>Ga0163148_10002549_pt1 | contig 21550 bp, 18 predicted proteins | sample OliLakLV19MP7P2_FD_148606 | JGI IMG/M metagenome (GOLD analysis project Ga0163148, IMG submission 148606) | Freshwater microbial mat bacterial communities from Lake Vanda, McMurdo Dry Valleys, Antarctica- Oligotrophic Lake LV.19.MP7.P2 | ecosystem: Environmental > Aquatic > Freshwater > Lake >...
CGGAGGATCAGGCCGCGTGAGCTCTTGGAGTGGGTGGATCGGCTGCCGGACGCTTCGTGAGGTCGCTCGGACGAGCGGACGCTAGGTGTCCGCTCGCGCGAAAAGGACAGCCAACTGGGTCAGTTTCCAGGCCACTCGGAGCGCGGGCGGCCCAGCCTGGAAACGCTCAGGGGTTGCACGCCGGGCAGTTCCCCGGCTCGGCTTCTGTCAGCCCGTCCTGCCTGGGCCTCTCCTCGCGATGGCCGCAGGCCGCGCAGCCGAAGATCTCCGTTGCGACCATTTCGGTGGGCGTACCGCACCAGCGGCAGTGGAGGCCCCTGGTCACGTCGACCCGACCCCAGCCGGGTGCTACGCAGCCGGGGCACCCGCTCGCCAGCCGCTGAGCCAATCGGCTCGCGAGCGGCACGAGGCTGTCCATCCGAGTCGGGTTGAGATGGGCCCGCATATCCGTCTCGAGGCGCGCGTTGCCGTCGGGCGAGGCCGCCGCCGCCGCGATCGCCTCCTCCAGGCGACTCCGCTCGACAATGCCCTTGACCAGCCCCGCCTGCGGCTCGCCGACGTTTGCGCGCACGATCAGCCCATGCGCGGGAAAGCCGATCTGGGCCAGGAAGCTGTCGAGCGGCTGCCCGGGTGCGGTGACGAGGTGGGCGAAGTTGGTGCGCTCGACCACCATGGTCTCGTGGAGGACAAGACCCCGCGTATCGTCGACGAAGACCAGAAGCTCGATGCCGCCGGCCAGGAACGGCACGACCGGATGCGGCCCGAAGCTGCCCTCACTGGCGAGCCCCAGGGGCAGCCCGGTCGCCGCCATGCCGAGCCGGGCCTTGGCGACGGCCACCTCGAGCATCGTCCCGCGACGCGGAATCTCGCCCGCGAACGTCCCCAGCTGGTCGGTATCGAGGCCAGCCGACGGAACGACGGTGAGCCCCAGCTCGTCCATGAACGCCGGTGCCACCGCCCGCTCCTTGGCGTGCATGGTGGCCAGCACCGCCCGCCGGCCAGCGTAAGGCCCGCCGGCCTCAGCCACCGGGCGGCCGGTCCACCCGCCCTGCGAACCGCCAGCGCAGGGCTGCACCCGCCTGGAACGGCACGATCCGCGTGCCGGCGACCGCGATGCTCTCGGCGACGCGCCACTCCTTACGCTCCAGCGCCACAGTGCCGGAGTTGAGCGGCAGCCCGTAGAAGCGTGGGCCGTGCTCGGCCGCGAACGCCTCGAGACGGGGGAGGGCGCATTCCTCCTCGAACACCATGGCATAGGTCTCGAGCGCCACGGGAGCACTGTAGATGCCAGCACAGCCGCAGGCCGATTCCTTGTCGCCCACGGGATGCGGCGCGGAGTCTGTGCCGAGGAAGAACTTGGGGTTGCCCGAGGTCGCAGCGCCGCGAAGTGCCAGCCGATGGCGCTCCCGCTTGGCCACCGGCAGGCAGTATTGATGGGGCCGTATCCCGCCTTCGAACATGGCGTTGCGGTTGATCACCAGATGGTGCGGCGTGATCGTGGCGCCGAGGTTGGGGCCAGCGGCCTCGACGAACTGAACGGCCTGCTCGGTGGTGATGTGCTCGAGGACCACCTTGAGTGCCGGGAACGCCGCGATCAGCCCGGTGAGCTCGCGCTCGATGAACACAGCCTCGCGATCGAAGATGTCGATCTGTTTGTCGGTGACCTCGCCATGTAGGAGGAGCGGCATCCCGATCCGCTCCATCACCGCCAGGACGGGATGGATCCGGCCGATATCGGTCACGCCCTGGGCGGCGTTGGTGGTCGCGTGCGCCGGATACAGCTTGCAGGCGGTGAACACGCCGGCACGGAAGCCGCGCTCGATCTCCGCGGGCTCGGTGTCGTCGGTGAGGTAGGCGGTCATCAGTGGCGTGAACGCGCAACCCGGTGGCAGTGCTGCGGCGATGCGCTGGCGATAGTTCTCCGCCATGAGCATTGTGGTCACCGGCGGCACCAAGTTGGGCATGATGATCGCCCGGGCGAACTGGCGCGCCGTGTCGCCCGCCACCGCCGCCAGCATGGCACCGTCACGCAGATGGACGTGCCAATCGTCCGGCTGCCGCATCAGCAGCAGACCCGTGCCGTCAGAGGATTGGTGATCCAAGCGCATGGCTACAGCCGCAGGGTCGCTGCGCGGGCGCGGTAGAGAGGTGCGGGGGCCTGTTGTCCCGTTTTTGGCGGTTTTCTACCGCCGGCGAGGTGTGTTGGCAATCCCGAAATGGCCTCCGCACTTGGGCTGAGCACGGATTGACCGTCCGCACCTCGTCGTCCTCGGCGGTCCCAACGGAGCCGGCAAGACAACAGCATCGCGGCACATCCTGCGGGATTCCCTGGCAGTCGAGGAGTTCGTCAACGCCGACATCATCGCGCAGGGTCTTTCGGGCTTTGCACTCGAGCGGGCGGCGTTTGCCGCTGGACGCATGATCCTCGCGCTGATCCTCGGCTTCCCCGCTCCAGCGGCGAACTACCCGAGCAGCGCGCTCGGCCTCCTGTTCTCCGCGGACGGCAAGACGGTCGCGGCGTTCGACAATGTGTGCACGGTCTCCTGGGACGCGTCGACTGGCGCCGAGTTGCACGACCAGCCCGTCGCGCGGCCTCGCAAGCTCCGTCGCAGCGGCGGCGAGCTCGCGGTGCTCGTCGGCGCCCTCGGCACGCCCGACGGCCGCCTGACGAACGTCGCGACCGGCGATACGCAGAGCGCTCTCGTCTTTCCCGCGAGCGTGCTGCCGAGAATGCGCGGAGCATCAGCTCAGGCCCCGTCGAGCGCGTGCGGCGCTTGGGTTGGCGAGTGTTGGCCGTGGGAGGGGACTCAGGGCTCTGTTGCGGAGACTGTTCGCCGTGCGAGCCGCCTTGAGTTCAATCCGCCGAGTTCCGCGAGCGCGGCACGCTGAGCTCGCGCCACTGGGCTGCCGGCGCCAGGAATCCGTGATACGTCAACAGGTGCGCTCGCGGCCGCGGTACGAGTGCCGCGAGCCGGGCCAGGAAATCGAGCGGCTCAAGCACGATCGCTGAGGTGTCGTCGCGCCAGCGTCGGCGCAGCGCACAGATCACCCTGCCATCGGGCGCGAGTGAGAGACGCTCGAGCTGGATCGGTGGACGAGTGACATACCGACACAGCCGCTCGAGCCCATCACGATCGTCGGCTGCGATGCGGACTTTGGCGTGCAGCGAGAAACCGTCGGCGTCACAGCACAACTCGCCCGGCCGAGAGCGCCGGCGCTGGTCGCAGCTCCCGCGACCCAAGCGCTCGACAGCCGCGCCGCTGTTCGGTCCGAGCGCCACACGACCCTGCACGGAGGCGGCGCAGAGCTACGCGAACAGCGGTTCGTCGGGCTCGGGCGGAGGGGGACTCGTCGTGCTCGTCCCGCGAGATGCGGCCACATCGGCGCAGACACTTCACGTTGCGGCGTCGAATGCGCACGACCAGCTCGGCGACATCCTGGTCGGTGAGCGGCGCGGCTTCGTGGAAGGTCGGCGGCGCGAGGGATTCGTGGCGTGGGCTCGAGTACGCGCCGTCGATCACGAGCACGTGAAAACGCAGGTTGAGGTTCAGCGCTCCGCCGAAACGCTGCACCAGGACCAGGCCTGTCGGGCAAGTCGACACGCGCGGACATCTCCCGCTGCAAACCCTTCGCCCACGGCCTCGGGGTGCGGCCGACGCGGGTGGAGCAAGCAGGACTGGCTCGGTGTCCTCGCACGCGGTCGAGGACGAGTATCCGACCTGCGAATGTCTACCCTGCCTTCTCCGATGGCACGCAGTGCACTCCTCAACACCGACACGGAGGACCTCAAGGAACTCCTCTCCAACGGCAAGTCCTATAGCGTCCCAGCGTCCCAGCGTGACTACTCCTGGAAGCAGGAGCACTGGGAGGATCTCTGGGAGGACCTCAAGACGGTCGAACAGACGCGCGAAGATCACTACATGGGCGCCGTCGTGCTCGAGAGTCAAGATCGCAAGCACTTCCGTATCATCGACGGTCAGCAGCGGCTCGCGACACTCAGCACCCTCATCCTCGCCTGCGTGGACTACCTCGAGGAGATAGCGAAGGCAGGAGTTGACTCCGAGAAAAACCGCGAGCGAGCACGGCTCCTCGAGAGCAGTTATCTCGGAGCGAAGGACCCCTCGTCGCTACGCGTCGTTTCCAAGTTGAAGTTGAAGGCGAACGACGACGCGTTCTTTCCGCTGAACTTGGCGCAGCGCAAGGCCCCGGTCGGCGGCGTGAGACTCCTGCGCGACTCGGAACGACAGCTATGGGAGTGCTTCGCGTTCTTTCAGAGCAAGGTACGCGACCGCTTCCGAGCGGAACGCGACGGCGAGGAGATCGCGAACTTCGTCGGCCAAGTCGTCGCCGAGCGATTGGTCTTCATTACCGTCCGTGTTCCCGATCAACTCAGCGCCTACACCGTATTCGGGGTCTTCAGGAAGTTGTGTGGGTAGCGCGTAGGGTTGCCGGGTAGAGGTCGAGGTCTCCGCAGTGGAAGTAGATGGCGTTGCGGAAGCGCTCGCGGTTGCGAAATCCGCAGGCGGTGTACTTGATCCACTGCACCTTGGCGTTGACGCTCTCAGAGATCGCGTTGGTCGCCTTCAGCACGACGGCATTCAAGATGCCCCAGAGGTGATCGCGCACCATCCGCGCGACCTTCTTGATCGGCTCGAGCCTGCTGCGCATGGCCCACGAGATCCACTGCTTCCATCCGCGCAGCGCCCATCCGCGCGTTTTGTAGCTCCACAGTCCGCGTGCCGTCTCCTTGATCGCGAACGCGCGAGCGACCTTGAGGCCCAGATCCTTGAGGAAGCGGAACAGGGTGTCCTGCGTTTCGTTGTGGTTCTCTGGGTTCGTGATCCAGACCGAGCGTGTGCCCTTCAGGATCGGGTAGTGCTCCGCGGACAACGCTCGATGCTCTTGCTTGCGAACGGTGTTCACCGCGTCGTTGATCGCGCGAGCAACGTGGAAGCGGTCGAAGGCGATCTTGCTCTTGGCATCGGGGACATGATCGATGGTGGAGCGGATGTAGGCTTGACTCATGTCCATCGCGACGACCTCGATGGCTGCGAGCTGCGCGGGCGTCAGGGAGTTCCAGAATCCTTCGAGAGCCGCCGCGTTTCGGCCATCGGCGACGTAGACGACCGAACTCGTCGCGGGGTCCGTGACGATCGTCACGTACTCGTGCCGCTTCTGGAACGAAGTCTCGTCGATGCACAAGCGCGCGAGCGGACCGAACGCACGGCGCTTCAATCCGCGCGCGACGGCGCGCTGCATCACTCCGTCGATCTGATCCCAACCCAGACGCAGTTGCCGAGCGACAGCCTGGATGCCGGCCTCCTTCAGCCAGTCGATGATGAGCGCCTCCATCAGCGCAGTCAGACCCGAGCCCGGCTCGGCCCAGGGAACGTGAGCCTGCACGACACCGTGCTCCGTGCACTCGACACGCGGCACGTCGGCGACGAGCAGCGTCTTGAACTGGCAGGTGTCCAAGTGACGCCAGGAACGCCGACGAGAGTCGTAGCGCGAGCAGGGCTTGCCGCAACTCGGACAGTCGAAGCGCACGCCGGGCTCGGCTTCGATCGTCACGCACACTTCCTCGCTCTGCGGGCTGAGGTCGACGGTGACGACGCGCCAGGGAGAACGGATACCGAGGATGGTGGCGTAGAGGTCTTTGTCGCGCATGACGGCCAGCATGGCGACGGACGGCTGGGCGCGCTCGCTGATCTCCCGGCCGTCACGCGCCCAGCGGCTGTGAGGCGCGCGACGGCCGGGAAATCAGCTCCGGGACCCACACGAAATCCTGTAGCCCCCGTATTCGAGACCCTGAACGCTCGCGGCCTCGAGTTGACGGAAACTGACCTGCTCAAGAACTACTTACTCTCGCTGGTGGATCGGCTGAGCAAGTCGCAGATCGATCCCGTGCTCCTTCAATGGGCCCGAATCACGGACCAAGTCGGAATCCGCGCATTCCCAGAGTTCCTGCGGCACCACATCAACTCCCAGCGCGAGTTCGTTCGCCAGAAGAAGCTGTTCAAGACGATCAAGGGTGATGTCACTACCTTAGATGATGTGTTCCGGCTCCTGGACCGCCTGGAGAAGGACGCGGTTTGGTTCGCAGCGCTCAACGACCACAACAGTGACTTCTGGCTCGATTTCCAGGGAGCACGGGAGCACGTTCGCGTCTTGAACCTGTTTGGAGTGTCGCAATACACACCACTCTTGCTGGCAGCCAAGGACGGATTCACGCCCGCGGACGTCGTGAATGTCTTGCGGCAATGCGCAATCGTGTCGATCCGATTCAATGGCGTCGGCCGTCGCAGCACGCACGCCCTGGAGGAGGTCTACAACCGTGCTGCGCTCGAAATTCGGAGCGGCCGGGCCGACCGGGTCTCAGCTGTTCGCCGGGCCCTGGTTCCGATCTACATTCCCGACGACGAGTTCGAGCGGGACTTCGCGAGCTTGAAGCTGAAGAGCACCGGCCCAACGGGCAAGCGCCTCCGATACCTCCTGGCCCAAGTCGAGTCGCAGCTCGGTGGCATCGAGGTCAGCGACGAGACGATGGAAGCCACCATCGAGCACGTCCTTCCACAGAATCCTGCCCCCGCAGCTTGGAGCGAGTTCAGCTCGGAAGCTCGCGAGCGCAGCGTGGATCGAATCGGCAACTACGCATTGCTCGAGAGCAGCCTCAACCGCCGAGAGGCGGGTGACGCGGAGTTCGCCGCGAAGAAGGCCGTCTTCGCACTCTCTCGGTTCAAGCTCGCCCAGGACCTCTGCCACGTCGAAGAGTGGACCGAGGCGGTTATTGGGCAACGACAGGCCAAGTTCGCGCGTGTGGCCAAGGCGATCTGGTCACTGCCCGACTGATAGCTCGGCTGCGCGGTCACGCCCCCCCCAGGTGAATTCGAGGCCGTTGATCGAGTTGAAGGTGGGGATAGGATTTCCAAGCGCATGACCGATCCGTCCTCGGCCTTCTCGGGGGGTCCCGCGGGAGTCCTGCTCGGCTTCTCTCGGAGCGCACGGCGCGCCGTCCGGTCCGAAGCTGGACTGAAACGCTCACGTCGGAGGCGCGACGGGTCGTTGGGGAGTCGACTTGCGTGAGTGGCCGCATCGCGCCGCGAAGTCCCTGTGCGGCCCGGAGTGGAAGTTCCTCAGCCTCCCGCCTGGCATCCGCAACCTACAACCAGAACCCGACGCTCGAGAAAGCTCCGCGGACCGACGCGCGTCCGCACACTCCATGACAGAGAACGATCCGACTCCCGCTGATGGAAATGCGTTTCAGGGCACGCACGCGGAGGTCGTCGCCGAGCTCGTCGAGAACCACCGACGCTTCCTGGCGTTCGTCGAGCGACGCGTGGGCGACCGCGGCGTCGCCGAGGAAATCCTGCAGGATGCGTTCGTGCGCGGCGTCGAGCGCGTCGGTTCGCTGCGCTCCGACGAATCGGCCGTCGCCTGGTTCTTCCGGATGCTGCGCAACGCGATCGTCGATCACCACCGGCGCTCGGGGACCGTGGTGCGTTCCGCGGCGCGACTCGAGGACGAGGGCGAGCCGTCCGCGCCCGACGCGGAGCTCGAGGCCGAGGCGTGCCGCTGCGTACTCGGTCTCGCCGAGACCCTCAAGCCCGAGTATGCCGCTGCGCTGCAGCGCGTGGACGTCGAAGGGATCTCGGTGCAGGCCTTCGCGGCCGAGGCCGGGATCACCCCGAACAACGCCTCGGTGCGACTCTTCCGCGCCCGCGACGCTTTGAAGAAGCGCGTGGACGCCACGTGCCGCACGTGCGCCGACCACGGCTGCCTGGACTGCACGTGCACCGGTCAGGGCGATCCAGTCCACCGGTCCGGACCGGCTTCGGATTTGCCGTAAGGCTCTAGGGACCCGCTACGTCTGCTCGGGCGAACCCCAAGGAACCCATGGAAAAAGCCCACTCGCCCGAGACTCGAACCGAAGCTTCTGGAGCGCCGCGAACCCTGTTGGACCCGGTGTGCGGCATGCGCGTCGATCCCGCGAAGGCGCGCGGCGGCGTGCTCGTCCACGACGGCGTCGAGTACGCCTTCTGCAGCGCGGGCTGCCGCACGAAGTTCGAGGCCGAGCCGGCGCGCTACGCGAGTGCGGTCGCGCCGAAGTCGCACTCCTGCTGCGGCGGAGGAGCGAAGTCAGCCGGCGCGTCGGTCGTGGAAGCGAAGACGCCGGAACTAGCTGCCGGGCGACCGAGCACAGGCGTGGCACCGAGTGACGTTTCGGGCGCGAGGCCGGGCGCGGCCGCGCCACACAGCGCAGCACCACACAGCGCAGCACCACACAGTGCGGCACCACACAGCGCAGCACCACACAGTGCAGCACCACACAGTGCGGCACCACACAGTGCGGCACCACACAGTGCAGCACCACACGGCGCGGCACCACACAGCGCGGCCGCGCACGCAGCAGAAACGCACGCCGCGACTTCGGCGCGCGCGGCTCCGGTCGCCGACGCGAGCACGGACGCCAAGTCGGGAGCCATCTACACCTGCCCGATGCACCCCGAGATCGAGCAGGTCGGTCCCGGCGACTGCCCGATTTGCGGCATGGCGCTCGAGCCGAAGGTCGTGACGGGCGAGCCGGCGGACGACAGCGAGCTGCGCGACATGACGCACCGCTTCTGGATCTGCGTCGCGCTCGCAGTGCCGACGCTGTTGCTGGCCATGGCCGAGATGATCCCCGGGCTCAGCGGCCGCGTCGCGCCGACGACATCGGCGTGGATCCAGTTCGCGCTCGCGACGCCGGTCGTCCTGTGGGGCGGCGCGCCGTTCTTCGTGCGCGGATGGGCGTCGGTCCAGAATCGCAGCGCGAACATGTTCACGCTGATCGCGCTCGGAACGGGCGCGGCCTACCTGTTCAGCGCGTTCGTCGTGCTGTTCCCGCATCTCGTGCCGCACACCGCCGGTCACGGCGGCACGCTGCCGATCTACTTCGAGAGCGCGGCCGTCATCGTGACGCTCGTCCTCCTGGGCCAGATGCTCGAGCTGCGCGCGCGCGCCGCGACGTCCGGCGCGATCCGCGCGCTGCTCTCGATGAGCCCGAAGTCCGCGCGCCGCGTGACCGCGAACGGAAACGAGGAGGACGTCCCGCTCGAGCACGTCGCCGTGAACGACCGGTTGCGCGTTCGCCCTGGTGAGCGCGTTCCGGTGGATGGCGTGCTCGTGGACGGCGTGAGCTCCGTGGACGAATCCATGCTGACCGGCGAGCCGATCCCGGTCGAGAAGCACGCCGGCGATCGCGTGACCGGCGGGACGCAAAACGGTTCGGGCAGTTTCGTGCTGCGCGCCGATCGAGTCGGCGCCGAGACGCTGCTCGCGCGCATCGTGGCGCAGGTCGGCGAGGCCCAGCGCAGCCGTGCGCCGGTGCAGAAGCTCGCCGACGCGATCTCATCCTGGTTCGTGCCGACCGTCGTGATCGCGGCGGCGCTCGCGGCCGTCGCGTGGGGCGTGTTCGGGCCCGACCCGCGGCTAGCGCACGCGTTCACGAGCGCGGTCGCCGTCCTCATCATCGCGTGTCCGTGCGCACTCGGCCTCGCGACGCCGATGTCGGTCATGGTCGGGATCGGTCGCGGGGCGCAACTCGGCGTGCTCGTGCGCGACGCTGCCGCGCTGGAGCAGTTCGAGCGCGTCGACACGCTCGTGGTGGACAAGACCGGCACGCTGACCGAGGGCAAGCCGCACCTTGCGACGGTCGAGACGGCGGGTGGTTTCGACGAGCGAACCGTGCTCGCGTTCGGCGGCGCGCTGGAGCGCGCCAGCGAACATCCACTCGCCGCAGCGGTGCTCGCTGGCGTGCGCGAACGCGCGATCGCGATGCCGGACGTCACGGAGTTCGAAGCCCATCACGGACGAGGTGTCACCGGGAAGGTCGCGGGACGCTCGGTCGCGCTCGGAAACGCGCTCTTGCTCGAGGAACTCCACGTCGAACTCGGCAACCTCGTCGAGCGCGCGGAAGCACTGCGCACCGCCGGACAGACCGTCGTGTTCGTCTGCATCGACGGCCGCGCGGCGGGTCTGCTCGGCGTCGTCGATCCGATCAAACCGTCGGCGCGCACGGCGCTGGCGAGCCTGCGCGCGCAAGGCCTGCGCGTACTGCTCGCGAGCGGCGATGCACGCACGACCGTCGAAGCGGTCGCGCGCGAGCTCGGCATCGAAGAAGTCCACGCCGGCATGTTGCCCGCCGACAAGCGCGCGCTAATCGCGCAACTGCAGACCTCCGGACGCCGCGTCGCGATGGCCGGTGACGGCGTGAACGACGCACCCGCACTCGCGCAGGCCGACGTCGGGATCGCGATGGGCAACGGCAGCGACGTCGCGCTCGAGAGTGCTGCGATGGCGCTCGTGCGCGGCGACCTCGGCGGCATCGTCCGCGCACGCGAGCTGTCGCACGCGACGATGAAGAACATCCGCCAGAACTTGGCGTTCGCATTCCTCTACAACGCGCTCGGCGTGCCGATCGCGGCCGGCGCGCTCTACCCCGCGTTCGGATGGGTGCTCTCGCCGATGATCGCGGGCGCGGCGATGAGCCTGTCGTCGGTGTCGGTGATCGCGAATGCACTGCGGCTGAAGCGCGCGGTTGCGTAGTTCACCGTCGTGCTGGGGCACGCTTCCCGCTCGACGATCGACATTCGCGCGGAGTGCGCTCGCGGCCGCGGCACGAGCGCCGCGAGCCGGGCCACGAAGCGGAGCGGCTCGAAGACGATCACGGCGGTGCCGGCGCGCCGGGCTCTCGAGGAGCGTCGCCGCGACAGCGCCGTTCGCACCCGGGGGCGCCACGCCGGGTTCGGTTCCCGCAGGCACCGTCACTCGTGAAGGTCGACCTGCGAACCTAGCCCGCATCTCTCACCACGTCGCTGACTCGGATTGAATCGGGCGAGTCGGGCACGTCGGCGGGATGGGTCGGGCGCGGACCGCAGCCGGGCGACCCGGAAGCGGTCGAAATGTGCGCGGAATCAAACTCGGGCCGGGTCGTCGAGGCGCCGATAGCGCTTGTTTGTCGGCGACGGCCACGAAGTCGCCGAGGATCCCTCGATCCCGACCACTCTTCGCACCAGGCGACCGATCAGATCGTCGCGAGCGGTGGCCCGCGGAGCCTCGCCAGCACCTCTGCGAAGAGCTGCTGCAGCGGGAAGGCTTGACTGAGCGACACCCACACGCGGCGCACGCTGGTTCGGATCTGCGCGCCGACTTTCAGCAAGCGCACACGAATCGTGTCGCACTGAGCACGCGCGAGTTCTGTTCCCTCGAGACCGATGCGTCGTAGCGCCTCCATCAGCGTGTAGGCGATCGAAGCGCAGTACAGGCGCACTTGGTTCGCGGCCATCGTGTGCGCGCTCACGCGATCAGCGAAGAGCCCGAGCTGCTGTTCCTTGATCCGGTTCTCCATGTCGCCGCGAGCGCAGTAGAGCTTCTCGTACAGCTCTTGCGCGCCGACTTGCGCCTCGGGGATCGACGTCACGACGTAGCGCGGATCGTCACCACGTGCCGAATGCTCGGCGCGCAGCACCACGCGCCGCGCACGCGACCACGAGTCGACCGTCTCGTACTCGAGTTTGCCGTAGCGGCGCTCGCTCTTCAGCGTCGCGGCGTAAGCGCATTGCATCCCGAGGTGGTACTCGGACATCGAAAGGAGACGGGAATTCTTGGCCAAACCGATCACGTAGTCGATGTCGTTCGCCTCGCACCACGAGAGCGTCGCGTCGCGGCAGAAGCCCGAGTCCGCGCGGATCACGATCCTCACGCGCGGCCAGCGCGCACGGATGCGCTCGACGATCGGCATCAGCTCTTCGACCGATCATTTGCTGGCGTCGATGTTCGCCGGACGCAGGCGCGCGCACAGCAGATGCTCGCCGGCGAACATGTAGAGCGGCAAGTAGCAATAGCTGTCGTAGTACGCGTGGAAGAAGCGGCCTTCCTGCCGACCGTGAATCGGAAAGTCCGTCGCGTCGAGATCGATCACGATCTGCTCGGGAGCGTCGACGTGGCTCTCGAGGAAGACGTCGGTCAGCAGTCGATCGACGGCCGGTGCATCGATCGAGATGCACTTGTAGCGATCACTCGCTGCATCGGTGGTCGTCGAGAGTTCGAGGCGATTCAGCGTGCTCTTGCCGGCCAACCGTGCGTTCGATCGCGACTTGCCGGCGAGCGTGCAGAGCAGAGGATCGTCGCGAAGAGTGTCGTGATCCGAGATGTCCTCGTAGCCGAGACACAGGCCGAGGACGCGCTGATTCACCAACTCGGATGCGCTGTGCTCGATGCGCGCGGAGTCGCGGTGGTCTTGGAAGCAGGAGGCGAAGCGCTCGAGGATTCGAGTGCTCCGCTCGGCCTCGGCAAGCAGGAGAGCGCCGCCGTCCGAGCTGATGGTGCCGCCGTCGAAGCGGGCCACGATCTCACGACGACCAGGGGCTTCGAAGCGGAACTCGAGCGCGCTACACTGTGCCATCGCCGTCGGTCCTCGCTCGTGAGTTGTAGGGTCTTTCCATATCCCCACTTACGAACGAGGCCGCGGCGAGTTGGCCAATTGCTGGTGAGAGATTCGGGCTAGGGGTCGGCCTCGCTCAGCCCGCGCACGGCGCGAAGCACGGCCAAGCGCTGGCTCACGATCCTGTCCCAGGCGGGTCGTGGCGAGCGGATCGAGCGCCGGAGGTGTGCGTCGGTCGCGGAGCGGGACCTGCGCGCGTGCGGGACGCGCAGGCAGCGCCGCGCCCGCTTCCTCGCGTGCAACGCCGCGTGCAGGATGCCAATCTGAACGCACACGGCGCAGCCCTTCGGGTTGCTGGCCGCGGACCCATCAGCGGAAACACGGCGCGTCGCGCGCTTGGAGCCACCATGCAGAACCTGAGCGGCTCTCAGTCGCGGTTCCCCACCCAGATCCTGTGCGCGCTCGACCTCGAGGGTCGCGCGGCTCCGGCGGTGAACGCCGCGATCTGGCTCTCCGAGCGCCTCGGCGCGCCGCTCGAGATCGTGCACGCATTTCCTCCGCGGCCGATCCTGTGGGGCCAGGAGGAGCACATGCCCGAGTGGGTCGCGGGCCGCGAGGCGACGGGCCGCGCGCTGCGCGACACGCTGCGCGCGATCGTGGCGGCGGCACCCACCGAACTGCGTCTCGGCGCCGACGCCCGCCAGCTGCGCTTCTACATCACCTCGGGACACCCGGTCCAGGTGATCCTCGAGCAGGCACGCGCCAGCCGCGCGGATCTGATCGTGTTGGGACCGCACAAGAAGCGCGGCTGGTTGGACATCGGCAGCACGGCGCGCGGGGTCCTCGGTCACGCGTCGCGCGGCGTGTGGGTGCAACCCGAGACACCGCGACCCGTGCGGCGCATCCTCGCGCCGATCGACCTCTCGCCCGACAGCGTCCACGCGCTCGAGGTCGCGCGCGATCTGGCGCAGGCCTTCGAGGCGCGCGTCACGGTGATGTTGGCCTTCGTGCCGGTCGTGCTCGGCGCCTACACGCCGGCCGACGTCGCGGTCGGGCCCGACTACGTCAACGAGCGCCTGCGACACGACGAAGCGGCCCACTTCGAGGCCACGGTCGGCGCGTTCGACTGGCGCGGCGTGGCGCACGAACTCCGCTTCGAGGAGGGCGACCCGACCGCGTGCGTGCTCGCGCTCCAGGATGCGCACGACCTCGTCGTCATGGGGACGCACGGTCGCAGCGGGCTCTCGGCGGCGCTCTTGGGCTCGGTCGCGCACGGCGTCGCCCGATCCGCGAGCATTCCGGTGCTCGCGCTGCGCTATCCGCGGCCGGCGTACGTGCTGTAGTGGCGAGATCCGGGCGCGTGTGGGTTTCGCGCGCCGCGACATCTACGATCCTCGGCCCGCCCTGCGGAGCCCGCGAACAATTCACGGGCGCAGTTCACGCTTTCCACCTCCGACGGAGGAACGCGATCAACTTTCACAGTCCGCCGCAATGCGGACACATCAAGACGTCGATCGAAAATGCGCGCAGCATGAGCTCCGCCAGGTCGAGCACGTGCGGCGCTTGGGTTGGCGAGCGGTGGCCGTTGGAGGGGACTCAGGGCTCTGTTGCGGAGGCTGTTCGCCGTGCGAGCCGCTCTGAGTGCAGTCCGCCGAGTTCGAGCCGAGCGCAGCACGATGAGCTCGCGCCACTTGGCCGCCGGTGCCAGCACGCCGTGATACGTCAACAAGTGCGCTCGCGGTCGAGGAACGAGCGCCGCGAGCCGGGCCAGGAAGTCGAGCGGCTCGAACGCGATCGCTGACGTGCCGTCGCGCCAGCGTCGGCGCAGCACATAGATCACCCTGCCTTCGGGCGCGAGTGACAGCCGCTCGAGCTGGATCGGTGCGCGAGGGACGTACCGACATACCCGCTCCAGTCCGAGTACCGAGGACGAGCGGGCGCACTCATTTCTCGCGCGGGGACCGTAGCTTCGCGTCGTTCGGGCGATGGCGGCCGCTGCGGATCTGTCGCACACGCTCGGCCAGGCTCGAAGCCGCGTTGCGCACTTCCGACTGCAGCGCGACGTCGCGATCGAGGTCGTCGTGACTCGTGGCGTACGGTTCGTAGTAGCCCAGATAGCGTCCGAGCTCCGCAGTCGGTCCGGCCGAAATCAGCTCCATGTCGGTCAGCCAGTCGCACAGGATCCGCCGCAGCTCCAGGACGCCGGCCGCATCGCCGTGCACGACGACGGAGAAGGCTCGGCCGGCGAGGTGCTTCGGATAGTCCCAACCCGCGAGCTCCAGTGCCTTCGCGCGCGCGGGATCCTTACCGCCGGTGCTGGTCGGATCGGGATTGCCACCATCGGCGCACACGAGCCGGTCAATCATGAGCTTGAGCGGCGACGTCGCCTGATACCAGTTGACCGGCGTCACGATCATCACGCCGTGCGCCGCGATGAAGCGCGGATAGAGCTCGTTCATCCAATCGTTGGTCTGCCCCAGCGCGTGGTTCGGATAGCACGAGCAGGGCCAGTTGCACAGCGGCATCGCTGTCGAAACGCACGCCTTGCACGGGTGGATCACGCGGCCGTACTGCGAAGCGAGCAACGACAGGTCGAGGAAGTCGACCTCGAATCGCGGAAGCTTTTCCAGCGTGTGTTGCGCGAGCTTCGCCAGCCGATACGTTTTCGACATCTCGCCCGGACACGATTGGTCGCTGCGCGAAGAGCCGTTGACGATCAGGATGCGCGAAGGGGTGCGCGCTTCTTTGTGACGCTTCGCGGCGGCGCGGATCTGGGCGCGCGCCTCCAGCCACTCGAGCGGCAGCTCGAAGCTCGGGTCCGCGAACCCGCGGCCGGCAGCTTTTGCTCGCGGACTCTTGTGGTACTCGATGTAGTTCTTCCACGCGACCTCGGTGATCTCGGCGATCGACGCGGAAACGGCGGAAAAAGCGGGGTCGTAGAAGCGTTCCAAGAAGCGGCGTGTGAATTCCGCCTTCGACAGTTCGACACTGGGCGTTCCGGTGACGACTCGGGGCTTCTTCGACTGCTTGACTCGTGCGCGCTTCGTCATGGCGTGTGGAATACCCCGTACAGGCCTCGGGTGCGAACTTCAACGTACGCTTCTGCGCCAGGCGTCTTGTTTGGCGTACGCGGCGCGACGAGGTCGCTCGCGCTCCCCGATCTTTGGAGCGGAGTCGCCGAGCGCGGTCTGGCGTTGTTCCAGCGTGTGGACGGCATCTTCGAAACGGCCGCTTCCGCCATGTGAACTGCTGGAGTCAGCGGTTGCGTCCGCGCCAGTACCAGCCGCCGCCGCCGAATACGAGAACAACCAGAATGATGATCAGGATCGTTTGCGTGGACATCTTTGGTTCTTCTCGGCGGTCTGCCAGTGACTGATGATTCGATCGACGCTTCATGCCCCTGATGGGCTAGCGCCCACGGCATGTACGTGCTCGAGCAAAGAACAGTGCACGCCGCGTGCCATCAGGCCCGCGACGGAGTGACTCCTGTCGCAAGGCTGCGTCCTCGAGCACGTCTTGTGCTTTCTTCAAAGTTCCACGCCGCGCTGCAAACGGGGAGCAGCGCGCAGAAAGCACTGGAAGGGGAGTCCGCGCCCATTCCTTCGACATCGAAGTGCCATCACTGGACTCCTCGAACGGTGTCGCGCGCGGTTGCGGTTGCAGCACGATTTCTGAGCACTCTGTGTGCGAACCGCACGCGCGACGTCGCATGGATGGATTCGTCTACGCGCTGCGCCCCGTGACCGGCCATGACGGAAGGTAACGACGGCCTGCCCGCGTATCCCGTGGACCCCGTGGCGGAGCGCCTCTGCCCGGACGGGCTGCTCGAACTCCGCGCCGGGCGCTTCGTGTTGAGCGCGAGCGGCCCCCCACTCGGCGACTGGGTCGCGCGCACGTTCCTCGACGCCTGAGGCTGCTTCTCAGAGCCCGATTCTCAGAGCCCGATTCTCAGAGCCCGATTCTTAGAGCCCGATGCGCAGCCCGAACCCGACGAACGCGCTCGGTTCGGCGTTCTCCTCGAACACGGTGTCGCCGGAATCGTCGCGCAACTCGATGCTGCGCCCGAGCAGGGCGCCGACTTGGAAGCTGAGCTGGAACGCGGGCCGCGGCTGCCACTCCGCGCCCAGCGAGACGGGGATCGAGTCGTCCGAGAGCGCTCCGCCGGGGACGCTCGAGTCGTCCGCCAGACGGTAGTCGCGCGGCCGGTAGGTGCCCTCGAGAAATGCCTGCCACCCTTCGCCGAGCTCGCGCGTCAGGCGCAGGCCCGGTCCGCGCGAGGCGAGCCTTGTCTGCTCGTCGATTTGCCACTGGATACCCGCGATCGGGAAGACAACGGCGTCCTCCTCGAACTGTTCGGCCGCGTACACGCCCACGGACAGAGTCAGCGCGTCGGTGATCCGGCGACCGATCGTCACGAAGCCGCCGAAGAGCACGGAATCGCCGACCTCGGCCTCCGTGTCCCCGCTGAACGCGATCACGGGTCGGCCGACGAAAGTCCAGCCGTCGCCGAGAGGCCGCACGAGGGACAGGCCGAGGAGGGAGCTCTGTCCATGCGCGAGCGGCGCCGTTAGCCCTCCCGCTGCGGAAGGAAAGTCGTCGAAGTCGTACCACGACCACTCCGAGGCCAGATCCGCGCCGAGGCGCCACTCGCCGATCGGCGGGAGCGGCGATTCGATGCCGATGTTGCCGCGCGTGACGGCCAGGCTCGCAGCGCCGAGGTCCGCCGCGAACTCGACCCGGAGACCAGCGCTGAGCGTGGGCTCGGGACGCTGCGAGGTCGGTTTCCCCGCCGGGGCCGGTTTCTCCTCGGTGGCCGGAAGGAGGGTGGGGAGTCCGCCCACGGTCGCGGCCAGGGCCAACGTGAAAAACGAGAGCATGGAGATCCTTACGGCTTACGCGCCTGCGCAGTTTCGCACATGTTCGTCGCTAGCATCTCGCCTCCGACTCGCACCGCCCGATTCGCATGAACATGTACGCCGACCGTCTCGAAGCCGCCGTCCACCGCTGCGGCAACGCATGCCTCGTGGGCCTCGACCCGCACCTCGACGCCCTCCCCGAGGAGTTTTCGATCGCGCGCGATCCGAACGCGCCGCGACCCGCGCGCGCGCAGGCGATCGGCGACTTCCTGTGCGCGATCGTCGACGTGGCCGCGGGACGCGTACCGGCCGTGAAGCCGCAGTCAGCGTTCTTCGAGGTCCTCGGCGCCGACGGAGTCGCGCAGTGGGAACGCGTCGTCGCGCACGCGAGCGCCGCCGGTTTGCTGGTCATCGGTGACGTGAAACGCGGCGACATCGACAGCACGGCGAAGGCTTATGCGCAGGCGTTCCTCGAGGAACGTCCGCGCTGTGACGCGATCACGATCAATCCGTATCTCGGTGCGGATTCGGTCGTTCCGTTCCTCGATGCGTGCAAGCGTGTCGGCGGCGGCGTGTACGTCCTCGTGCGCACGTCGAACAAGCACAGCGCGCTCTTCCAGGATCACGGCTCGCCGCTCTTGCACGAGAAGGTCGCGGACGAAGTCGCGCGTTGGGGGAGCGGGCTGATCGGCGCGAGCGGTCTTTCGAGCGTCGGCGCGGTCGTCGGCGCGACGCATCCGTCCGAACTCGCGCGGCTGCGCGCGCGCATGCCGACGACGCCGTTCTTGATCCCCGGGTACGGCGCGCAAGGTGGATCCGCGAAGGACGTCGGCGTCGGATTCCTCCCCAGTGGTCGTGGCGCGCTCGTGAACAGCTCGCGCGGAATCCTCTACGCGTACAAGCAGCCCGCGTACCAAGGTCTGCATTGGAAAGACGCCGCGTCGCAAGCGCTCGCCGCGATGCAGACGGAGATCGGGAACTGTTGGCGATGATCCGCGTCGAACACCTCGCGGCGGACGTGCTCGGGCTCACGCCGATCGTGCGCGCGGCGCTCTCGGGTTCGCTCGCGCCCGAGATCTTGCACGTGCCGCGGCGAGTCGAGGACATCGCGTTGCCGAGCGATCGGCTCGATGCCGACGCGCGCGCCGAGCTCGCGATGAACCTCGAACGCGGGCTCTCGCCTCTCGAACCGCACGTCGCCGTCTTGGATGGCGCGCGATCGCTCGCGCAGCCCGGCGTCTTCGCCGTCGTCACGGGTCAGCAACCAGGATTCCTCGTCTCGCCGCTCTATTCGATCTGGAAAGCACTGCAGACGATTCGCCTCGCGCGCGAACTAACGCAGCATCTCGAGCGGCGTGTCGTGCCGCTCTTCTGGAACCACGCTGACGACCACGACATCGCCGAGGTCCATCACGCGTGGGTGCAGAACGCGAACCTCGACTTGCAGAAGCTCGCGCTCGCCGGCCTCGCGTCGGGCCGTCAACCGGTGTCGCGCATCGTCGTCGACGACGTCGCGAATCGGCTGGGTCCGATCCGCGAAGCGTTGCGCGTGCTCGTGCGCAACGAACCGCACGCCGAACGCGCGATCGAGATCTTCGTGCCGCGGAGCGGCGAGACCCTGGCGCGTGCTTTCACGCGCGGTCTCACCGAATTGCTCGGGAAGCACGGGCTCGTCGTGCTCGAGCCCGACTGGATCCGCACCGCTCTTTCACGCGAGCTCGCGCGCATCGTGACGCAGGATCCCGGGCGACTGCTCGCGCTGGGAGCCGAGCGCGTGCGACGAGCCGGCTTCGACGTCGCGATCGATCCGGCCGAAGCCGCGCTCGTCTACACCGTCGACGCGAAAGGTCGTCGTGCGCTGCGCGCGGGCGGCGAGGGATTCCGCTACGACGGCGAGGACGGTTCACGCACCGGCGAAGAGCTCGCGGCGGAGATCGTGCAGGATCCGGCCGCTTGGTCGGCCGGCGCGCTCCTGCGTCCGATCGTCCAAGACCTCGCGTTGCCCGTCGCGGCCTACGTCGGTGGCGGGGGAGAGCTGGCGTATCACGCGGAACTCGCCGACTTGCGCTCGGCCTGCAACGCACCGCGCACGCCGTTCGTTCCGCGCGCCTCGATCACCCTCGTCGACGGTCACGTTCGTTTCGCGATCGCGCGACTCGAAGCGAGCGTCGAAGTCCTGCTGCGCGCACGCGGCCAGTTCGCGCCCGAAGGTTCCGCCGAACCGGAACCCGAGGTCCTCGCGAAGCTCCGTGCCGCCGGTGAGCGCGCGAAGAAGGAACTGAACGAGTTGCGCCCCGAGTTCGGTGAACTCGACCCGGGCCTCGCAATCCAATTGAAGCGCACAGCGGACCAAGTGATGGAGCTCGTCACCGAACTCGCGGACAAGGCCGTGCGCATCCAGTCGAATCGCTCAGGCAAGGGCCGCCGTCACGAACGTCGTGCGAACAACGCGCTGTTCCCGAATCTGACGCCGCAAGAGCGCGTGTTCGGCCCGTTGACGTTCGTCGCGCGTCACGGCGAGGAGTGGATCACCGAATTGCTCGCGGCGATCGACGCGTTCGGCGGTGACCACTTGGTCGTTCACTTGCCGAACACCGCTACCGAGGAGCAGCTCGCATGAAGCTCGACGCCCTGATCGTCGCCGCGCACCCCGACGACGCCGAGATCTCGGTCGGCGGACTCCTGCTCACGTTGCGCGATGCCGGTCGCGCGTTCGGCATCGTCGACCTCACGCGCGGCGAGATGGGCACGCGCGGTACCGCCGACGATCGCGCGCGCGAGGTCGCGGCCGCGAACGCGATCCTTCGGCCGACTGTGCGCCTGAACCTCGGGCTCCCCGACGGTCGCGTTGCGGTCACGATCGAAGCGCGCGAGAAGCTCGCTGCGCTGATCCGCCGCCACCAGCCCGAGATCGTCATCGCGCATCACTGGGACGATCTGCATCCCGATCACGCCGCCTGCGGACTGCTCGCGCGCGAAGCGTGGTACCTGTCCGGACTGCAACGCCTGGCCGGCCCGGGCGAGACCGCGCGGCGTCCGAAACGGCTCTACCACTTCCTCGGTCACGTCCCGACGGAGCCGACCTTCGTCGTCGACATCGGCCGCGTCTTCGAAGAGAAGCAGCAGCTCGTTCTCTGTTACGCGAGCCAGCTGAAACCCGACGGTCAGACGGACACGGGCGCGCATCTCCTGTTCGGCGCCGACATCCTCCAGCGGATGGAGACCCGCGCGCGCTTCTTCGGCGAACGGATCGGCGCGCGCTACGGCGAACCGCTCGTGCACAAAGGACCGCTGCCGTGCATGGACCCGATCCTCGGTTGAGCAGGGTGGGGCAGCGCGCGGAGCCGCTGGACTCCGACCGTGCGACGCATCGCGATCATCGCTGGGCAGCGTGACGATCGATCAGCGCGTGCCTTGGTCTCAGCTTGCGACAGCGCTCGCGGGAGGCGCGTTGGGCGGTTTTGCGGGGCGTTTCGTGAAGAACGCGCGTCGGCGGTCGACGTCGCGCCGAGTCGTCGAGGCACGCGTCATCGGCTTCATCGCCTTCGTCGCCGGCGCGCTGGGCATGAGCTTCGTGCAGATCCAGCCCGCGCTCGTTGCGGCCGAAGCCGGAGCGTTCCTGTGCGCGACGCTCACTGGCTTCACCGCCATCACGCTAATCGAGCGCGCCACGGCCAGAAAAGTCGACTCACGCCCCAGCGTGGAAAGCTCGCCGGCGCCGCGAGCCCGAGAGCTCGAGCGCCGGCACGAGCGTCAGGCGTGACTCAGGGCGAAAAGGTCAACTCGAGCCCGTGCGTCAAGTTGAAGCTCAGCCCGCACGGTCCGCTGGGATTGCGGTACCAAGTCTGGAAGTAGCGCGTTGCCCCGCGCTCACTCCAAGGCTTGGAACACTGTTCGTGCGCGTGATCGTGCCGCAGAGGTTGGGGAACAACGTGCCGATCCAAGCGGAGCCGGCCTGCTCGAACGATTCGACGCCCGTTCCCAGCGCCAAGCACGGCACGAGCAAGAGCTGGGCGAAGACGTGATGCGAGCGGTGGAATGCGACCATGGGCAATCGCCTCGGGATTCAGGGTTCGTGATTCCTGGCTCGGTGAGCCATCAGAATCTGCCACCCCCTTCGATCGGGGGGTTCGAACGTTGCGGATCCGTGCGGGTGATTCTCGATGGGCTCGCCGCGTGACGCGATCGTGGGCCGCCGGGCCGCGCCAGCCGATGCAGTCGAATTATGTGGAGGATTCGACAGCACGGTTCCGGGAAGCCACGCGCTGCACCG
>Ga0163148_10002551_pt1 | contig 21549 bp, 23 predicted proteins | sample OliLakLV19MP7P2_FD_148606 | JGI IMG/M metagenome (GOLD analysis project Ga0163148, IMG submission 148606) | Freshwater microbial mat bacterial communities from Lake Vanda, McMurdo Dry Valleys, Antarctica- Oligotrophic Lake LV.19.MP7.P2 | ecosystem: Environmental > Aquatic > Freshwater > Lake >...
CGTTATAGGAGTGTCGATGATTTAAAATTTACAGTCGCTCACAGCCTAGCTTCTTTTCTTGATCGCAAAAATGCCAATTTGAAAAGAGCAGAACTATCTAAACTTGAGAGTGAAGCTGAAAAACTTGATCCTGAAAGTGGCCAACATAAAAAATTATCAAAAAGAATACGTCGTGAATTTCGCTTAGCAGATGAGTTTGAAAATCGACAAATGGACCTCTTACAAAAATCCTTAAGCGGATTAGAAAAGTTGGAACATTTAAAAGATGGCAAGCTTACTGAAAAAGGAACTTGGTCAGCACATCTCTGCACAAGTTTAGTATTGGAATTATCTGAAGCAATTTCTTCTGATTTATTTAAAGATATTGGAATAGTTGAACTTATCGGTTTACTGGCTTCAATTTCCGGTACTAGCCACAAAGTTTACTTAAGTATCAAAGAAAATCCAGTTGATAAAAAGTATTTTGTCAAAATGAATGAGGTTTTAAAAAAAGTTGCAGCAGCCTATGAAAGACCACCTTCAACTTCAGACTTAGAAGTAATGCCTGATGCCTCAACTACAGTGCTTACTTGGATGGAATCTGCAAATTGGCAAGAGTTTTCTGGGCTACTCAGGTTAGCTGGAGTCGCTGAAGGGGATGTAGCTCGTCTAGTTAGTCAAACTGCGGATCATCTACATCAAATATCAAGACTTTCAGAAACATTTCCAGCTTTAGCAGCTACTGCCGAAGAAGCTCGTTTTAGAATTCTAAAGCCACCACTTAGTGAGGTTCTTGCAGCAAGTGAGATCTAAACTGTTATTTATAAACAATTTTAATAATCTCAACTTCTCTTTCTCCATTTGGTGAAACTACTGTAACAATATCCCCGACAACATGATTTAACATTGCAGCTGCGATCGGAGATTTCCAACTGATTTGATTTTTATCAAGATCGACTTCATCAATACCAGCAATTTTATATGTTTTCTCTTTCTGATCGTGATCTAGGATAGTAACGGTTACTCCAAAAAGAACTTTGTTACTTTTTACTGTAGAAGGATCAATAACTTCAGCTAAATCTAATCTTTTTAATAGAAATTCAATCCGTTTATCGATCTCTCTTAAACGTCTTTTGCCATAAATATAATCAGCATTCTCAGATCGATCGCCGTTGGCAGCAGCCCATGATATTGTTTCAACAAGCTTTGGTCTTTCATCATGCTTTAACTCATACAACTCATCTTGAAGCATCTTAGCACCGCTAGGTGTAATATAATTCTTCTCTTGAGAAGGACTTTGATTTGTTTTTGACTCATTCATATTGACATTAAATTCTTTTAAGATCAGTATTCTACTGATTTTCAACTCCGTGCTTTTAGCTAGTATTATGGAAATATTTACAATCGACAACCTCCTGGCTCTTTTAACATTAACTGCCTTAGAAATTGTTTTAGGAATTGACAATCTAGTCGTCATTGCAATTATCGTTCAAAAATTGAATAAAAAACTTCAAGCAAAAGCCAGATTTATCGGCCTTGCTCTAGCCATGGTTTTTAGAATTGTTCTTTTGCTCAGCATATCTTGGATTATGCAACTTCAAGATCCACTATTTGCTTTTTTCAATCATCCATTTTCAGGAAGGGATATATTACTTCTTGTAGGTGGAATCTTCCTTATTTTTAAAGCTACAAAAGAAATTCATAGTTATGCGGAACACGATCTTGGACAGGAACACCATGACGCTAAGCCAAAATCAAAATTTTCTTCTGCAATTATGCAGATTATAGCTGTCGATCTTGTTTTTTCTCTAGATTCAGTAATGACAGCTATTGGCATGGCAAAAGAACTATTTGTAATGGTATTGGCAATTATCCTCTCTATGATTTTCATGTTATTTTTTACAAAGTATGTGAATGACTTTATTGAACGTCACCCAACATTAAAAATGTTAGCACTGTCATTTGTTCTTTTAATTGGAGTCGTGTTGGTTGCTGATGGTTGCGGTAAACACATTGAACGAGCTTATATATACTTTGCAATGGGCTTCTCATTATTTGTTGAAAGCATGAATCTTAGAAAAAGGGAAAAACCCTCTATTTAGAAAATTGTCCTCGTTCGTCATTATGATTATGACTATCTAACTTGATATTAGATGCAATTTTTAGACTTTGATTTCCGTATGCCCAACGCTTTAGACTCTTAGACAAGGCTTTTTCAAAACCATTTTCACTAACTTCAAAGCTAGCTGTGAATGCAGATTCTTTTGTTTTTCCATTTCTTAAAGCTTCTAAATATTTACTAATTTCTTCGAATCCAAAAGAATGTATTACTGTCTTAGCTGCAAAAAGTGATTGTCCATATGCTGGAGCAACCATGTCTGTTTCTAGTTTAGTAAATCCACCTTGCAATCTTTCAAGTGGAATAGGCTCATTAAAAAACATCCATTTTTTTAATGAGGGCTCTAGTGCTGGATTAACAGTTCCCTCAATCCACTGTGCTAAGCCTTCATCAAGCCAACCCGGGCATCTACCAGCACTTAGTGCATTAATTACAGAATGCATATACTCATGCTTAACCGAACGCTGTAGATCTTCTAATTCAATCGGTTCATCAATTTGAAGTGGTATTGTAATCTCGCCTCTGAAATACATGGCATTTGTCCATGTCGGAGCTCCAGTCTCTTTATAGAAAGTTTCAGCATCAATTACTCTTAAAGTGGTCTGAAAAGCAGGGATTGTTCCAAAAAGCTTTGCATACTGATCATGTGTATCTTGGAGATATTTAGATAATTTTTGAGCAAGAGGATACCACTCATTGGGTGACACAACCATTAAGCGGCTGCCGCCATTAAGACTAACAGGTGTGATCTTAAAACTTGCTTTAGGGGGACCTAATGGTTTGAAATCAGAAAAAACCATATCTGATTTCATCAGAGGTAACACAACTAATAATACTACCCAAAGCCAACTACTCTTCATTATTACCCTAAAACCAAATCATTACTGATAACCGTTTGATCTCTGTTCAAAATCACGGTAAAAGTGTCAAAACTTTACCCCCTGATTCCTAGGAGTTTGATAATGTCCTCCCGAGTAAAAGAGATCCTAAGTTGGTATCGGTCAGATAATAATGCGGTATTAGCTAATATTTATAAGTTACTGAATACAGGTGGCTTAGCAGGTACTGGCAAACTAGTAATTTTACCTGTTGATCAGGGGTTTGAGCACGGACCTGACCGCACCTATGCTCCAAATCCTGCTGCCTACGATCCAACCTATCCTTTCGAATTAGCATTAGAAGCTGGTTGTAATGCTTATGCTGGACCATTTGGTCAAATTGCAGCATGTGGTCATGACTACGCAGGGCAGATTCCATTAATTGTAAAACTCAACAATTCCGACTCCCTTCATTCTGGAGAAAATCCAGTTCCTGCTATTACATGCTCAGTTAGAGATGCTCTTCAAATTGGCGCTTCTGCTATCGGATTTACTATTTATCCTGGTTCTTCATATAAAAAAGATATGTATGAAGAAATTTGCGAATTAGGCGAAGAAGCTCGAACCTACGGATTACCCGTTGTTATTTGGTCTTATCCTCGAGGAGAAGGCTTAAGTAAAGAAGGGGAATGTGGAATAGATGTAGTGTCATATGCTGCACAAATCGCCTGTCAACTAGGCGCACATATTGTAAAAGTAAAACCACCTACTGCACATATTGAACAAACTGAAGCTAAAAAAGTTTACGAAAAGTATAAGATTAAAATTGATTCATTAACTGATCGAATAAGTCACGTAGTTCAAAGCTCCTTTGGTGGGAAAAGAATTGTAATATTCTCCGGAGGTGCTGCTAAAACAGACCAAGAAATTTTTAGTGAAGTTTCTGCAATTCATGCTGGTGGTGGTTTTGGAAGCATCATGGGCAGAAACTCTTTTCAGAGAAAAAAAAGTGATGGTGTCGAACTACTAAAGAAAATTATTGCGATCTATCAGGGTTAATTAGGCATCTTATATTGTTGTATTAAAGGTAAAAGAAGTTGTGATCGAGGATTGACATACTTTGAAACCGTGGTTACAATTTATCTATACTAATTTACTCTTTAATTTTTAAGGAATACCATGGGTTGCTGTTCAAACGGATCTACAGATTCTGGTGAAATTGCCAATGAAACCAAGAACTTAGCTTCATGTAATTCTGATGAAACACCAGTTTTTATTACACCTGCCGCAGTTGACGCTGTTAAAAATGCAATTAAACAAGAAGGTGAAGAGGGTGATTCTCTTCGAATAAGCGTTGTTGGCGGAGGATGCTCTGGATTTCAATATGGCCTTGATTTTGAAAAAGAAGCCAGAATGGACGATCTCACTTTGGAATTTGGCGGATTATCTGTGTTTGTTGACCCAGTTAGTGCAAGTCACTTAAAGGGCACTACCATTGATTACATCTCCGGACTTAATGGTACCGGCTTTAAGTTCAATAATCCAAATGCCAAGAAAACTTGTGGCTGTGGATCTTCTTTTAGTTAATACAATATTCTCTACTGAGATTTTACTCTTTAACTAGTTATAGAAATTTTGTATCGATTGATTCGTTGAGTCCAGTGTACTATAAATGTATACACCAAGATTTTAGGTAACTGCATTTATGCGTTTTTCTATTCCTTATGGACTATTGGCGATACTGTTTTTTTACGGTTGTACACCCAGTATTACAAAAAACGGTAGAGTATCACAAACAAAAAACAAAGACGCCGTTGAAAGAGCAGCTTTAAATTGGGAAGTGGAGTATTACTCTGCTAAAGATCTTGCCCTTCAAGAGGTAATGAAAACACCAACAACTTTCCCTGTATTACATGAAGAAGATTACTATGTATGGGAGAGAGCATTTTTATTTCTTAAAAATAATACCAAAGGAATTGCCTGGAACGATCGTTTATCCGAAGATCTAGTGGTGCTTACCTCGGATGCTGAAAACAACGAAGAGAGATTTCAGTATGAAATCTCAAAAAAAAGGACTCCCGATGGTTTCAACTACACTGTAAATTGCTACACTTGGGATCATATTGAAACTCCAACTGCACTATTGAATGCTAAAAACCTGGCTCGATTTATGAGAAGAGGGGAGCTGGAAGGGGACCTTTTGGTTCATTAATTATTAATTTTCAGCTATTTCGATCAATTTAACAAACTTATCCAATACAAGACTTGCACCACCAATTAGTGCACCAGAAACATTTGATATTTTAATTATCTCTTTGAAATTATCAGGAGCTACACTTCCGCCATATAAAATTGGAGGCACGATATTTCTTGAAAATTTTAAAACCTCTGTCTGAATTAATTTATGAGCCTCTTCAATCTGACTTAAACTAGCAACAACACCGGTTCCAATTGCCCAAACAGGTTCATAGGCAATAAGCAAAGATGAAATTTCGTTATCCGAAAAGCCATTTAGGGCTGTTGAAATCTGTCTTTGTATAACATCCTTAGTTAAGCCTTTTTTTCTTTCTTCTTCGTTTTCACCGATACATAAGATCGCTAATAAACCATTAAAGATGCAATTCTTTAATCTTTTAGAAATCATTTCATCAGATTCAAAAAAAACATGTCGTCTTTCCGAGTGACCAATAATTCCAAAGACAACACCTTCCTCTTTAAGCATTAAGGCAGAGATCTCTCCGGTAAAGGCACCTGAATTATTCCAATGTACATTTTGGGCACCCAGAGAGACCTTTGAATTCTTAAAGATATTGGCAACTGCTGCAATGCTAGTAAAAGAAGGGGCAACCCAAACCACGGACTTAGCTAGCTTTTGAGTCCATGGTAGTAAATTTATAGAAAGTTCTGCGGAGGCTGAACTACCCAAATTCATCTTCCAGTTAGCACAGAGAATTTTATGAGAAGTATTAATTTGCACCATTCAAAGTTACTTTAGAGAAGCTCCCATCATTTGAGCAACATCAACCATTCTGGCTGAAAATCCCATTTCATTATCATACCACGATAGAACTTTTGCCATTCTACCACCGACAACCATTGTCGAAAGACTATCCACAATTGAAGATCTGGTATCTCCGATATAATCGCAGGAAACTAATGGTTCCTCAGAAAATCCCAAAATGCCTTTTAATGAATTCTCGCTAGCATTTTTTAATGCTCTATTAATTTCTTCAACAGTAACGTCTCTTTCTAATTCTGCTACAAAATCAACTACGGATACATCAACAGTTGGCACTCTGATTGCTAAGCCATCTATTTTTCCTTTTAGCTTTGGTAACACCAACCCAACAGCTTTAGCAGCACCGGTTGTAGTCGGAATCATTGATACAGCCGCAGCCCTAGCTCTTCTTAGATCTTTATGAGGCAAATCTAAAACATTTTGGTCATTTGTATATGAATGCACAGTTGTCATAGCACCTTTCACTATTCCAAAATTCTCTAAAAGTACTTTTGCAACTGGAGCCAAACAATTTGTTGTGCAAGAGGCATTACTAATTACGATATGTTTGGAGGGATCGTAATCAATATGGTTTACACCGTAGGCAAGAGTAATATCAGCATCAGGAGAGGGGGCAGATATAATAACTTTTCTAGCTCCAGCAGTTATATGTTTTAATGCCTGCTCTTTTTTTGAAAAAATACCTGTACATTCTAAAACTATATCTACTCCGAGGGCTTTCCAGGGCAAATTACTGGGATCTTTTTCCGAAAATATCTTAATTTCGTTTCCATTAACTGATAGCGTTTTCTCATCATGGCTTATGGAAGCATCCATCTTTCCGTGAATTGAGTCATATTTAAGAAGATGGGCCAAGGTTTTGGCATCTGTCAGATCATTTATACCTAATACAACAACTTGTTTTTCTTTATTTTGCAGGTATATCTGTCTTAGAATATTTCTTCCAATCCGACCGAATCCGTTAATTCCGATTTTTACTAGCATAGAGAAACCCTTCATAAAAAATTTTCTATTTGAAAAGTATGAAGTGGGGGGTCAATTGTCAAGAAAATTACTATAATTATCAACTTTATGGGCCTATTCGACTGGTGCAGATAAGTGAATCGTGTGATAGTAATAGGTTTAAGTGTTTTAAAATAAAAGTCTAATTTAGAAATTTTCTTTTTGGGAGTCCCAAGCTTTGGAAGTTGAAACAACCCCTAGTGTATTATCAATGGTCTTCGCCTCGGGACCTGTTGTTCAAATTGTTCTTCTTATTTTAATAGGTTTATCCTTTTGGACCTGGGCTATTACCATCTCTAAATTTATAAGATTTCGTCAGGTAGAAAGAGAATCCGCGCTTTTCATATCTACTTTTTGGGAAATTAGAAATTTACCTAGAATTCATGATGCCGTTAAAAAACTAACTGGCAGTCCATTAGCTAATATTTTTGAAACTGGTTTTGTTGAAGTTCAAAGATTAATTGAAACAGCTAAAAAACATAAAGACCAAAATATTGATCTTGATACTGAACTTAAAACCATAGAAAGAGCATTGAAAAGAGAAGAATTTGCACAGTTTAAAAAACTCTCTGATGGAACAACCTTCTTAGCAACAGTAGCAACTGCTGCTCCATTTATTGGTCTATTTGGAACTGTCTGGGGCATTATGACTGCATTTCAAGGCCTGAGTACTTCTAAGGCTGCCACCATTCAAGCTGTAGCCCCCGGTATATCTGAGGCACTTGTAGCGACAGCAATTGGACTAGCTGCTGCTATTCCTGCTTCGATTGCATACAACTATTTCTCCTCTGTTATTAAGGGATTTAGAGAGTCTATGGATAGTTTTACTGCTGAATTTGTGAATATGGCGGAAAGATATTTAGTCTGATCTAATTATGGGAAGTTCTTATTCAGATTCTGACGGACCAATGGCCACTATCAATGTGACTCCATTAGTGGATGTCATGTTGGTACTTTTAGTAATCTTCATGATTACAGCACCCATTTTACAACAAGGGGTTGAAGTTAAACTTCCTAAGGCTACAACTGCACCTCTTGCTGGCAATTCCGAGCAAGTTGTCGTTAGTATTGATTCAAAAGGATTAATTTACATTGGCTCAGGAAATAAAGTAGATCTGAGTACCCTGAAAGATAAAATTCAGGCCATAATGGCAACAAAAGACGAAGCTAATCAGAAAATATACGTCAAAGCTGATGAAGCAGTTTCATATGGAACGGTCATGGCCTTAATGGGTAAGATTCATGCAGCTGGAGTGGAAAACATCGGACTTATTTCTGATCCAGATAAATAGCTTTTATATTTTTTAATGCCTATCCCATGTTACGTAAGATAGAAGATAAGCACTTAAAGGTCGGGGTAACCGTATCCAGTATTGGGCATGTCTTCTTTTTTACTTATATGGCCTTTAATGGTGTCTTTGGTGCAGAGAGAATTAAGCCACAGGTTATTTATTCTGTAACCTTAGAAGGTGGCAAAACACTCGGTGCTATTTCCCAAGCTCCAAAAGATAAAAAATCTGATATTGCTCCTCCAAAAAAAGTTCAAGAACCAAAAAAAACACAAAAAGAAGAAAAAAAAGTTGAAAAAAAAGAAGAGATCAAAAAAGAACAGGTTTTAGTACCTAAAAAAGAAGAGAAAAAGAAAGTAGAAGATAAACCGAAGGTTGATCCAAAGAAGAAAGTTGAAACAAAAAAAAATGAAAAGACTGAAAAACCAATAGATCTCGATAAAAGACTACAACAAGCCGTTCAAAGATATACAGGAGAATCGACCTCTGCCGGTGGAAAAGGTTTTGGAGCTGGAAGATTAGGAGGGGAAAAATTAGGCGGAGGAGTGCAGCGTCCACCTGAATTTTTTACTTATAAACAAATACTGGAAGATTATATTAAAACTGGTTGGCGCTGGTTTGATCCTAGAGCTCAATTAAGTGCACAAGTCGATTTTGAATTACTCCCCGATGGTAAAGTACAGAATATTTCTCTTTCCTCTAGTTCTGGTGTTACAGAATTCGATGAGTCCGTGGTTAGAGCTGTCAATAAGGCTAACCCTGTCCCTCCTCCACCAGAGAGTGTATATGAGTTTTTTAGACAAGTAAGAATAACTTTTGTTCCCACTGATTAAAGATAAATTATGAAACCATTTCGCAAATTATTATTATTATTAGTTATATTAATTTCTCAATCAGCTATTGCTCAAACCGATCTTTCTGTAAAAGGTTCAGGCAGATTGTTCCCTGTAGCACTCCCTAAGTTATGTATTAGCGGTCCAGCAGGAGAGGCTGCAAATGAGATAGTAGAAGTGGTTACTAGATCTCTTACAGTATCAGGTTTCTTTGAGGTCCTTAATCCAAATTCATTTATAGAATCTCCGAGCAATTGTTCGATTAAAGATGGTTTTGCATATTCAGATTGGAGTGTGATTGGTGCAGAAGGTCTAGTTAAAGGAATTGTTACTGCAAGTAAGGAATATTCTGGTGACTTGAACTATGCAAAACAAATTGGGCATAGGTTTTCCAATGAAATTGTAAAGTTTTTTACTGGAGAGGATGGTGTATTTGGTTCCCAAATTGTCTTTGCTTCCAAAATTGGAAGGTTTAAAGAACTATTTGTATTAGATATGGACGGCAGTAACATACGTCAACTTACTCAAGATAGAGGACTTGCAGTTTCACCATCATGGCATCCAGATGGAAATAAAATACTTTATACGTCTTACAGAAATAGAGTTCCTGATATTTTCGAATTTGATCTAAAAAGAGGAAGTTTTGCTCAACTTTCAAGAGGAATCGCCCTTGAGCTAGGAGCGGAGTATGACGTTGCAGGGAAAAATATCTTAATGTCAAGAACACAAGACGGTGAGTCTGATATAGTACTAATCAATCATGACGGTACGATCCTTAAAACACTTACGAACAGAAATGGAGCTATAGATGTTTCTCCAACATGGTCTCCTGATGGATCGAAGATAGCTTTTTGTTCTAATCGAGGGGGTGGACCACAAATTTATATTATGAATTCTGATGGATCTAATTCTAAACGAATCAGCTTTGTAAGCTCAAATTATTGCACTTCACCAGCATGGTCGCCTTTAAATGATAAAATAGCGTTTGTATGTAGAGCTGATAGAGGATTTCAACTTTTTGTTTCCAATATTGATGGTTCAGATCCGTTACAATTGACAAGCAATGGAAATAGTGAAGATCCTTCTTGGGCACCTAACGGTAAATATCTTGTAATGGCTTCTAATTTTGGTTGGGGTGGAAGATATCAACTCGCTCTTATTCGTCCTGATGGCACGAACATGAGACAGCTCACACATCGAAAATTTGATGACACACAAGCTGTTTGGGGACCTATGCCTAGGGAGCTTTTAAATTAACCCCTTGCGTTTTGTTGAATCATTTCGCAAAGTACAGAAATCAAATAGCCATAATTGGGATGATTTGCCCGTGCGAGGCTGCGCGGAGTTATACCAATATTAATGCTATTGATGATTTTTAAATTGGAGGAATTATTATGATTTTAAGACGAGTTGCAATGTTAGTGGCAGTCGCCGCTCTCGTAACAGGATGCTCCTGTAAAAGAAGTTTTGGTGGTATGGGAAATATCGCTTTAGCTGAAGCAGGTAAGGTATTGAAGGATGTGCATTTCGCATATGATTCATACAATGTTGATAAAGCTGGCAAAACTATTCTCGATACTAATGCTACTTGGCTAAAAGAACACAGCAATGTTAGTACTCAAGTTGAAGGTCATTGTGACGAGCGTGGAACAAATGAATACAACATGGTTCTTGGTATGAATAGAGCTCGAGCCGTTGTTGAATACATGTCCTCACTTGGAATTTCAGAAAACAGAATGAGCACAGTAAGCTATGGCGAGGAAGTTCCATTGAATCCTGGTCATAGTGAAGGAGCTTGGGCTGAAAATAGAAGAGCTCATTTTTCTGCAAATATCTCTGAATAATTAAGGATCTTGGTCGTCGACTGGAACATATGGTCGAACTCCGAGAAGTTAATACGAAAAAATCCTTATCAAAGCGAGAGCAGAGTAGATTAATTTCTTTCCCTGTTCTCGCTTTATCATTATCAATCATCGGATGTGCTGGTGGCCAACAGGTCAGACCAGAATCTGAAATTGCCATCTCAGAGCTACGCAGAATTCAAGCCGATCAAACAACAATTATCGCCTCAATTCGTAACGATATCAGAGATATGGTTGGTCGAATCGATGAGATTGAACATAAGAACACAGAACTTCGTGATATTAATAAAAACTTAAAAACAATTGAAAGCAGATTGCCACCGCCAGAGGGAGTTCCGGTTATGGAATTAATCTCTGAGGAGCGAGCTCTAGAAAAAGTTGAAAACTCCACATTCAAAGAGGCACTTTCTAAATTACGTGCTGCAAAATTCTCTGAGGCAATAGAACTACTGCAAACAACTATCAACTCTGAAGGCAATACAGCCAACCATCTTTATTGGCTTGGCATCGCGAATGAGAACTATGGTTTTCTCGAAAAAGCATTGGGCTCTTACCATGAATGCTCAAAACAGTTTCCACAAAACACTCTGGCTCCGGCTTGCCTAATTAGACAAGCCGATGTGTTTATAAAACTAGGGGATAAGGACTCAGCAAAATTAACTTTACAAAAAGCTATCTCTTCATACGGATCAAGCAGCTATGCATCAACTGCTAAATCAAAACTAAAATTACTGTGAGTTACTTGGTTAGTATGAGTTTCAGGTACAATTTCGACAAACTTTCACTACAGTAAATCTTTATCGAGCCTCAGGGGCGACTTTGGGGAGCAAATTCAGGCTGATAAAAATAACTCTTCAGAAAAAAAACCGACTAGGCTTCGGCAACGCAATATGTCAAAGTTAATCTTATATAGTGATTTTCAAAAGTCTTTGCCGAATTACAAAACATAACTATGGAGACTATGTTAAACCTTATTTCTCGGTAACCCTTCGGGTTACCTATGATTTTTGAAAATGAAAAACACTATTTGCAATCCCTCCGGGGGGATAGTTAATTTCTAAAGCCTTTGCTTTTCGGCAAAGACTTTTGAAAGTTACTATGATCACTTAGATTTATTTTATTTATTTACCCCTGAACGGTTACCTTGGTTACTAAGATAATTAGATTAAATGCCGACTCCATTTCCCAGACATCTCCTTCAGTTACTCTAATCGGAAACTTCGACGGACTTCACAAGGGACACGCTAGATTAATAAACAAAGCTACCGAATTAAAAAGAATATTACCTTCTTCCGTAACCACATTAATCTCCTTTTATCCGCACCCCTTAAAAATTCTTCGTGGTCAAAAAATTGAACTTCTAACGCCACTTAGAAAGAAACTAGAGATCTTATCTGACCTGGGGCTCGATCAACTTGCATTAATTCGTTTTTCAAAGAAATTTTCTGAACTCTCTGCTCCTGAGTTTTTAAAAACTTACCTAATAGAAAAATTAAATTCTAAATCTTTAATTATTGGAGCCGACACAAAGGTAGGGAAATCTAGAGAAGGGGATGCAAATTCTATTAAAAGCTTCCTCGAAACTTTCGGAGTATCTGTTCAAATCGAAAAATTCGAAGAAGTTTGTAATATAAAAATCGGTTCAGCGAGTATCAGAGAAAAGATCTTAAAAGGCGAAATCTCAGAATCTTCCCAACTTTTAGGCAGACCTTTTACAATATCAGGAAGAGTCGTGCGCGGAGATGGTAGGGGAAAGCAGATCGGAACTCCCACTGCCAATGTATGGAGTAAAAATCAATTACTGCCTCCAAATGGCGTTTACGCTGGTATGGCGAAACTTAATCAAAAACGATATCCAGCCATAACAAATATCGGAACAAGACCCACTTTTGGCATAAACGATAAAAGGGTGGTAGAAGTACACATTCTTAATTATACAGGGTCCGGTTTCTATAAAAAGATTCTAGAGTTCGCGCCTTCTCATTTTTTACGATCTGAGATGCGATTCTCCTCGGTAGGAGAACTCAAAAATCAAATTATAAAAGACATCGCATCTGCTAAAAGTCTACTTCATGCTTAACGACTCTATCCTTAACCCAAGAAATTACACCTATCCAGGTCCAGAACGCGGAAGACTCGATGCCTTTCTGACCACTGAGCTTACAAAAGATCCAGCATACTCATTCCTAACTAGATCGCAGATTAAAAATTGGATTGAGAAAGGTAATGTTAAAATAAATGACACCGTTGTTCTTAAATCTGGCGAGAAGATTCTAGCAGGGGATAAAATAATCGTTTCTCCTCCACCCATTGAGCCTTCAGAATTAGCCCCTTATGATTTCCCACTGGAGATTTTATTTGAAGATCAAGAAGTAATCGTCATAAATAAGCCGGCCGGCCTTACTATGCATCCTGGAGCAGGTAACCGCGATAAAACTCTTGCTAATGCGATTGTCAGTAAGATCCAAAAAGAACTCTCCGATTCAAATTCGATACGTCCCGGCATTGTTCACCGCCTTGATAAAGATACTACCGGACTTGTAGTCGTAGCTAAAAATCTTGAATCTCATAACGCGCTCGTTAAACAATTTGCATCCAGATCTATCGTGCGACGATATGTAGCCCTTGTAAGAACACTTCCTAAATCTAAAGGTGTCCTTGATACAAAAGATGAGGGGACTATCGAAACCAATATTGGTAGACATCCAAGTCGAAAGACTGAAATGACCGTGCTAACAGACGATGGTCTAAAAGCCATCACCCACTGGAAAATCTTGGAAAGATTTCCCTATGCTTCCCTAGTCGAAGTTAAGCTAGAAACTGGCCGTACCCATCAAATTCGAGTCCATATGACCCACTTAAACGCACCAATATTAGGAGATCCAGTCTACGGCAACCTTGACATGCTCCCCCACGATCTAAAACGCGCCTGCGACAAATTCGGCCGCCAAGCTTTGCATGCAAAGATCTTAGGGTTTAAACATCCCAAGACTGATGAGTATATGGAGTTTGAGGTTGAGGTGCCTAGGGATTTTCAGGGGTTATTGATGACGTTTAAGAATCACACAAATAATTAGTTAGATTTCCTTATAGTAAGTCCAAAAAAGAACTTTCCCAAAGAAAACCTTTATTTGACTTACGATCCCACGCAGGGATTATAACTATATTGAGTCAATCTCGTATGAACCTAACTGAAAATAAAGATTATCTTCACTATGAACCTCTAACAAAAGAGGGAATACTTCACGGTTTTTTTAACTCGGAGTTTCATTGGAATAAAGAAAATAATCAGACAAGGTCTGAAGATTTAAAAAAGAGATTTGGATTTAATAAAATCTTATCGGTCAAACAGGCTCATACTGTAAATATTTTAGATCTGAGTAAGAAAGATTTCTCATTGAATCTGGATGGAAACTTTGATGCTATTATTGCTCCGAGAGTTATAAATACAAAACCAAATTGCGGCATTTTTATAAAAACAGCTGATTGTGCGCCAATTATTCTTATTGGAAAACAAAAGTTGGCTTTGATCCATGCTGGCTGGCAGGGATTAGCCGAGGGGATTATTAATAAATGTGCACAGTTAATTGAAAGTCCTGAGATTGCTTTGATTGGTCCATGTGCCGGTGATTGTTGCTACGAAGTACAAGAGGATGTTCTAAAAAAATTGGATAATCTGGCACATATTCAAATAAGAGATAATAAAAATTACTTATCTATAATGGGAACTGCAGAGAATATCCTTTGTTCTATTTATCATAATGGTATGGAAATAATTAACTCAAAAATTTGTACAATATGCAATCAGGAATATCTCTCTTATAGAAGAGATAAAACTGAAAAAAGAAATATATCATTTATCGGAATATCTATTCCTTTATCTTCAGGAAGTTAGAAAAATTTTGGTTAGAATGAAAGTTCTAGTTTCAGAAATACCCCAAGAAATGATAACTTTTGATAAGTAATATCAGGGATAATTTCTAAATTAGATTTTTTTTTTGACAACTTAGCTAGCTAACCTTTACAATTAAAGAATGCCACGTTTTACATCTCTGCCGATGCAGAAATCGAATTTTAAGGGCTGTTGCTTTTTGTGGATTAGAATCCATAAAGTGCGATAGTTCTTTTTTTGTTTTTTCTCTTTGATTTGCAGAGTAATTAAGTCGGAGAAATTAAGATCATGGATAATGTTGAACAGAACTTACTCGATACAGCCATAGAAAACGATTTTAAAATAAAAAGACTTTACACACTCCATAAAGATTTAGATAAAAAAATTGAAATCCTCGATAATCGGCCTTTCTTAACTGAAAAGGAAAAATTATTGATGAAAAAACTTAAAAAAGAAAAGTTAAAAGGTAAAGATGAGCTACATAAGCTTATCTCCCACTACCAAGCTTCTCAGATGAGCTAAATAGATAACTATTTAAATTTTATTCTTGCTTTACTTAGCCCAGTGTCAAAGTCACTGGGCTTTTTTTATTGATTTTGACTATGCTGCCCTACGTCTAGTGCTGATTCTTCTGCCAGATTCTAAAGAGGAAAGAATTGCTTGTCTTGTAGATTTGGGATCAAATTTTAAATGCTGACAAATCGCGATAAAGGAAAATATATATTCATCATCTTCGTCATATAGGAATTCCAAAGCATCTTCTTTTAGCTCGCCACCTTTTTTAAGATCTTCTATTACACGTAAGATAATGGCACGCATAAGTTCGTTTTCAGGATTATAGCCATTGCCGTAACCGTATGATGTATCAACGCCAGGGAATTTTGAATTATTACTCACAGGATTCTCCTAAGAAAAATTAGTTAACTTTCATCCGTGATTCTGATGAACCTATAAATTGCCAACCTGTGAGTAAAAAATGGAGAAACCGACAAAATCAAAGAGGGGATTTTAGCAGTCCCGCTGCCTAACTTCTAACACTGTTATATAAACACCTAGTCAATAGGTGTCATCAAATCGTAAGAATTTTTACTATTACTTAACTACTTGTTATTCTTATATAAATTATCTTTTGAGTATTGACCTATACTAGAAGTACAACTCATAGAGAGATTTTTAAAATTGACTTAGATTTTTGGTACCATTAAAGTTTCCCTCGTAACTGACTCCTAAGCTCGTTGTATATGGGACATTGGTTTGAGCAAACTTTCAAGTGCACCAATTCTATTTTGAGACTGATATTCCTTCCTCTAATTTTCATAATATTTTCCTCTCTCTCTTTTTCTACCCCTGCCCAAAGCCAATCAGCTCCGGAGATTTTGTGGGAGGTTCGAACGCTAACTGCCGGATTATTTCCCACACAGCCTTTTCTAAATTGGACATTATCGCCAGGAGGTTGGAATTTAACGACAACCGGAACATCTTCTATGGGAACTGCCACCTCAACATCAACCTTTAGTGGTGATGCAGGTGGAAGCTCATTAAGTCTTACCGCAATCGCCGAGAGTCACGGATCGCTTCTCTCTGACTCAGCAGCAAATGCGTACGTGATTTATCAATTTAGAGGCTACGTAAAAGGCCCCCAATCAGTAAAATTAACCGCGTCAAGTGCGGCGAGTGTCTCTAATCAGGTTTCTGGTGGAAATGCAGTATCCTCTGCAAGCGTTGGCCCAATTCCTTTTGGCACTGTAACAGTTGATGTAAATATTACAGGAACCGGATCGGAATCCAATAGTGGTGGTGGCAATGCAGTACTTCCTCCTTCTCTAACTTGCGGCACTGGTAGTATAACAACATTTCCTCAGTATCCAGGTGTTTCATATATTAAATTTCATGAAGGACAATTTGGTGCTGCAACTGATTTTGCTTCTCTTTCTAGCCAATTTCCCTCGATAGATGGAATTGCAAATGGCTCTGCTTCTTTTACCGCTGTGATTGGATCGGATGATCCGGTTTCTCTAATGAGCGATCCATTAGTAAACGGAGTTCCAACCCCAAGTCCTACCATTGGATCTTTAGTGACATTTTATGGCTATTTTTGCGAAAGCAAAAATGCAGAAAATAAATACCCAAACTCAAAAAATTAGCTGCCCCGATCAGGGGCTATCGAGAAAGGTATTTCAGCAAAACCTGTTGAGTTTGGGTATGCTTCCTATGATCCCGATAACGAACAAGGCACAACAGCACTCTCCGGAATCTGTGCAGCCAAATGGACAGTTATAAATGCAGATGGCACAGTCAGTATTTATAATTCTCTGCCTTCAATTAGCTTTACAGCATACCCCGGAGAATACTCAGTCACCTTAGAAGTTACTGATAATGAAGGCGCAACATCGGAAATCTCAACAACATTCCTTGTAGGTCCTGCACGATTTGGAGAACCTGGAAAGAATGAGACTTCTTGTGGTGGAGATAATAAAATTGCAGCTTCCGTCTCACCAAGCTCAGGTAACACAAACCTAATGTTTACCGATCCCGTTAGAACCCGCGGGTATCCACTTAAAAACAATATTCATATTAATTCTCAATCTGCGTTATCCCTAAGTATTGCAACGCCGATGGGTAATGCCACATTCTCTTACGGGATCCAAGTCACACAAGGATTTTTTACATTTGATCAAATTGTCTCTCACTGGATTGTAGTTGATGGAGATGGCAGAGAGCTTGATTTTGGACCTACAACTTCTGCACCAGCGGCTGCTGCTGGAATATTTTCTGAGCTGATCTTTAATCCAACAACCGGGTTTGTACTTAGAAATGCAAATGAGCCAGAGCACATTGAAGACGCCGGAAACTTCACTTACAATTTTGATCAAAATGGAAGATTAACATCTTTAGTGGATCCCGAAGGGAATATCCAATCCATTATATATAACGCTTCATTAAAGCCACTAGTTGTTACAGATCAAAGTAGTAATAAAACTTTGACATTCGGATACAACACATCAGGATTAATTAATACTGTTACTGAAAATGGTGCTGGCGCAATAACGGAACTTTCCTATACGAACTCTTTATTAAGTACGATTACTGTAAAAGATAACCAGGGCAATATAGTTCGTAACGCTAGTGTAACTTATAATGCTGATGGCGCGCCGATCACTCTTACTAAAGATAACGATCCAGCAACCACCCTAACATTTACCCACGCCAAAGCAGGACACCGTGTTTACTTAGGAAACATTACTGATACGGTTAACGGAAATACCAATTTTAATTACGCTGAGTTTCCAGTTATTACTAATACGCGCAGAACCTCTCAAACAAATACTCGAGGTGGAGTTACTTATTATGATTACGATCTTAAGGGAGATTTAGTCTCTGTAACGCTGCCAGGAGTTACTGGAGCAACTCAATCTGTTAAATTTGATTACACTTATAATGCCGATCACAACTTAACATCAGTCACTGATGGAATCACAACGTACACTTTGACATACACTGCAAACGGACTTTTATCTTCCATTACAAATAATCTAGGTGAATTTAGAAACTATCAGTATAATGGAGCCGATCTTTTAAAGATTACAGATAATATCGGCACCATTTTAGAGCTTGGTTACAGAGATACAAATAACCCGCACTCAGTAACGTTTTTTAAAGATGGCTCGCAGAATCAATGGAGCAGAACCCTTAATCAGTTCGGACAAACCTTAACGATCTCGGCTCCTCGCGGATCCCCTCAAGGGATTACCCAATTTAAATATGAAGAGAATCCAAGTAGCTTTTTTTATGGATACTTAAGATTAATAACAAACGGAGCTAAAGAAGTTGTTACGATTGATGGCTATTCAGCTCTCGGAGATATTTTATCGATCTCTACTTATCCAAGTGCTGTAATTACTAATACACATTCTTTTACATACGATGCCTCCCAAAGGATCACTGGCTACATTGCACCTGACGGTAAAAACATTGATTTTAATTATACAGGAAAAGATCTAACTTCAATTAATGATGAAGCAAACACTGTAATAAGTTACGAGTATTGCCCCTCATGTAGTCAACTAACAAAAGTACATGCAGCTTTAGGAAAGAATTTGGCGTGGAATTTAGATGGGGATAAAAACACAACCAAATTTATCGATCCTAAACTTAAAGAAACAGATTACACATACGGCACTGCAAATGAACTAAAAAGAGTAACGTATCCAGCAGATGTCGGCGCAGGTAATTTCATTCATGATTACACTTATAATAATGTTGGTAGACTTCGCACCATTGCAAAAACAGGAATTCCTGCTGCAACTTTTGGATATGATGCAGCTTCAAGATTAAATAGCATTGATTATCCCGGAACTAACCCTTCAGATTCCTCTTATGAATACTATACTGATGGATCTTTAAAAAAAGTCACTGACGATATTGGGAGTGCAACTTATGTTTATAATGCTAGTCGACTCGTATCATCCGTCACATACAATTACTCGCCTCATCTACTGATGCAATCTCAAGTGATTGAGTACGTTTACAATAAAGATAATTCCCTATCTTTAATGAGCTGGAAGAGTGCTGGGGTAGTAGTAGCATCTTGGAATTACAGTTATGATTTGGCAGGAAAGTTAAAAACAGTATCTAATAATTTCTCTGAAAGCTTAACTTACACTTACGATAAAGAAGGCAAAGTTCTAAGTGAGATTCGAGGTAATACCACATCGAGAAATTATCAGTACTATCAGCCAAGAGGATGGCCCAATAAGATCACCGAAAAGTTAGGAGTGACACCTTTTGCTGATTACACAATTCAGTATGATAACGGCAATAATACTGTAGGGAACATCACTAAAGTTACTGAACTTGATGGCTCTATAGTGGATTACACTTACGATGCTCTTTATAGACTTACTTCGGAAAGTAGGAGCGGTACAAATAGTTATCCAAGTAGAGTTTATACTTATGATCTCTCTGGGAATATTACAGATATTACGATTGGCGGAATGCCTACCGCATTTGCCACCTACACTGCAGCAAATGATGTTGCCTCAATAGCCGGGGGAGTAGTTAATAATTTTCAAGGACGATTACATGATTATTCAGGATCGATGATCCCAGGCGGTACTTTTAGTTATGAAGATGATTCTAATTTAAGAGCACAAAGTATAGATGGCGTTAATAGTACAAATTACAAAACTGACGGATTGGGAAGAAGAGTTCTTAAATTCCTCTCCCCAAATAATCAGCATGTTTTTTATATCTTTGATGGTGATCGATTAATTGGGGAGATTGATCGAAATGGAGTTCCACAAGTAGCCTATACCTGGGGACGGGATGGCTTATTTTCGGAAAGGTTAATTCCATCTTCACAGTCAAGGTATTACCATTTCGGTCCCCAAGGAGAGACGAGGCATTTAACAAATGCTGCTGGTGCTGTCACCGATAGTTACGTTTACGAAGCATACGGAAAAGCAGTTGCCATAACTGGCACTTCATATAATCCTCATCGCTACGGCGGAAAGTACGGTTATTTCCATGATGGATTAAATGGTCATCTGCTTGTTGGTAGAAGGTGGTATTCGACTTATTTGATGCGTTGGTTCACTCATGATCCGATTGGGTATGAGGGTGGAACTAACCTTTATGAGTATGTTGGAGGAAATCCGATCAGATATGTGGATCCGAGTGGGCTAACATGGCAAGAATCTTTAAATTATTTCTGGCATTGGCTAATTGGACAGAAGATGCCCAATTATTTTGGCCCCAAAAGTAATCAAGTTCAAGATATGAAAGATGCACCAGGCGTGCGAATGGCTCGTGAAGCTTTCTACGAAAAAAATAAAGATGTATCTTGTGGTAATTGGCAATCACTTGCCAATTATAAAGCTAACTTTGGTTTAACAGGGCTGTTTGAAGCTGGTTTAAATCCCACAAGACAGTTTATTGGAAAGTATCGAATCGATATTTCACCCAATTTAGATGGATCGATTAATATATCACTTACTAATACGACAAGCTTCACTTCTTTTGCTTATGGCTTAGGTCCAAATTGGGAAGAGGGTCCTGGTGGAAACCAAACGCAAATTTATGAATGGACTGAGTTTAGAAACAAGGATTGAATATGAATTCAAAAAAATTATTAGTTTTATTTTTAATAGGAGTAGTGATTACAAGTTGTTTTGTTCTATTTTCTGACTATTTTAAGTCTACCATTTCTCGTTCTGATGTTATCGGTGAATTTAATGCTAATCACGGAAAAGGATTGGATAAAATTCTTCTCCAAGAAGATGGCACCTATATTCACACATTTCAAAATGGAACTGAACGTATAATATCTAATAGTGAAAAATGGACTTTCACAGATAGAAGTGGTGAATCCCGATTAACATTTAATAATTTTACATTCCTTCAAGGAGTTGCCTCTGATAAGTCTGGTTATTGGGATGTAGAAGTTGAAAGATTAAGTGGTACTTTAAGATTAAACCTGGACCCTGATCTAAATTACTTTTATAAAAAAAATGATTGAAGAAATTTTAGTAACTTTAATAGCATAAGCAGTTGCCTAGAAAGGTTAATCCCATCTTACTGCAGCTACCATGTTTCCAACATATCTGCTAGATGATCTTGAATCACGATTTGGAGGGCCTGCACAATGACACTTTTGAGATTTCAACCTTTGGAGCGGGGCTACTTTTAGTTTATTAACTAGCTAAAACAATTGAACTTGGCTCCTAAATGTTACAAC
>Ga0163148_10002562_pt1 | contig 21458 bp, 21 predicted proteins | sample OliLakLV19MP7P2_FD_148606 | JGI IMG/M metagenome (GOLD analysis project Ga0163148, IMG submission 148606) | Freshwater microbial mat bacterial communities from Lake Vanda, McMurdo Dry Valleys, Antarctica- Oligotrophic Lake LV.19.MP7.P2 | ecosystem: Environmental > Aquatic > Freshwater > Lake >...
GGTCAGCATTACAACACTGAATTCGCTGTTGGATGCGCGCCTAATTCAATATGAGAAAATGGTTCGGGGGGTTCAGACCTACTCCATAACCGAAGCAGGCCGTAGCATCGTTACCCCGATTGCCGAATCAATCGTTGAGACCACGCCAATCGTTGAAATCGTTGAGACCACCGCCGATGTGGAACGTACCAGCGAACTAGTAGCCACAATCGGCGCTCACTTGAACACCTACGATATAAACCCCACCTTTGCCGTTGGCAACGGCAACACTGCCAAAGCCTACAAATATTTTAGCGAGACTCGCAACGAATGGGTCTTCAGCATCGGGTACTACACCGAAGGACTCGGCCTCGTTTATGCCGACGATTTTGGGTCATTTGAGAACCTGATTGCAGAAATGGAAAGACTTTCTGGCGATCTTGGCCTTTGGGAAATCAGCGAGGAATAATAAATGCCTCGCAAACCCGGTAGACGCAGCATATCCATCATTGTCACGGCAGAGCAGCTAGCCGCCGTCACAGCCGAAGCCAGACGCCGCGATATCGATCTATCGCGGCTCATCCATCTGGTGTTAAGTGAAAGCGTGGAAGGGTACGATGCAGACGCAATCCCGCGTCGTGGAACGTATCCGAGAAATCCATCAAGCTAATCCGCCGACGGGGGTGAGGTTCTTACCCTCACCCCATACAACACTCCTGACGGCGAGGGCGGCTATAAACTGTCACATCGCCCTCGCCGCTAATTCTGGATGAGGAATAAAGCATGTCCAACACAGAGGCCGCCTTGAAGGAATTGCTAAACGCGCCAATAAGGAGTGAATGAACAGCCATGATGAGACGATGTATCAAATGCGGCGAAGAGAAGCCAGCGACAGCCGAGTTTTATTCGAGGAACGCCAGTAAGAAAGACGGGCTTGAAGGCTGTTGCAAGCCCTGTGCTAACGAGCATAACCGTGCCTACCGCGCCGCCAACGCCGAAGCAATCAGCGAGCGTCAACGTGCTTACTACGTCGCCAATGCCGAAGAAATCGGTGAGAAAGCCCGTGCTTACTACGTCGTCAACGCTGAAGCAGTCAGCGAGCGTCACCGTGCTAACTACAAGGCCAACGCCGAAGCAGCCAACGAGCGAAGCCGTGCTTACTACGCCGCTAATGCTGAAGTACTCGGTGAGAAACGCCGTGCTTACCAAGTCGCGAACCCTGAGATATACAAAGCCAGCAAGCAACGTCGCCGCGCCCGTAAGCGCGAGTTACCTGCGACTTTGACAGCACAAGAGTGGCAATATGCTGTTGATTACTTTCATGGCTGCTGTGCGGTATGTGGCAGACCTCTCAAAGATTTATTCGCCACTCACACGGCTTCCGCCGATCACTGGATTCCGTTGTCTAAGGGCGGCGGCACTGAGGCCTCAAACATCGTACCCTTGTGTCATGGTAAAGACGGATGCAATAACCGCAAAAACAATGCGCTACCCGAAGCGTGGTTAGTGCGACAGTTCGGCAAGCACGAGGCTAAGAAGATTCTGGCACGGATACAAACGTACTTCGCATCTATCGAAGAATAAGTAATTTCCGCACAGCGTACGGCGTTTTGGTCAGTGACCGCGCCAATAAGGAGAATGCAGCAAAATGAATCTAGTTGAACTGTACGAAATAGGACGCAAATATTGGGATCGTAGTTACTCCTCAAATGGCGGGGTGTTGCAAAGCCTCACGATAGAAGAATTAAAGCAAGCGCTTAGACTGGCAACGCAAGCCGTTGAACTGCTGGATTACATTTACGCAAACGCCGATGAATACGACCCGGATGTGACCACAGTTGGCACAGCGGAGGCGCTAGAGATGCAAAAGAAATATCTCAACTGTGCGGCGGTGTGGATCAGGATAGAACTTAACCGCCGCGGTGAAACTGTTTTTGAGTTGGGCGAATAGGCATTCTGCAAAGGGCGAGTCATATCTCGCCCACTCTACATATTCCCCCACATATTTTACCCCCAAGAATTGACTCTTTGCATCACGATCAGCGAATCACCAGCGCCAGCATTCCGTTTGCCACCGCTAACACGACCCCTGCCCCGACAGTCAGCAGACCCCCGATAAACAAAAACCCGACGAAAGACAACACGCCTTCGCCGGGTTCACCGATGCCCGTCCATCCTGTTTCACTCGGTAATGGTTTCCATGTCGGCCTAGTCACCGGATATTGGTCTTGGTGGCGGACTGATTGACGTGGGGTAGACGGCATAACACGGTGCGCCGATCATCGAATAGTCAGGGGTATATCCATCTGGACACGTCCAGCCGCGAGGTAGGGTGGGCATCGCCGTAACCTCTGCTGTTGCGTCCATCGGTACAGACCGAGCGCGGGGCGTTGAGGTAGGGTCGATGAAACCCCACTGCGAGTCATTGATCGCCAGCGCTGCGCTGACGACCAAGAGAACAGCGATCAGGGCGAGAAAGACACGCATTATTCAGAGCCGTGTTTCGCCGGGTCGGGAGCGGCGGCGCGGTCAAAGTCGGGATCGCGCATACCCGCACTGCGTTTGCCCATGTCTTCGTAGTCGTAGTTTCGTCTGGCACCAATTACCAAATCTTTAACCGACAATCCGGTTGCAATTTGTGATTTAAGAAGTTCAAATTCACGATCAATCTTTGCCCACCGCGCATCATCATCAGCGGAGGGTGTCTTAGCAGCTTGCGCCTGGCGATAATCAATATACCGATCAGTCGCATTAATCAGTTTTTCGCGCCGCACAGGCGATAAGGTCACCGCAAAAGCAATAACTACAATAATTGCAAATGCACCAAACACGATATAGGCGGTGCGGTTTTGTGCGGCTGCACTGTTGGAAATGTCAGTCGCTAGATTAATCAGCAGATCGACCAGTTCAATATCCGGCGCGGGAGCAGTCTCGACGCTGATCACCTCTGGTGCAGTAACCGTCGCTTCGGGCACCGCCACCGCTTCATCAGATGGAAGGGTGACAACTGGCTCGCTGGATGGGGTGACTTCCTGAGCAAAGGCGGGGGCGCACAGTGCCAGCGCCAACAATAAGACAAGGACAAAGGTAACGAAACGGGACACTTTCATCTCAACCTCCAAGTAATTTAATAAGAGCAGAAATCAAACCACCGCTGACAAGACCGCCGACAGTAGCCGTCTTGGCATTGGATAAAGTCCACCTCAACGGACGAACCAAAAATTGCACCACACGGTCACGTTCCGTTTTAAGAATATTGACATCCGTTTGGATGGTGGTAAGTTGGCTATGAACGGTACTTACTTGAGTACCAACATTTGCTACAGTGCGATCCAGCCCCGCGAACATCATCTTGAGCGTGACGAACCCGGGTGTTGCTTCCATGTCGGTTGACCCAAAGATGAAATCCGTCATCTTTCGGTTGCGCGCATTCATATCATCCATGAACAGGTTGATGTCGCGTGTTTCAGCTTCGACATTATCCAGCCGCTCACCGTAGGTTCTCACTTGGTCATCGCGGCTGTTGATGACTTTCTCGAAAGAGCGCATCTGCAAGCCAAGCGATTCGTTCCCGGCTCTGATCGTTTCTTGCAAAGCCTTTTCCAAGTTGCGGATGTCATCGGCGGCAGCTTGTTTGTGAGTCTTGAAGCGTGTCTCAATCGCATTGTCGGTGGCTTTACGTTCATCCAACCGAACCGTCTCCAGCGCTTCGTCCATCTCAGCGCGAGTCGGTACATTCGCAAGACGCTCGTCAATAGCCACAAGCTGCTGCTGGTTGTGCGTTGCTATTTCCTCACGGATGATACGCCTGAAATCCCCTTCACTCATTTGCGGTGGGGTGGGTGGCGCATCAGTAATCGGGTCAAGCGTCATAATCGGCGATTTCTATAGAATAAATGTTCATATATAGTGTAGCACAAAAAAGAAAGATGTAAAGTATATGGGTGAGTTATATCAATTCTAAATTAATAGGTCTGTGAGGGCATTACTAACGATAATGCCTATTATCAGAGAGTAATTACGTTTGACATTAGAACAGGCCGGATTTAATATTTGTCGATTGTGCCGCGTCCGCCCATCTGGAAGTAGCTCACGCCATTGGTGGAGTAAGCGGTAGCCGTGCCGAAAGGCGATTGTTCTAGCAGATACATGGTCTTGCGTCCGACAGGTAGTTTGTCGATGTACTCAGCGCTAGATTGTCCGCCGCCCGTTGGTGATGCACCGTTAATATCGCTCTCATCTTGGTAAGCGCCAGGTCCGGGTACGCCGATGCCAACGTAATACAGTGAGTTGATGGCATACCCATCATGACGCAACTTGATCGTTGATTCGCTCACACCGATGAGAACTTGAATTTGGCGAGTATCGTCGTTGTGCAGGGGTCGCCATGACGCAGTATTGACCGTCCACGAGTTGGACCCGGGACTGAGTGCATACAGCCTGAGCTTCTTCTCAACCTGATTGTAGTAGTTGTAACACAAGGCGCGCTCATTGCTATCATAACACCGTCCGCTGACATCATCGCTACCAATATCCCCCAGATAGCGGCGCGTGGGATCACCTGATTTAACAAGCCAACCGTTTTGTTTTACAAGCGCCGTTGCGCGTGTCCCGGTGTCCGTCCATTGTTGGAGTTCGATGTCTACCGCGCTGCCCGTCCAGTAGGCATATACCGCCCACTGTCTCGATGTACCAGACGGGACGCTTTTAGAAATCTCACTAAAGGTATACAGTCCCCACGCGCCGCTGGAGTACAAGCCAATTTGAGCGCCCCTGTATGGGGCGTAATAGATGGTTGTGCCGAATGTGTTTGATACATTAACAGGTTCACCGCTGGTAATCGTAAGGCGACCATCCACGATATGACCAGCGTTCAATCCTTCAGAGACAATCCAATCCGTGCCGTTACTAACAAGCGTTCGCCCCGCCGCGCCGGGTACGACACTGGACAATACGCCTGTAGCCGTTGTGACGGCGAGTAGGCCACTTGCCAAAGCTGCTAGAGCAAACTCGTTAGTTAATGCGCTGTTGGCTACCTGTGTAATGTAAGTTGCATTGACAGGTGCAGCGGCTGTCACAGCATTGACCAAAACCGGAAGGCGAAGCAGGTTTGAGAGATAATAATTCCCGGTATCCAACGCCCAGAAGCCATCATTAGGCACGTCGAACAGCGTAGGTAATTCCGATTGAAGCCCGATGCGGACGTGTCCTAAACCCGGATATTCCCAATAATTTGTCATGATGCAGCGATGACCGTCCGCGAATTGGCGGCGTTAACTGAGGGAGAGAGTGTCGCGCTGTTGGTGAGTAGTATCTCCCACTGCAAGTAATCGGTGGCGGCGAGTGCGCCCTCCCACGCCCCATCTATCATCTCAGTTGTGGTCGTGGAGAAAGATCTACCATACAGCACTGACAGCGATGTGCCATTCTTGAGCAGACGAATTGTTACATCCGCAGTAGAATTTATGGTGATCGTGGAATAAAGGTTCATGGAGACGCGATACCGTCCAGCGGTAGCAATCGTCAGCCTAGAACGATCTGCGCTTGTCCAGAAATTGGCATCATCATAACTTTCAGTTGCCCAATCGATTACGGCGGAGACGCTGTACGTCGGTGTGCCATTGACTCCTTCAATCCGAGCGGAGGTCTTCGGTAGAGGCGCAGCCCACTTTACACCTGTAGCGGTTGTGCTATCGGCTAACAGCGTTTGATCGTTTGCGCCCACCGTAAGCAGTGTCGGAACACCACTCGCATTGGTGACCAGTATTTGACCCCTACTATTTGCTGGATCAATTAACCCGTAAGTTCCCGGCGCGGTACAAACAATGAGTTGCCCCGCTTCGGTTGGGGTTGGAATGGCACTGCTAAAGCTCACCCAATCGCCCGATGAGCTTGTACCCGTAGCGATGTATCTATTTCCGGTGTCAGTGGCGAAATAAGTCTGCCCCAAGTATGCGGGTGTGCCTTTAGCGGCATCCAGTCCCGATTGAAACCAAGTTGGAAAACTTCTTAAATCATTGCTCATAACCCACTCCATGTTACTACTTGGCTGTTAAATGTCACGACCTGTCCGCGATAGGTCACAATGTCGCTTGCCCCGCTGCCTGACTTGGCGAGGACTTCCTGTGCTGCCAGTACCTCATTAATGGTGATTGCCGTCATGCCGTTGTAGAGCTTGACCCACCCCGAAGCGAACCGCCCCGGCTGAACGGTTTTGATGAGATTCACATTAAACACATCCTTCAGCGTCAAATTGGTGTTGAAGGTTGTCCCGGTGGTGTAATAGAGCGTCCCCGTTGCCGGGTCAATCTCGACCAGTATTCCCACAGCCAACCCAACAGTGACGGGGATATCGGCGGTAAAGTCTTTCGTGTCCCGGTTGAGGACAAGATAACGTAGGTTGCCCAGCGTGTACGCTGCCTCAGAGACAATACAGCGCATGACGGTTGGATACATCGGACGCAGCAGCCCTACATCGAATTGTGAAATGTTGATCGGGCGCTGTGGACGCACTGGTACACCTTCGCGGTAGAGCGCATCTTCTGGCGCGCGTCCGACGATGGTTAGCCCTTTGGCTGAAGGCTTGACCGAGACAAAGCAGTTTGGGACAATTTCCTCCGAAGTCAGCGACACGTTAAGCGCGGGTATCGCTTCGCCGTCGAGCGAGTTAGATGTGTATGGACGCACCCACACCATGCCGGGGATTTCGGGATTAGGGACATAGACCTGAACAGTGCCATCCGTCAGCACCCGCCCAACACGATAGGTCTTTGCGGTTTCAATATGCGTCGACCAAGTGTCGCGGGCGGCGACGTACATCTCTTGCAGGTCGCTTTCACTTAGAATACTCATGGTGTTTTCTCGATCAATATAAGGGCGTTTTCGATGCGGCCTACCTGCCCCACGTTCTGCAACCATGTCCCAATACGCGGCTCAAACGTACTCAGATCATCAATAGAGATGTCCAGTTTATTGTCCCCGCCCGCGACGAACACACCCGCCTGTAAGCGCTTGAGCCAGTTATAATTTGTGCTGCGTCCCTGCGCCCAAAGGGTGCCACCATCACCAGAACGCCAGAAAGCGCGTGACCCGTCCAGCGCTGTAGCGATCATGCGTAACTCGCTGCCAGCAGCCGTAAGCGCGAAGGGATGGCGCGGTACTCTTTCTTCTGTCGGGGTAACGTCCGTCCAGATGCTTGAACCGCTGACGCGATACATGCGCCGTCCGGCCTGTCGTTTGTTGGTGATAATGAGGCTGCCAAAGACGGCTTCAAGTTGGAGTTCTGGACGTGTCACACTGTTGTTAATCCACTTTCCATAAAGTTCCGTTGAGTCGCTGAGGAAGCGCACTTCAACAAAGCGCACGTTTTCGATTGGTGTAATGAAGGTTACATTAATCGCCGCCGTGACATTAAACTGCACAAAATACGGAAACCCAAAGATGGCCGCCGCGCCGATATACGACACGCTCCACGACTGGCTTTTATCGAGTGTGTGGAACTGGACGCGCTTCGAGTATAAGACCTCGCGCTTGGTGTTGAGCATGGTTAGTTCAGCGGTGACATTCACGCGATCCGCGCCGTCAATCGTGTTGCCCGGAGGCCAATAGATTGGCGTACCACTAACGCCGGGCGGGTCCGCAATGACGCTTGGATACAAAAGTTTGGTGGTGAAGCTGCCAATCAGTTGAGACACTGTGTATACCGTCCCTGATTTCTGCTCATCCGATTGCGCCAGATAATCAACGCCGTACCGAATAGATTGTTGATCAGCGTCGGCCTCATCAGATGACAACGCCAGTTCGGTATTAGGAAGCAGGTCAATCCGGTTACCTGTCGGGAAAGTGCTAATTGTGGTGCTGATGGGCGTATCGTCATAGATGTTATACGTCGTAAATATGTTGCCCGAACCATCCTTCTTGATGGTGGACATGGGTTCACTGCTGGCTTGATCGTCGCCCGGATGATTAGCAATCTCGCTGAACGCTCCCGCTGACCCGGTGGCCTTCATTAACTTCCAGCGTCCGGTGGCGAGTGTTCCCGGTAGGTAAATGTCACTGCCGGAAATCTCCATACCCAAAGGCATGTTAGCGTTAGCTTCATCTATAAACGAACCTGAACCGACATTGACCACTGCCCCCCACGACCCACCGCTGGAACGGCGTTTGATCTTGACACCGAAACTGGACAGATAGGCCACCGCCAGAAAGTAAGGCGCGGTGGTACTCTGCACGATTCGGGCGCGTCCATAGAATAAACCTTCGGTGATGATCGTCGTCGTCGTATCCCAGATGGGCGCAGGAGATAGCAAATTAGGACAACTCGATACCGTGAGCGTTATTCCGCCATCCCATACAACGACCAACACAGACGGATAGAACGGATCTTTATCCCAACACGCATCAAGGACTTGACCAACCAGCGCTTGAGACCCAGAGTCGCGCACACGCGCATAATTCACGACTTCCTCTAAAAAATTCTCGGAGAGTCCCGGCTCACCGAAGGAGTTCCAAGGCATCGCTAGAGCAAAGTCTGCACCCAAATTAATTTCCGGCGGATCAGGTGGAAAGACTTGCTCAACGGTATCAATCCAACCGTCCGGGTCAACATACCCACCCGCCCCGCCGCGTTCGATGGGGAGATAGATTCCGCGTGTGCCGTCGCTTTCAGTGCGGACATTCACAGCGATATCCATCAACCAGACATTGCCCAACTTGCGCCATGTGCGCGTGACCTGTACCGGACGCACACGAATACCGGTCCCGTCACTACCGCCCCATCTCACCCCAAACCGATCAGGTTCAAACGCAAGATAATCCTCAGGTACGTTCAATTTATGCCAGTCGTCATCTGCGGGGTCGAAGATGTCCAGCGGCATCAGCAAAGTTAAAGGCAGACTTGCCAGCGGGTTATTGACATAAGCAAAAGCATCACCGACTAAAAATTCAAGTTCTGTTTGTCCGCCAGCGGCGGTTACGCTCACGTCGGGAAGGTCGCTCTTGGACAGCCCTTGTCCCTGAGCGCTGCCGGGTGCCAATGCCCGATAGGTCGAAGGAATCTCCGAGCCATCATGTGAGATACCATCAAGGATGACATGCGCCACGTCCGGCCTCAGTTTTGGCTCAAGCGCCAGCGGCACACGGACGCTGTTCTCTGTCCAGGTGTATTTGGTATCGAGCGCATTACGCGGCACACCGGGAAGATGGTTCGGCTCACGGACAAAATAGATGGTGCCATCGCTGCGACAATTGACTTCGCCCGTTGAAATTTCATTCAAGAATTGCAATTGCGAAGCGATGTTTTCAGCGCGAAAGCCATAGGTACGGCGGCGCAGCCCAAGCAGGTTGGCACTAAAATAAAAGTCATGGTTATAAAGGAAGGTCGCATGATTGCGGAGGATATAATAAGCCGCAAAGCCCGGATGGGTGTAAGCCGGAGCGACTTGAGTCCATTCCGTCGGCGTTGTGTTTTCTTCCATCAATTGGGTTGCAGTCGGAATACTGCGCGCCAGCTTCAGCGGGCCGTAAAACTTGAGCGTCACGCTTTTACGTCCGCGCTGGCCTTCGGTGGTCATGTCATCCATGTACCCGACAAAGCTCTTGGTGATAACGCCTTCGGCCAATTCCTGACCGTCGAAGAGAATGCGATTGGTCAACACGCCCATCATGCCGGGATAGAGCGCGGCTTTCGCTTCACCCTTCACCGTGACCGAAAGTTCACGCCCAACATTGACGGAGGCATCCCCACCGATGGCATCCAGTCCATATTTATAATTAAATGGTGCATAAGGACTGGCGGGATTATCCGAGTTGGCAAACAGCCAGCGCCAACCGGAGGCTTGCCGTCCGTTGATGCTCGTCACGGTGCAGTTCACTTCATAGAATCCAGCAGGCAAATCAACCACCACCACCGAAGACGTAGAACTCCCCGACAGGATAACCGCACCAGCAGGCAGACCCCATGCATAGGCGATGATGCCGGGCGACCCGTACAACCAATCGAATGACCCTCCGGCGTTGAGTGTGAACACAGCGCGACCACTGGTATTGACCCACTGCTGTTGATGTGTTCCCATGTTGACGACGGGTACAGGGCGAGACCCAGAACCATCATAGGGCAAATCCCACGCCTTATAAGCTGCTTCGCCTGTGGCGCGAGAGAGCAGCCCCCACATCGGGCGATGCTGATAAATATGCAAGGTATCGCCAGCGATGACAGTCTGCATTACATCTCTTGCATATCCGAAATCACCTTCGCTTTTGGCATCGGTGTAAAACGTGGTGGGTGTAGGCTGTTTCCGAACAACACCCCACGTCTTGATTTTGCCTGCGCTATTCTTGATCGTGAAGGCCTGCCCCACCGTGAAGTTTCCCCAGCCTACGGTGCTGGTCACACTGATCTCGATCATCGGAATAGTAGGAGCTGCGGCAAGTGTCGCACTGGCGACCTCTACGAGCGGCACCACATTAAATACAGGCTGTACCGTGACACGCTTGGCGTTGGTGATCTTGTTTTTGTCGGGCGTTGAGAGGATAACCATTACACGACCACCGTTACATCTATTGCGGCATTATTCCCGCTGGTCACATCGCCCGGTGTGGTCACGCTGGCGCTCACATCGTAACTACCTGTTAGCGTTGGTCTCATCGTCAGTGTAAGCGTAGTGGCTGTTGCTCCGGCTGCGAGTGAAGCATCCAGTGTCGCCCGAACTTTAGTGACATTCGCCGGAGTTGTAACGGTGCTGACCCATACCCCACTCTCGAAGTATTCTCTCGTCCAGCCTGTCCCCGCGAAGGTGACGAATGTAAACGATGCAAGCACATCAGCGCTCACAACCACATCCCCATACGTCGCAGAGCCAATATTGTTGACCGTGATCGTGTAGGCTTTATTGACGTTGACCGCCACAGGGGCAGGATGCGTCATAGTGATGGCGAGATCGGGACCCGCTGGTGCATCAGCAACAATCACCCATTCAATTTTGTAGCTCTTAAATCCCCTCCGCCAGCCGGGCGTACCCGCTTCCGCTGGACGTTTGAGATAGCCGTAACACTGGACGACGATCCAGCCTACGCTTCTATCCCACGTCATAATCGTAAATTTCCCCCAATTGAGTCCGCTAAAGATCGTATCCTTAACGTAGGTGGTCATGCCCGTTGTCCAGCCGCCCAGAGGCCATAAGTCGTTACCTTCGCCTAACGTGATGGCCGCGCCGCCTAAGCTGATAACATCCTCCGCGTAACGATTGGTCAAACGCCCTTCGTCCATTGGAATTTTCCATCGGGCGTACCTTTGATCGGCGGCTTTAGGCCAGCGCACAATCTCATACTCTGCTGCCAGTTCGGCTCGACTGACCCACCCGGCGCGCAAGCGATACGAGCCGCCGCTGTGGTAATCCGACATCGCATTTCCTTACCTCGCGCCAGACAGCGCGGCTTGATTTGCTTTTAAAATTTCTCGTACAGTTGATTTGAGTGCGCCGCGCACATCATCGACAGTGACTTGATTCCCTGCCCCGATAACGATGTCGCCGTTCATGGTGAATCCGCCACCCTGTCCCGTATTCATACTCAGCGCGAGTCTGGATAAGGTGTCTGCGTTTAAAGGCAAAACCACCTCGTCATAATTGCGGTTGCCCTCGAACTGCGCGAAGACTTCCTTACCTTTCGGAACGAGGCCGCCCTTACCGAATTGAATAAAACTGCCGCCTCCTCCGCTGGCTCCTCCGCCGGACGTTGGTCGAGTGTTTGAACTGTTGTTCGTCGGCCTTTGAGTAGTCGTGGTTGTCCTGCTTGCGGCGGCTTGTTGGACGCTTCGCACCATCGTGAGCGCGGCGGTTTGCACTGCCTGAATACCTTGCAGTTCAGCGTCCCGCTTACGGGTGATTTCTTGGAGTTGGCGGTTGGTCGCTTCCTGTCGGCGACGATCCGCCAGCGCATCATCTTCCGCTTGGCGTGTGTTGCGCTTCTGGCGACTGGCTTCCTGCGTGGCCTGTTGTGCCTGCTCACCAGCGACAGCCGCCGCGTTCTGCGTCCGCTGTGCCGTGAGGCGCTCCACAAGTCCGGCCTGAATCTGTGCGCGTTCTTCGCCTAAGCCGCTTTTAATTTCAGCGATACGCGCTTCGCCCTCAGCACGAATTTCGGCGAGGCGTTCTTCTTTTTGCGTTGCGGCTTCCTGCTTAGTCGCATCAAAATCTTGTTGGCGCTGCGAGGCTTCGGTTTCGCCTCTGCGTTTCGCCACCGTTATGCTCAATATATCGTTGCTTAATTCGCCCTCGAAGATTTGCTGGTCAAGCGCTTTGGCTGCCCGTTGGCGTTCTTTGGAGAAATCCACATCGCGTTTAAGTGTTGCTTTTTGGCTATCGACTTCCAGCTTGGCGCGGTCTTTGTTGATCTTCGCTTCGGCGGCGATGATGTCTTTGCGCGCCTTCGCGGTGGCCTGAACCTCAGCCTTACCCGCTTCTTTGGTGATGGCCTCGATTTGCTTGAAGCCGTCTGCGCGAATTGCTTTGAGTCGGGCATTGGCCGCAATCGCTAACTCTTTTTGATCTTCATCGGCGCGGCGGTCTCTGATCTTACGATCTTCCCGCGTCTGCGCGGACTGCTGCGAAGCGGCGGCGCGGATACTCGCTTCCTGCTCGGTAAGCTGCGCGATGACCTGAGCAGACCGAGCGCGTTCTTGTGACAGTTCATTCTCGTTTTGTTTTGCGCCGTCTGAGGCGGCAATACCGCGCTTGTCGGCATCCGTTGCGGCTTCTTCAGCTTGTGCGCGATCAATGGCTGCCGTACTGCCGTTATCCATCGCGGCCTGAAGCGCTGTAATACTGCCTCGGTAATCATCGATATTGTCTTGAGCCTCGTTACGCTGGTTGACAATCAACTGCTCACGCTTGTCAAATATCGAGACGATACCCGCGGCGGCACCAAACCCCTCATTAAATCGGCGACGAGCCTCTTGAGCGCGCGCAAGTTCCCCCTGCTCACTTGTAACGAGTGCTGACAGGCGTTCAATCTCAGCCTGTGCAACTTCGGTAGAAAGTGTGCCACTGGCAAGCTGTTCGTTGACGGAGCGCCGACCCGCTGTAGCAGACTGTACCGCTTTAACTTGTTCGTTCACACCTTTGTTGTAGTCACCCAATGCAACTGCTGCGAATGCTATAGCCGCGCCAGCAGCAGCACCAACAACCCCCATTGTGACGAGTCCTGCACCTGCACTCGACAGGCCGGGTACAGCAGAGAGCGCACTACTTGCCATACTGCTCAATGGTCCCGTCGCGGTGTTGACCGCTGTGCCAATTGCCTGAATACCCTCCCCAAATCGCGGAAGGTATTCGATCAGTCCGGCAATATCCCCACCACCTTGCAGCGCCCCTTGCAGCGCCCCACCACCCGCCAGCGAGGCGACAGACCCCGCCGCGCCCAATGATGTACTGATGTCGCCAACCGAACCGCTAACATCCGGCTTCTTAATGTCTTGCAGTGCCGCGCTTGTTTTAACGGCTTCGTTCTGCACTGATACCAGTTCAGATCGTAGAGTGGCTAATTCTTGTGTTGCGGGGTTGACGTTGGTTTGCGCCGCCATATCTTTAAGGGATCGACCTGCAATGCTGGCGGCCTTGCCGATTGCCTCAGCGCCTTTGCCTACCTGTTCAAGACGCGACTCAACAGAGCCGATAGCCTTGATACTATCGCCGATGCTTCGCTGGTCGGGTCTAAGTTTAAGCAGCGCTTCTACAACGGTCATTTGATCACTCAGTCTTTAGTCTCATAAAATCACCCCATGAAGGTAATTCGTCTGGATCGTCGCGTTCATTTTCAACGAGCCACCAAGAGACCATACGGTCTATCAGTCGCAGCCCATCGAGCAACCCATTAGGCTGCTCAAGTACGCCACCGTCGAATGGTAGGAGGTTCTTGTCCCGATAGGATAAATAGGCTTCTATCACCATATCCGGGTCAAAGTAACCTTCTATCTCCTCATCTTCGTGGTCGCTTTTAAGCAATCCCGCCTCGCGCAGCGCGACCTGTCGGGCGAGATCGCTTAACCTTTTTTGGTAGTCTTGCCTTCGTCTAAAAAATTCGGGTCTGCTTTTTCCGCCTCAGTGTGTTCACTTGCAGGCAGAATCGGGCGCGGCACCAGCGGCGCGTTAATCCGATCAAACGCGGCACTAATGGCGTTCCCGATACTAGGTTCTGTGTCCATCCAAAGGGTGACGGCATTAACATGCTGCGCGATAGGCACATGAAAGGCGGGAATATTCCACGCTGGATCATCGCTGATAATTTCGCAGCTATTGCTTGCCAAGAGAACATAGATTTCAGCATCTTCAACACGAAGCGGTAGGCGGTTACCTTCCTCATTAAATCCCCGAACCGCACCTACTAAGTCGTTATAGAGGATGCCGCGCTGCGCTTGACCCATACGGTTTTCACGATAGACCGTAAAAGTCACGCCCAAGAGTTCGCCTTTTTCGCTGGCACGTTCCATGTTAAGAAGCCCTCAAATACACGATGTAGTTACGCTTGGTTGCGCTGGGCGCGACTGCAAACGTGACAACTCCGGTTGATGGAACAACCGTCCATGCAGTAGTCGGCACCAAAAGCGTGGACACTCTTGTAGACGTGTCTTGCTGATAGACCACGATATTCGTAGTGGTATGATCGCTAAGCGGTTTTTTGGAAAGTGTCATGGTGGTTAACACACCATTGCCCTGAAAAATGTCAATGTGCGGCGGCGTTACTGCAATAGCGCGTCCGCCAGACATGGCAAGCGACCCTTCAGCAGCCAAAGTCATGATCTTGCCCCAAGGCCATACGGTTGTACGTTCCCATGTACCCGTGTGGGTGTAGTCGCGCAAAACGCGCTCGTCACGGCTACTCTCGCCTTTGACTGCAATTTCGCCATAATTCATGATGATGAACTCATAGCCCTTTTGAGACTGTTCCCCATACACGCGCTTCTTCGCGCTGCTGTGGTTGAGTAGCATCATCGGCGGGAGGTCTTCGATCTGTGGGTTAATACCCACAATCTCGAATGGTCCCACGTCATAGACCTTTGTTCCTTGCAACGCTGCTTCGCGGTCAAGGTCGCCCACGCCCATATCAATGTCGGTGGTTGTATTCTCGATAGGGTCAAACGTGAGAAAGCCTTGTGAGATATCATCACCGCTTTGATTTTCGCGGGTGCGTTCTGGTGTTGCCACACTCATCTTTTTGACGGCATTGAGACGCAGCAGGGACGATGACTCGCCAGCAGCCAACGCGGTTACGCTCCCGCATAACATGCCGTTGGTATCGTAGAATGCGCCCCACGTCTCTTTACTGCCGCCAGCTATATAGCGCTTAAACGGACTTCCCATAGCCTAAACTCCTAGCCAGATGGCTTCTTCATTTTCGATATTGAATTTCAAGGTGTGGCTTAGTTCAAAGCCGACATGCTCCGGGTCATCCCGAAATAAGCCGTTGCGCGTTACAGATGTCACAAACGCACCGCCCGGTATTAGCCAAAGGTCAGCTTGTCCCGTCTTCCAGCTAAGGTCAGAATGGGCATTGAACCAGTTGACCGCATACGGGATAAACAGCCATAATAGTTTTTGATTTTCGCCTTTTAGGTTGCTCTGCACCTTCCCGATCAGGAAGCGACTGATGACGGTAATCGCCTGCTCGTCGTAGGGTTCGCCAGCATCGCCAGCAGTCAACCCGCCCGGATAAAGCATCACACACGGGAAGGCTGTCGGAACAGGAAGTAAGAACTTCTGTGCCGCCTGCACAACTTTAAGCGACTTCTTCAAGCGCGGCGGTGATGCCGGAATGGTCATCTCCTCCCACGCTTCTACGATGCGCTCTACAGCATCATCAAGGTACAAGTATTGAATGTCGGTCATACTTTTTTAATCCTCGCCAAACGTACCAGTGAGGCGAAAAACAACTTTGATTCATCGGGCATATCCACAGGCCATTCAATAGCGGTCATGCCGTCAACTTGCGTTTTGATGAACTGTCCACGATGTTGAAATTTGTAAGCTGCCCACCGCGTCGCGTAATAGCGGACACTTGGGTCAGGCCGCCAGATTGTGATCGGCGCGCCTTGCGCGTATTCGGCTGCGGTGGTGCCGCGTACTCCACGCATGACTGAAAGCGTGTGGACAGGTGTAGCGGCGACTGAGATCGTGACCTTACGCACCTGCATATATTCGCTCCCGATCTTGAGCAACTGACCGGGTGAAAAGCGCGGCGTTTCAAAGCGCTCGTCTTCGCCTTTGATGTCGGTGACGGTGATCGTGCGACTGGATGAAGACAGTGGGGCATCCCGCACCGTGTCCATACTGTTGAGCCACGCCTCGCTCGGCTGCGTGTGGTATGCCCAAACACCCGCCACCGCGATAGCATCAGCCGGAACGCTTGCACCCAACCAAGACCCGTCAATGATCTGGATTTTGGTTTTGTGCTTATCCTCTTGCGGCATGAGCGTATAGGCACTTGCCGCAAGCGCCGAACCTTCAACTGTGATTGATGAGGCGGTCAACAGTTCAGCGTCTAGGAAAAGTAGATCGTCATAAACCAGACCATTGCACGACATGGGTAAAGCGTCGAATTTGCGCGTCTCAAGACGGGGTGCTAGGCTGCGCCGCGTGTTACGCTCGGCGGTTGCAAGCACATCGTCTATTGCTCTCAGGATGTATTGCTTATCCTGCACCGTTGGCGTGACGTAGCTTTCCTCTGTCTCTCGCATCTCATCAATCACTAAATCAAAGGTCGTGAGCATTACTTACGCTTCACTTTCGGTTCGGCTTCCGGGTCAACCCATTCAAGTATTTCGGGCGCGATGCGTTTAAGTGTCTCCTGCGAGATACCTAACTGCTTGGCGCTGCGGATTTGCTCCTCAACGGTGGCGCGCTGTTCTTGCGTGATGCCATTCCGCGCCTGACGGGTCAAGCGATAGAACAACATCGTTTCTCTGATAAAGCATTGCGCCCCTTCGCCATGCGGCACAAACGCACCCGTGACGGCGCAAGTCTGCGTGTCACGGATGGTCTGCCCTGTTTCGTCAACTTCCCCCCAGTGTTGGAAGTCTTTCATTTTCTACCGCCCTTCTTAGCGGTTTTAGCGACAGGTGCAGCATCTTCATGCTGCTCGTTGGCAAGCGTTTCAAGTGCAGCCAGTTCCTCATCCGTTAAAGGATCAAGTTCCGGGTCGCGGTCTAGGTCGGTTGGGACGATAGGCGCGATGACTTCTTCGGGTAACGATTCGGCGATGACTTCCGCATGACCGTTCTCCACGAGGTACTTAGCCAGCCCAAAGAGGCGTGGATCAGTATCTTCATATTCGCCCGGCTCGATGCGTTCTTCATTTGTCAGTCGTCCGCCATAGTTGTTGTGTACGGAAATTGTTATAGCCATCTGTACACCTCCTATGAGAAGGCTACGCTGCCAATGTTGGACAGCACTAAAAAGCGGGTTGCAGAAAGTGCGATGACAAGCAGCGCTTCGCCTGGTGCATCCAGTGTCGCAACGCTGTTTGTCCCGTTCCAAGTCACACCCGAAAGCGTGACGGTATGTGCAACCGTTCCCGATGCAGAGCCATTCGCAATGATGAGCATGTCACCCGCCGTAGGCGCAACTAAAGTTGCCGCGATGACTACCGTCGCATGACTGAGGATCACCAAGCCGCAGCGCAGCGTAATCGCCCCGGTGGCAGTTAAGGTCTGCACCGCTTGGCGAAGTTCGCCTTTCATTAGGCTGCCCGACAACGCTTCAAAGAGATTGGCGGTAAAACGGAAGTCGTCCGCCCCGGCAATCTCAACGTCGATCTGGTTATCCGTTGGGGCGCTGATGGTGGTATCGGCATCGGCATCTAAAACAAGCGCATCATTCTCGCCGTTAAGATCAACGACTTGCCCCGCACCAAGCAGCACTGAGGTCATGCTCACCGCGTTGCCGCCAACAGTCAATGTGGCGGCGGTGAGATTTCCAAAATCTGCGTCTTCACCCATGCGCGGGATATAAGTTTTCTGGGTCATTTCTACAGTCCTCCGTTAATGGACAGGAAAGAGTTTCTTTACTTGCCTGCTTATGCAGCAGACGGATTAGGCGATAGTCGTGCTGACGTTGTATGCAATCGCGGCGGCTTCGTTGTCACGAAACGCCAGACCCCAACGCATATGCGCCACAACCTGAGTTGTATCCGATGCCGGATAGTAGGTCGTAAAAACCTGCATACGACGCTTCCAGCGACTCGCCCACTGATCGGGTCGCACCAGTAGGATGCGGCCTTTGGTGTTGTTGCCACCCGTCGCGCTGACTTTGCCTGTGGCATTGCCTTTGCCGAAGAAGCCGGAGCGCACAATTTCAATGCCATAAATCCGACGCAACACACCTTCAACGATGGTGGCCGTCGGGAAGACATCTTGCGTCTTCAAGATGGCAAGGTTGAGCGCTGCGAAGTACGTTGAATTGTCGATGATGTACAGCACCTTGTTTGGGTCGGTGGCATGTTTACCGTCCACGCCTAGCAGCGGAAGCAGTGCCAAGAAAATCGTATCTGCCAGCGTGTTAGCTGCGTCAGCGGCATTGGCGGTATTGGTCACCAGCGCCAGTTTCGCCAAACCATTCAGCAGTGTGTAGGACGGTTTGGAGGGTGCCGTTGCCGGAGTGCCATCGATCAAATTAATGTTCGTACTCGCGCCGGTGGCGGTATCCCCATTAATCAGGATGCGTTCCATTTGTTCCGCACCACTCACATTGATCTTGCGGTTGGCTTCTTTGACGATGTTGATGATGCTGTCTTCTTCCAGTTCCTGCTGGTAGTTGAGACGTGTAGACAGCTTGGCGACAGTGACGCTTTTCTGTCCCGTCCCGAATTTTGAAGAGGCCGATGTAGGGGTGACCATACCGCTACTTGCGTTTTCATCTGCCCCCCCGGTGGAAACATACCAATCAGGATCAGCGCCTTCAAGCGGGATGGTTTCAGCTTCATATCCTTGTGGAATTTCGGCTTCATCCATGCCATAAGAAAGCATCTTCTGATAGACGGGTGTTTGTTCGCGGATTTGTTCCCACAGTTGAGTCCCGTAGTAATTGAAAACCCACTCGTCGCCAAAACCTGCTGAATCAGCAGCCATGACTTCGCCAGCCTTCAAAAACGGGAAGTGACTTTTGACAGCCAGATCATTAGCGGCGACATCGCCTTTTTCGACCAGTTGAGCGGTTTTATAGGTCATCGCTTTGCGATATTCATCGCTCGTCCGTCCGCGCAGCATCTGATAACCAAGCGCCAAGTCATGGGCGGTCAGTGGGTCAAACTTGCTACCAACGGTGATCTGTGTCGGCTTGTTCGCGGGTGGGTTGACCTGTGCGCCAGATGCGCGGCTCGTGCCGCCATGTCCTACATTGGCTTTGATAGCCTCAGCAATAACGGCATTGGCGCGGTCTTTGTTGATGACATCCATCACACTCTTGATAAAGGCGGTGTTAATCATCTTTTGCGGAATGATGTCTTCGACATTTTTCATCATTTCTTCTTCGGGTAGGGCTGCCTGGGCTACCGGATCGGCTTTTTGTTCGCCGCCCACGCTGCTGTTTGCGGCTTCAACTTGGGTGACGATCTGCGCGAGTTGTTCCTCAGCAGGTACATCAAGTCCCATAGCGGCGAAAACCGCTAGGACTAAATCACGAATGGTCATGGTCTTTGCTCCTGTTTGCGATTGAGATTCGGATGGTGCCGTCTCGCGTTCAGGGTCGCTCTCTGCTTCACCTAAAAGGTCTTCCAGAGTCTTGAAACCGTTAACGCCTCTAATGGCGGCTTTCAAATTACTGACATTAGTTCTGCGCGGTTCAGCGGGGGTGGGTGTGAGACTACCTTCGACGATAGGCCACTTCTTAATCCGTCCGTCTGCGGCGACTTCCACCAAATGCGGAAGGCTACCGGACGACCAACCAAGAGCGCCCTTCTCTACGAGGTTGCGGACAGCCCCAACATAGCGGTTACGCATGTCGAGTTGGGCTTCCGCCCAAAGGCCAACGGCATCTACTTTCAGCGTGTCGATTGTGCCGATGAGTGCTGTCTTAAGTTCGCCGTCGAGTCCGTGATGGTAGAGCATGGGACGCTGTGCGTACCAATCCAAGCCCAATTCAGTCTCAGGTGTAAAATATTCACCTGTCAGGTCTTTTTGTGCTGGACTGCCGAAGACGACCAGATAGCCGCCGATGCGATCCCCTGCATCACCCAACATCTTCAAAGCTGGAACTATCACGACCTACCCCCAAAATAAAAAGAAGTGTTGCCAACACCTTGAATAGACAAGGCATTGGCAACACTCCGCGCAGAGTTAATTGTTGAACAATAGTGTAGCACAATTGTTCGTTAAGTCAAATGGAATAGGTGAATCAAAAGACCGCCGCGTTCAACCCATCATCTCCATCATCGGCAGTGTAGCCTGCACACCGATTTCAACTACATCTCGCTTGACCGTCTGCGCTGTCCGCCTTGACGGTCAGTCATGCGACTTCCTTATCCTTTGCTTTTACCAATTCAAAGTATGCGTTGATGCGCTGCAAGATTACTCGCGCCTTCCGTTTGCCAAATTTCAGGGCAAGCCACACTTCTGGCATAGCGTTATGCTTGGAATTATTGCATCCGTCCTCGCCAGAACATAGAGGCACGATGTTATCCGCTGTCGTCCCGCCGCCTTTGGTGAGTGGAATCCAGTGATCGGCGGAAGCGGTGTGAGTGACGAATAAATCCTTTAACGGTCTATCGCATACCGCGCAGTAGCCATGAAAGTAATCAATGGCATAGTACCATTCGGCGGTGGTCAAGGTGTTGGGGAGGTTAGCTTTACGGGAGCGGCGGCGCTGGCCGTTAACCCTTCCCTTTTCCGGATTAGCAGCGTAGTAAACGCGTTTTCTCTCTCTCAACTTTTCCGGATTAGCCTCCCGGTAAACGCGGTTTTTCTCTCTCACCTTTTCCGGATTAGCAGCGTAGTAAACGCGGTCTCTCTCTCTCAACTTTTCCGGATTAGCAGCCCGATAAACGCGGCTTTTCTCGTTCACCTTTTCTGAGTTAGCAGCGTAGTAAACGCGTTTTCTCTCTCTCACCTTTTCCGGATTAGCCTCCCGGTAAACGCGATTGTACTCTCTCACGCACTCTTTACACTGTGATCGTAATCCATCTTTTCTCGTGCTGTCCCGCCCAAACGCGCTCACCGCCTTCGTTTCCCCGCATTTCGCACACCGCTTACTACCAACAATTATCTCGTCTGCGCTCATCCCCAACCTGCTTTCAACCCATCACACGACCTCTCGCCACGCCCACGCCCATGCAGCCAACCTATCCATAGCGACTACATAACAGCGGCTTGGTCTTCCGTTCCGCACCAAATAACCCATCCTGATGAGCTTCTCGCACCAGCCGTATACGGTGGCGTGATCGGCGTAAAATTTTGTGCCGATCTCCTGAAGTGTCGGCGCGTAGCCGTACATCCG
>Ga0163148_10002564_pt1 | contig 21448 bp, 25 predicted proteins | sample OliLakLV19MP7P2_FD_148606 | JGI IMG/M metagenome (GOLD analysis project Ga0163148, IMG submission 148606) | Freshwater microbial mat bacterial communities from Lake Vanda, McMurdo Dry Valleys, Antarctica- Oligotrophic Lake LV.19.MP7.P2 | ecosystem: Environmental > Aquatic > Freshwater > Lake >...
CACGTCCGCGGCGATGCGACGCACTATGTCGAACTAAGCGATGCCAAGTCGATTCAAGAGATCAAAGCGCGCGTGACGGCAAAATCCAAGCAAGTCGGCAAGGGCGCATGGGTCACCGGATACGGTTGGTCTGAAGATCAGCTTGAAGAGAAGCGCAAGCCCAATCGCAAAGATCTCGATCAGGCTGCGCCGGATAATCCCGTTGTGCTGACCCGCGCTGGCGGGCACTCCGCGGTAGCCAGCAGCAAGGCGTTGACGATCGCCAAGATCGACCGCCGCACGCCGGATCCCGACAAAGGCACGATTGAACACGACGAGGCCGGTGAGCCGACGGGAGTGGTTCGCGAGCGCAACGATCTGTTCTACAAGTTCGCACCACCCGCGAGCCGCGATCAACTGAATGGCAGTCTCCAGCGCAAGCTCAAAGATCTCTTCGCCAAAGGCATCACCAGCATCGTCGTCGCAGGCGTTACCGTGGACGAATACGCCGACTGGGAAAAGATCTACGCGCAAGATCGCGACATGCCGCGGGCGGCGTTGCAGATCCGCTGGACTCTCCCGGACACTCTGCGCGCCTTCGGACGCAAGACCGGCGACGGCAACGATCGCCTACGTGTGGGCGCGATCAAGATCTTTGTCGATGGTGGATTCACAGGCCCTGCGGCGTACACAATTGAACCTTACCGGGACCAAGGCGACTACCGCGGCAAGCTCACGATGAAAGAAAGCGAGTTGAAAGCTGCGTTTCAAAAGGCGCATGAGATGGGTTGGCAGTTGGGGCTGCACACCATTGGCGATGGCGCGATTCAGTTGGCCGTGAACGCTCTCAGCGAGATCGTCAAAGCTGCGCCGCGCAACGATCACCGCCACTATCTGAATCACTTCAGCATGACGCCTCCCGATGAGACCTACCGAAAAATGAAGGATGCGGGCGTCTGGCTCGCACAGCAGCCCAACTTCACCTACACACTCGAAGGCCGCTATCGAGACAATCTCGATGCGCGCCGGCTGGAACTCAACAATCCCGTGGCGACGCCGATGAAGAAGTTCGGCATCTTCACTTCGCTTTCGAGCGATATCCTTCCAATCGGCCCGATGGTGGGACTATACGCGGCAGTGACCCGCAGAGGCGCGAGCGGCACGGTGTATGGGGCGCAGGAAAAGATCGGCATGCGCGAAGCGATTCAGGCGTACACGCAGAATGGAGCGTACTTCACCTTCGAGGAGAAGTACAAAGGAACTCTCGCTCCGGGGATGCTGGCGGATTTAGTGGTGATGTCTGAAGACTTGCTCACGGTGGATCCGGCGCGCGTTCTCGATGCCATGCCGGAAATGACGATTCTCGGTGGGCGGGTGGTGTTCACCCGCGTGGCGAACTGACCGAGCTACGAACGCTGGATCGGCGAAGACAATTCTGATGAGCGAAGATGAGTAAATACTAGACTTGACGGAGCTTAGCTCAAAACCACGACGCGGCTCACATAGCCCGTCTGGCGGATCCGACGGCTCTTGCGCACATAAAACCCGTGTCGTGCGAAGAGTTCCAGAAGCTCCGTTTCCACGCGGCGTCCCCAGAAGGCGGGCACCACTCTTCCGCAAGCCTGATAGAGGCGGCTGAAGAAGCTCCTGTCGTCCGGGATGATCACGATACTCGCTACGCCGCCGGGGCGAACCACTCGGCGCAGCTCGACGATAGCGTCTTCCACATATGCCTCGTCAATCAACTCAAAGACGAAGCAACAGAATACAGCGTCGAACGAATCGTCGCGAAACGGCAACTGGCAGACGTCAGCGGCGGAACAGACCACGCGCGCATCTGGAAACTGGCGCAGTGTCTTGGCCTTCGTGTGCGCGGCCATACGGGGCGAGAGGTCGATACCAGCCGTACATCCAGAGCGATTGACCGCATAGAGATGCTGAAACAATTCGCCCGAGCCCGTAGCCACTTCGAGCACGTTCATGCCATCGCGTAGGCCTGAAAGCTCAATCGCAGCCTTATGGGCCTTGGCGTGAAACAGATAGCTTGAGATCGGGTACACGCCCGCAATCGCGTCGTAGACAAAACGCGTGCGGCGCGCCATCACCGCGGGAATGCGGTCCATTACCGCGAGAGCGGAGTTCATTCGTTGTAGCCGCCCATGGCCGATCGCCGGTTCGTTCGCAACATAGTCCCTTTTAATACTTTGCCATGGATTGGGGTGCATTTACTTGAGCAGTGCATCGATGCCGGCTTGCGCGATGGCCTCGTCCACTTCTGAAGGAGCGCCGCTGGCGGCGATCGCACCGATGACAGCACCCTTATATCGGATGGGGAGTCCACCCTGATTCGGGAAAGCGTCGGGTAAAGCAAGTACACTCAGATCGCCACCTTTCAGGCGGTCAGCCGCAGCCTTGGACGGCTGGCGATAAATCGCGGCGTGCCTGGCCTTGCGCTGTGCGTACATGATGGTGGCGGTTCCGGCTGCATCGGCCTTCTGCAAAAAGAGGATGTTCGCATTTTCGTCTGTGATGCAAATCGTGACGTGGACATTTCGCTTCACGGCCTCTGCTTCCGCGGCGGCAACCATGGTCTTGATACCTGCCAGGTTCAGGACCGGCTTTTGAGGCAGATCCATCTGAGCGAGCAGCCCAAGGCATGTGGCAAACGAGACAATCACAGCGCGGCGAAACATCCTCGTCATGCTATCACGACGGGATACAGCGAAGTGTGGGCAAAAGGGCAGCACCGCTGCAATGACAAGAAATTTGCTCCGTCGGCAAACAAGACTCAGCGGTTCTTGATCTCAATCGACTCGATGCGATGGCCGCCGGACTTGTTCAGAATCACATCCGCACGATAACGGGTCGGCAGGATGTTTTCCCGCAGATTTTTGCCGTTGATCGTTTCCCAAATGTTCGACGCGGTCTCCACAGCTTCCAGATCCGATAGGCCGGCATAGCGCCGGAAGTGCGACTCGGGATGCGAAAAGACCGTGCGCCGAAACGCCAGAAAGCGGTGCACATACCAGCTCTTCAGCAGCTCTTCTTCGGCATGCATGAAGATCGAGAAATCGATGAAATCCGACACCACGCGCTTGTCCGCACCGCGGCCGTCGACCGGAGGCCCTTGCAGGATGTTAAGTCCCTCAAGAATCAGGATATCCGGACGCTCCACCACCACTGACTCGCCGGGCACGCGATCGTACTTCACATGCGAATAAACCGGCGCTGACGCCCGTTCGCCGCCGTTCTTGAGAGTCGAGAGAAAGTCCATCAACAGCTTCGCGTCGTAACTCTCTGGAAATCCCTTGCGCTGCATCAACCCGCGTGCTTCCAGCTCGTCGCTCGGCAGCAGAAAACCATCGGTGGTGACGAGCGCGACCTTAAAACCGCGCCGCGGATGCGAGAGCAGTTCCTGAATCACACGCGCGGCGGTGCTTTTGCCGGCGGCCACGGATCCGGCAATGCCCACCACAAACGGCATCCGGTGCGGATTTTCCACTCGCAGAAACTTCGACGTCGCGCGAACGAGCCCGCGAGTGGCTTCGATATGCAGTTCGATAAAGCGCAGCAGCGGCAGGTAAACTTCCTCAATGTCCTCGTTCGTGAGGTGATCGTGGATGCTCTTCAAGACATCGATACGATGCGCGTCAAGCAGAATCTGTTCATCGTGATGGCGCAGATCGGCCCACTCCGCCCGATCGAAGCTACGGTAGCGGAGGTGTGGATCCGCCGTGTCAATCTCTGCGACGTTCATCGCTGGGGAGGCCCGAGGGGTTCGGGCTGCGGCGTTGGCGGCTGTGCCGACACCGGCTCGTTCTTGACCACTTTCCCGAACATTTTGCCACCTTGTTTCTGATTGCCCCACGTCCCGGCATACATCCCGTTGTGGATCAGAATGCGCGCGCTGAACACGCCTTGGCCTTGAATCAGATAGTTCTGCAGCATCAGCACAGGCGTGTCTCCTGCCCATTTCACGGGAACTTTGACGGTGGCCTTGTAGTCTTTTTTGTTGTACTGAATGCGTGCCGCGAAGTTCCAGACGTCGCCCGGTGCGGTCTTCGTGACGCCCTCAACGATGTAGCGATCGTCGTGCGGTTCGCCGCTCTCGCCAACCGTGAAGAATCCGGTAAGCGTGACACCGGTCATCGCCTGCTGAAATTCCTTTTCGATCGGAGTGAGCACCGGTGGATCGGCTACAATCGGGGACGTTTGCCCGTGAATGGCGAGGGCGGTAAAAAGCGCTAGCGCAGCGGCAACTTTCATCTCTCTAAGCATATGACAAGCGCGCGCGGCGATACTAAGATCATGAGCAACCAACAAACGGTCGAGGTGGATCTCGCGCGGCGTCTCTCGGGCGGCGATGTGAGCGCCTTCGAACCCTTTGTGGAAGCCATTCGGAACAAGCTGTTCCAGTATTCGTTCATGACCTGCGGTCAGCGCGAAGATGCCGAAGAGGTCGCGCAAGAGACGCTGTTGCGCGCCTTTCAACAATTCGATCAATTGCGCGAGCCGGAACATGTTCGCACGTGGATCTTTCGCATTGCCCGCAACTTTTGTTTGATGAAACGCCGCAAAAGCGTGTTCGCCCCGAATCCCAAACAAGAGCTTTCATTGGATGAGTTGCGTCCCTCATTTCGCGATCATGGCAACGGACTCAAGCTGGAAATCGCCGATTGGAAGATGCTTCCCGATCAAAAGGCAATTGCGGGCGAGATGTCCGCGGCGCTGCGGGATGCGATTCGTGAACTGCCCGATCTCTATCGATCCACACTGCTGTTGCGCGATATGGAGGGGCTTTCCACCAAGGAAACAGCAGAGGTCTTAGACCTCACTGAAGACGTTGTGAAGCAACGTTTACACCGCGCCCGGCTAGCCGTGCGGCAGAAGATCGACGCTTACTTGATGAAAGGTGTACCTGCGTGACTTTAGAATGCGACGATGTCTTCGCCAAACTATCCGAATACTTGGATGGCGAGTTGCCCGAAGCGGTTTGCGCAAAGCTGCAGACGCACATTGAGGATTGCGAGCCTTGCGTGGAATTCGTCGAAAGCCTGCGCAAGAGTATTGAGCTCTGCAAGGGAAAGTTGCCCGAGGAAGGCCCTGGCCCGTTGACTCCTGGTCAAAAGGATGACCTTCTGACCGCCTATCGGAAAACCCTCGAAAATAAGCCCTAATCGCTAGACTTCCGCTCTTCGCGCCACTTGCGGATCTCTTCCAGTCGCTCGGCGATCCGCTTCTCGATGCCTGCATCTTTGGGTTCGTAAAAGCGCGTCCCTAACAGCGACTCAGGCAGGCAATCCATCGCGTTCAGCGCCCCGGCGAACTGGTGCGCATGCTGGTATCCCTTGCCGTAGCCCCAAGCCTTCATCGCCTTTGTCGACGCATTGCGCAACTGCATCGGAACAGGATCGGCTGGCCGCGCCTGCACCGCTGCACGCGCTCTGTTCAACGCGTTGTAGCCAGCATCCGACTTCGGAGCCATCGCCAAATAAATCGTAATCTGCGCCAACGCCTGATCGCCCTCGGGGATCCCCAGAAAATGCGCCGCCTGCTGCGCCGCCACGGCCTGTTCCAACGCTTTCGGATCCGCCATGCCGATATCCTCAACCGCCATCCGCACCAGGCGCCTTGCCAAATACATGCGATCTTCACCGCTTTCCATCATCCGCGCCAGCCAGTACAACGCGGCATCCACATCGCTCGAACGCACGGATTTATGCAGCGCCGAGACGAGATTGTAGTGTTCCTCGCCACCTTTGTCATAGAGCAACATCTTGCGTTGCGTGGAATCCTCAAGTGCCTGCGGCGTGATCTCACCGTCCACTGCCGCAGAGGCAACCAGTTCCAGCAGGTTGTACGCCGACCGCCCATCGCCGTTCGAAAACAGCGCCATCTGTTCCAGCACGTCATCGGATGCCCGCACTTCCAGCATTTCCGCACCGCGGCGGAGCAGCGTCACCAGTTCCGGAACCGTCAGCGCCCGCAGAATGTACGTGCGCGAACGGCTCAACAGTGCACCCACAACTTCGAACGATGGATTCTCAGTGGTCGCGCCGATCAAGGTCACGTCACCGCGCTCAACATACGGCAAAAACGCATCCTGCTGGGCTTTGTTGAATCGATGGATCTCATCTACGAAGATCACCGTACGTCGGCCCATAGACCGGTTCCGTTCCGCCTCTACCATCACGCCTTTGATCTCTTTGATGCCGCTCATTACCGCGCTGAACGGAATGAAATCGGCCTTGGTCGCTTTCGCAATCAAGCTCGCCAGCGTCGTCTTGCCAACCCCCGGCGGACCCCACAAGATCATCGAATTCAACTGATCGCGCTCGATCTGCATCCGCAGCGGCTTGCCCGGGCCAAGAATATGTTCTTGCCCAATGAACTCATCGAGCGTCTGCGGGCGGAGACGTTCGGCCAACGGGCGCCCCTGCGTCGATTGCGGCACTTCCTCCTGGTCAAAGAGATTCATGTTTAGGAATGGCCCAGAATCCGATGCGGCTGATAGCACTCTTCGAGCTTGCGCAACTCCTCCGCGTCAAGCTTCAGCGACAGTGCCGCCATCGCATCGTCGAAGTGGGGCATCTTGCTCGCCCCAATGATCGGAGCCGTAACGCCAGGTTGCGCCAGAATCCACGCCAGCGCCACTTGCGCGTTCTTCACGCCACGCGCCTGCGCGATCTCGGTCACGCGGTCCACGACAGCGAAATCCGAATCCTGATAATAAAGCTTGTGCGCGAAATCATCCGTCTTCGCACGCGATGTTTCGCCAAAGTCCTGCTTCGCCCGATTCCCCGCCAAAAATCCGCGCGCCAGCGGACTCCACGGAATCACGCCGATCCCTTCCGCTCGGCACAGCGGCAGCATCTCTCGCTCTTCCTCGCGATAGACGAGATTGTAGTGATTCTGCATCGTCGCAAATCGCGTGCACCCCATCTGATCCGCCTTGTATAGCATCTTCGCAAACTGCCACGCGTACATCGACGACGCGCCAATATACAGTGCTTTGCCGGCGCGAACGACATCGTGCAGCGCCTGCACGGTCTCTTCAATCGGTGTCGCGTAGTCGAACCGATGAATCTGATAAAGATCCACATAATCGGTGCGCAATCGTTTCAAGCTGGCATCGATCGAATGCATGATGTGCTTACGCGAATTGCCCTTCTGGTTCGGATCGGGGCCCATCGGATTGAACACCTTGGTCGCAATCACAATGCGCTCACGCCCGGGGCCAAAGTCTGCCAGAGCGTTGCCAAGAATCTCTTCGCTCCGGCCCAGTGAATACATATCCGCCGTGTCGAAGAAGTTGATGCCCAGATCCAAAGCTTTCTGGATGAATGGACGGCTCTCTGCTTCTTCCAGCACCCATTCGCGCCACTTTTTGTCGCCATACGTCATCGCCCCCAAACACAAACGCGAAACCTTCAATCCTGTACTGCCTAAGTTGACATATTCCATTTAGCGAGTTGCTCCTGTGATGCTTTTGATGAACGCAGTCTCTTCGGGGCGATAGGCATCGCCGTTCGTACGAAAGATGTCATGGAACCAAACCGGCGGCTCGGCAGCATACGGTTTCTGCCACGAATCCCAAGGATAAATCGTTTGCGATTTGCCGGATACGAAGCCCCAGTTCATCATCGCAACCCGATGTTGCTTGGCTACGGGCAGAATGTTCTGAAACGTGCTTCCGGTCACCCGCGCCATGTATTCGGTGCACAACAGCGGTCGCCCATACTGCTGCAACCACTTCACCCGCTTCTCGAATTCCGCAGCGTTGTCGTAATTATGAAACGTCACGATGTCGGAATTCGCAATGAGAAAGCGATTCAGCTCGTTCATCTTTTCGAGCGAAGACCAATCGCCGTTCCAAGGGCCAGCCGTTACAGGTTGTAACGGTTTCGCTGCCCTTACCCAACCAAAGGCCTCTTTCGTGAGCTTCACTCCCAACGCTCTCTTGTCCATCGGTTCCTGCTTCGAATGATTCTTACCGTAACTGTTGGCGTTGTCGTTGTCTGGTTCATTGATCACGTCCCAGGCGAGAATCCGCTTGTCATTGCGAAAGCTCTTGACGACATCTTTCACATAGGTCTGCAAAAGCCCCCATTTCGCGTGATCTTCAAGGATCTCGCGCCCTGGGCTCTGCACCCAACCCGAGTTGTGCAGGCCCTTCTGAGGATCGCGCTGCTTGCCGGATTTCGGATAAGGATCCCAACACGAATCGAACAACACCAGCATCGGCCGGATGCCATGCTTCGCCGAAATCTTGAGAAACGCATCGAGCCGTTTCTTGAATCCCGCAGGATCGTTGCGATAAGCCAGATCATGCAAGAACACCCGCATGGTGTTCATACCCAACCCTCTCGCCCACCCCAGCTCTTTGTCGATCGTTTCCGGAGACCAAGTCTCCGCCTGCCACATCTCAAGCTCATTGATGGCGTTCGACGGTAGAAAGTTCGCGCCTACGAGCCAGGGTTGCGTAGCGTACCAGTCTTGCGCCTTCTTAGCGGACCACTGTTGTGCGAAGCCGCTGGCCGCAATCAACAGCGCAGCGGCAAGGATTCGAGTCATCCATCCATTCTCTCTGATAAAGTGAGCCATGCGGTTCGAATACCACAGCGGATTCCAATGCTGGACGCTGCGGCGCTTTGTGGACGTACAGTCAGCGCTCAAAGATCCGCAACGCTTCGCCGTGTCGCTACTGTCGGACTTCGACGAGTCAGGACAGACGCGCACCCTGCGCTTGGCAATGGACGCTTTTCTGCAAACCCACTTCAACCGGTGGGTCGCTCAATTGCAGCAGATCGCGCTTCAGCCAACTCCCGAAGAACTGGTTTCCCAGTGCATTGAACCTTGGTGTCATGCCGCTGCGTTACAACTCGTAACGGTTGCCGTCGATCGGGGTCACAGATTACGCGATCTCGCACGCAAAGCCTTCGAAGCCGGTGCGTTTCTAAATGCACTACCAGCCGCGGCAGAATCGCAGGAACTCGACGCACAACTGCCGTCTGTGCTCGGTCCGCTAACCGTACAGGCATTCATTGCCACCTCACAATCTCTCGCCGCCTTTCTCGCCAATGCTGCTGCGGCGCTATTCGATCGAAACATCTTCTATCCGCATACGCCGCGCGCATTGGAAGAACTGCTGCGCTTCGCGGGACCCTCGCAGGCACAATTTCGCTATCTCACCGAAGCCGTCGGCGATCTGCCGAAGGGTACGCGAATCGCCCTACTCTTGGCGGAAGCAAATCGAGATCCAGATCAGTTTCCCGATCCCGAACGGCTGAATTTCACTCGCAGCGACGGGGGACATCTAGCGTTTGGCTATGGACCGCACGCCTGCGCAGGCGCGGCGCTGATCCGCGCGGCCGCTCCTGTATTCCTAAAGCACTTGACCGAACTGCGATCCACCTCAGAACTTGAATCCATCGAGTGGCCGCGGCAAGCACGCGCCATCCGATCGCCGACCGCCATCCGAATTCGCGAACTCGCAAGCGGCAAAATGCGTTATCAACATTAGATGCTACTCACTACCACCAGCCACCTGCAGGACAAACAGATTCAATACCTCGGTATCGTGACCGGAGAAGCGATTCTCGGCGCGAACATCGTCCGTGACTTCTTCGCCAGTATCACCGACATCGTCGGCGGACGCAGCGCCGCCTATGAAACCGAACTGCGCAAGGCGAAAGACATCGCACTGACTGAAATGCAACAACAAGCGCAACAGATGGGCGCGAACGCCGTCATCGGTGTCGATCTCGATTACGAAACAGTCGGAGCCAATGGAGGCATGATGATGGTCAGCGCCGCTGGCACCGCGGTCGTGGTTCGTTAACCGACGCAAACATCGACGCTGCGCAGGTAGTCGTTGAGAGCCTTCCCCGGTTCGTCGGCAAACGGCGTGGATGTAATTTCGCAGCCCCGGATGCGGTCGAGCCGAAAGCTTCGAAAACCGCTACGTAGTTCGCACCAGGCGGCGAGCGTCCACACGATTCCCCAAAAATGCATCGCCAACGGTCGGATCAGTCTCTCTGTTTCGTCACCGTTGGCGTCGGCGTAAACAATCCGCAATACCTTGCGATCCTCGATCGCGCCGCGAATCGTCTCAATAGAACCATCGACAGCACCGGTCCTCTCAGGTATCCGCGGAACGTACATCTGTGGACGATCGATCTCTTCGCGTCGTGTTTTGGGCAGGGCCAGAATCACTTTGTCCAAGGCTGGCGTCGCTGCGGCGCGAAGCGTCGGACCTGCGAACGCCTGCACCATGCGCAGCCCAACCACCACAGCTTCCACCTCTTCTCGTGTGAACATGAGGGCCGTCAATTCATACGAACGGTCGACCGTGTACCCAACGCCCGCTTCCCCTCTGATAGGAACTCCCGAGAGCGACAGATCGCGGACGTCTCTGTAAATGGTGCGCTCGGAAACGCCCAGCATCTCAGACAATTGCGCGGCCGTCGTGAGACGGCGAGCCCGCAAATGCTGTGCGATCTGGAATAGTCTGTCGGCGCGACGCATGCGCTCCTATTATCGGACGGAAGGCGAATGCAGGCCCATTCGATTGCCTTCGGTATCGACGTGCTGTCAGCAGCGTTGCAGCAAACAACAATCGTCGCTCATGATCGCTTCTTCGAGCGAACCAGTGTTAGGAGAATACAGTCCGGTTCTCGCACGTTAACCGCGAACACCACCATCCACAGTCGGCTTCGAGCTTCGGCAGGCGGTCACGGGGCGGTCAGCAAAGGCGCGAAGCCCGCATCGCGCTCCACACCAGCGTCGCTGCGAACAGTCGTGCGCAACCGGCGTCCAACTGCGCGGACGGCCGGTGTCGGAGCCGGTGTCGTGAAGATCTTGCGCATACCGTTCTGCGACGCCTGAGCGCTGGAAGCGCTTGTAGGCGATCGTCGACAAGGCTTTCGATCTACCAGGCCTAAACGTGATCGCTACCTCGACTCGAGGAAACGGTCGGGCGCCCGGCTTCTGGCGGTTTGAGACGCTGCCCCCGCAACCATCGGCCGCTCTCGTATCCGCGGCAACCCTGCGCAACCCGTCACGCTGATCGTCACTATCTCGACTCCCGCGCTCGCATGGCGCTGATTGTCAAGGTTTGCGAGGCGGTGCATCACGTACACCAGCGAGGCGTGAGCCATCGCGATCTCCGGCCTTCGAATACTCTCGTGATAGCGCTGGTAGCAGAAGCAGTGGCGCGGCTGCGGAACGCGATCGGCAGTTGAGGCCCGCAGTGAGGATGGCCGCAAGCGAGCCAACCTCGCTGCAGCAACAGCGGGCACGGTGCGAGTTTCTACAGTATGGTCCCCTGGAGCAAGCCAGCGTGATCGCGCCAAGCTGCCCGCGACGCATCGCTCAAATGCGCGAAGCCCCGAGCATGCAGAAAGAAGATCCGCCGCCGTTGACAGTACTTTTGTTCCCACTATCTTCTGAGTCTGACCCTGGCGCGGCAAGCAAAGTCCGCGGATGTCCATGCCTCATTGGAAGTTGATTACGGCCATGCCGATTGCAGGGCGCAAACTGCACTAATCGATCACGGCCTTGCGGCCAGCCAGCATCCCCACGGCGATACTCATCGCAATCACCAAACCATGCCAGATCGCCAGATGCGTGGCATCCTGATGAGGACAGAATGCCTGCAAGGCAACCGCCGAAATCACGCCGCTGAGCGCACCGATTGCCGCTCCGGCGCGAACGCCATCCAGGATGACACCGCGTCTCGCAATCCGGAAGAGTGCCCAGCAAGATCCAATCGTTAGAAGAGATCCCATTCCTAGGCAAAGCAGCCCGTTGTAAAGCGAGTCCTGTGCCGGCGATAGCGGAAACATGACCCCGCAAACAATTGGGAATCCGATACAAAGAGCCCCCACAACCGCCTCGATGCGAACTGGCGGAGGCGGCGCTCCGGGTCGAATCGTGCGAACGAAAGCAACCGCCAAACAAGCCGCACTGGCAACCGCTAGCGCGCCAAGAGCGAGAGTCTGCGGCAAGCTCATCAGACGCCACCCGCGGAGCCCCATCGCGGCTAGAAATCCGCCGATTCCCACCGCCGCTGTCAATTGGACTCCCACTGCCAATACTCGATCGGTGGGCAGCGGATCCACTGCCTGAAGGTCCGCCATCAGGCTTCTGCGAATCGATTCACGCACGTCGTTCTCATCCACGTGGATTCTCCTCTTTTTCTTCGACGCCCAATTCCTGGCGAATCGTCCGATAGGCTCGAAAGGCTTTCTGCTTGACGGCATTTACATTCGAACCGGTGGCCTGCGCCACTTCTTCCATCGTCATGCCAACGATCTTCAACATGATCACCACGTCCCGCTGCGCAGCCGGAAGTCCATCCATCGCGCGCATAATCCGCTGCGCGGTCAGCGATCCATCCCATTGTTGTTGAGGATCGTCCAACAGCTTCAATTCCGAGACACCATCAATGCTTGATTCCCGCCCGGATGTACGCTGCATCTTGCGGAATTGATCGACCCGCGAATGTCGTGCGATTGCGAAAACCCAGGGTAAAACCGGTTCCCCATGGCGATAGCTGTGGCGGGCGCGATGGATTCTCAGCCAGCATTCCTGCAGCAAATCGTCAATCGGGGTCGTGGCTCCGGCAATAGCCCAGAAGAAGCGCCGCAAGATGGGATAAAGCTCGTCGACGAGTTCGTTCGCCGCAACGGCGTCGCCCGCCTGATATCGGCACATGAGATCCGGTAGCAAGTCTATCGAGGCGTTCGCTCACGGTAGCATTTCGGTTACGAAAAAAGCGAAAAAAGACCGCGTAACCTTTCTCGCGAATCGAACGAACCCTTTCTCGAACGGGCGCTATCGAAACTTTCGCACCCGCGACCAAGGAGAAATGGAAATGACCAGACGAAACTTCGGCGCCCGGCTTGGCGCCGCCTTTGCCGGCATCGCAGCCGCTGGGGCAGTTGTCTCAACGGCGATGGCCAAGGACAAAGAAGCCAAGCATGCCTGCAAAGGCATGAACGAATGCAAAGGTCAGGGCGGCGGACCCAAGGGCATGGCAGGCAAGAATTCCTGCAAGGGCAAGGGCGAGTGCGCCACCGTCAAGCACGACTGCAAGGGCAAGAACGATTGCAAAGGCCAGGGCGGCGGCGAGATGGCCGGCAAGAACGCCTGCAAGGGCCAGGGCGAATGCGCCGTGCCGATGAAGAAGAAGATGTCCTCGCTGCGGATGCGCGGCGGCGAGAACGCTTAATTGAGATGGGGTCCGCTGCATAGAGCGGACCCTTCACCCTATGTCCAATCGATGGAACATTCCCGATCTCGGCTTCGGCGTGGGCCTGCGCACGTCTCACTACGCCCATATCCTCGCCGAAAATCCACCGGTGGATTGGTTCGAAATCCTGTCGGAAAACTACATGGATACCGGCGGCAAACCCGCCTATATTCTCGATCGGATCGCAGAGCGGTATCCCATCGTGATGCACGGCGTGTCGCTGTCTGTCGGCAGCACAGATCCCCTCAACTTCCACTATCTGGCAAAGCTCAAGCGCTTGGCCAAACGGGTCGACGCCCGTTGGATTTCCGATCATCTCTGCTGGACTGGCGTTTCCGGACTCAACACCCACGATCTCCTTCCCATGCCCTATACCGACGAGTCACTCAAGCATGTGACCGAGCGCGTCCGTGTGATTTCTGACTTTCTCGAACAGCCCGTGTTTCTCGAGAATCCGTCAACCTATTTGGAATTCACATCCTCTACGTGGCGCGAATGCGACTTTTTGGGAGAACTCGCCTCGATGTCCGGCTGTGGACTCTTACTCGATGTCAACAACGTTTACGTGAGTGCCTTCAATCACGGCTTCGATGCCTTTGACTATGTCGACCGCATCCCGCTGGGCAGCGTGGTGCAGATCCATCTCGCGGGGCATACCCACAAGGGCACGCATATCCTCGACACACACAGCGATCACGTGGTCGACGAGGTTTGGGAAATCTATCGTCGCGTCTGTTCTCGCATGGGCGACATTTCGACGCTCTTGGAATGGGACGAAGCGATTCCTTCGTTTGACGTCGTGCATGCCGAAGCCCGCAAAGCGGGAGACTATCGCCAAGGACAACCCGAACATGCGGCAGCTTAGATCGCTGCAAGAGTGGATGCAGGGTTGCGTAATGGATCCCGCACCAGCCGATGATCGCGCGGTGAAGAAACGCATCCGCCCTTCCGCAACACTGACGCCGGCTGAACGTATCGATATCTATCGCAACATGTACGAACTGCGTTTGATTGACGCATTGCAAGTGGACTACCCAGGGCTTTTTCGCTGCCTCGGATCCGAACGTTTCGAAGAAGTCGCGCGCGTCTATGTCCGGCATCATCCGTCGCAAAGCTATACGCTGAACCGCCTCGGTGATCGGCTTCCAGAGTTCCTGCCTCTTGTTGAAGGCTTGCCGCGAGCCGCCTTTCTGCGGGATCTCGCCCGCTTTGAGCTTGCCGAAACAATCGTGTTCGACGAGGAAGCCTCCGTCTCGATGACGCCCAAAGGCTTGGACGAATCCGCCCGCCTGCAGCCCATCGCAGCGCTACGGCTGCTTTCACTGCAGTATCCCGCGAATCGTTATCTCAAGGGTGATTCGGAAATCATCCCTCGACGCCGCAATACTTGGCTGGTTGTGTATCGCCCGAACAAGTCGGTTTCGCATCTCGAATTGTCGCGTGGCTCTTTCGAACTACTGCAGTCGCTCTGTTCCGGAAAGACCATCGGAGAGGCACTTGCCGATTCCAAACTCAGCGAGAGAGCTGTCTTCGACTGTTTCCAACTCTGGTTCAGCGCGGGCTTGTTCCAGTCCGCCTCAGCCCTTCGATGATCGAGTAGTTGTCAAGTTCGCCGCGCCCCTTGGATTCTGCTTTTTCGAGCAAGCTCCGATCGGTTTCCGACATGAGGCGAACATCCTCCAACTGCTGCGACAGCCGCGCCTGCACATTCTAGTCTCCGTCGATCGTCTGCTTGCCCTTCATCACTTCCAGCGCTGCCGCCGGATCCACGCCTATCCCCTCGGCGAACACCAGTCCTTGGCAACCACTGCTCGATTGGAACCGAGCGCGGGGTTCGAGATCAGCTTCATTCATTCGAGCAACCGCGCCGCAACAGCTTACGTAGCAGCGTCCACAAGTCGGCATTGGTGTCGAACGCGGCGCGTCCAGAGTTCGGCTCGCCGGTGGTGGTATCGATCGGGGTCTGTCCAAGAGGCAATCGGGTTGTCGGCCCAACGTCGCGCCTTTCGCGATGAGCGGATGCGCCTTGTCGCGCTCAAACGTGAACACCCAGACACGTTCGAGCAGGCGTTCGGTCGTGGCCGTGCCCATGAGCACGAGTCCGATCACTCCAAAGGTCAAGAGCCTGTCCAAGTCATCTGCGGATCGCCTAAAGTTAATCCCTTAGAAAGACGATTCGTCGATTGTATGCAGTCCACTTCCGCTAATCGCGACTTTTGGTTCAAGCTGGTGGCCGCAGTCATGGTCGGCGCAGCGTTCTTCGCCGTCATGCCACTTCAGCGAATGTTGCGCGCGGAAAACGACTTTGTCCATTGGTACGTCGGCGGCGCGCTGTTCGGCACACCTGACCTTCACTTGGAAGCTCCGAATCACGCCTTGCAGACCAAGTTGATCGGCGGGGTTCTAGACCATTCCTATTTCATCCGGCCCACCTTCTACGGGCTTCTGCTAAAGCCGCTCAGTTGGATGCCCTATCTGACCTCGTATGTCGTATTCCAGATCTTCAGCGTCTTCGGATGCTTGCTCTATTTCCTGCGGACATTCGGCCGGCAATGGCAGGACATCTGGGTCTACGCGGCGATGTCGATTCCCCTCATCTCCAACATTGTGAATGGGCAGGACGTCACGCTTCTCTTGGGAATCTGCACCCTGTCGCTTGTGCTTGCGCGCAAAGATCGCGACTTTCTTTCCGGGCTCGTCTTCACGCTCTGCGCCATCAAGTTTCACCTGTTTATCTTCACGCCCATCGCCATGCTGGCACAGAAGCGCTGGAAGATGTTTGGCGGAGGCGTCACCGGAGCGATCCTCTTGTTCGTGCTCGGCTTACTGGGGGGCGGCTGGACCGTATTCATGAGCCTGGTGGCGCTCTTGAGTAAGCCGGAGAATCATCCCTACCCGGAACTGATGCCCAATTTGCGCGGCATGGTGCAGGCCCTCACCGGGGGATCCAGCCAGCCGATCGCCTTCACCTTGGCGCTTTTCGTTGCCGCTGCGGTCGTCTTCCTGATGTGCAAGGCGGACAACTACGAGAAAGCCTTCGCTTACGCCATCATTGGCGGGCTGCTGGTGAACTTCCACGCCTATATCCAAGATCCGATGCTGTTGCTGCTGGCGGCGGCCATTCTGTTCGATGGGCAGGAATCGGTGGAATTCCGGACGACTCTGCAGTTGGCGCTGTTTCCAGTCGCCTATGTGCTGCTGATGTGGCAGCCGCCCTACAGCGCCGCATACGCGATCATCGTGCTTTCGGCGCTCGGATTTGCGGTCCGCGACCGCCTGCGTCAGCCCGCAACGGTCCTCAACACCGCCGCGATTTAGGCCGCATGGTAACGACGACGTAGACTCGCAAACTGCTTGAGCTTCACGAGATCCGTGCGATGCAGCAGGTATCGTGCAACAACCCCAAAGATCGATAAACCGTAGCGGCAGCTCGAAACGAACGAGCAGGATGACGCCTGGGCGAAGTATCGGGTCGGCACCGGGACCTCGGCAATACGCATGCCGGTATCGACAAACTGTGCGATGATTTCCTGGTCGAACACAAACGCGTCGGAATTCATGTCCAGGTTCACGGCCTCGAGCGCTTCCCGCCGATAGGCTCGGTATCCGGTATGGTACTCCGCAAGGTTGAGATCGAAGGCCCAGTTTTCCACACCCGTCAGAAAACGGTTGCCGAGAAACTTCCACCAAGGCATCCCCTGGCGCATCACGTCTCCCGCAAGTAGTCGTGAACCGAGAACCACATCGGCCTTGCCCTCCCGGATGGGGCGAATAATTTCCGGCAGCAGAGTCGGATCGTATTGATAGTCCGGGTGAACCATCACCACAATCTCCGCGCCCGCCCTGAGCGCTTCCCGATAGCAGGTCTTCTGGTTAGCACCGTAGCCGTAGTTGCGGTCATGGACGAAGAGGTCGAGTCCCAGTTCCCGGGCGATTTCCTTGGTCTCGTCCTTGCTGCAATCGTCAACGAGGATTACCAGATCGACGATGTCGTGCGGCAGTTCGGCATACGTCATGCGCAGAGTCTTCGCCGCGTTATAGGCAGGCATCACGACGACGGTCTTGGGTCTGGTCACTCTAGACAGTTCTCCTTCTGGTGAATCGGTCGCTGGAAACAGGGCGCACATAGGATGACTCCCTCGGGTCGCGTTGGAGTTGACCTTACTACCCACAGTGCTGTGTCTCCGGGGGGCGTCGCCTCCAACCGTCACCGATTGGAAAATGAATGTGGAACGCCCTCGCTACGACACAATGCGCGGAGGCGTTCCACAGAATCAGGCTTGCCACCAAAACGTTCCGCGAGAAGCACGAACACCAATCGCGGAAGAGCCTGCGGCGGAATCGTCAGAGTGAAATCGTGTTCCCGTTCGCCAAACATTTCATCGGCCGTTGATCCGATGTCCTGCGTATCCATCGCGATCGAGCCGTCGCCATGGAGTGCGAGCCGCGTGCATCGAAACTCCCCGCCAGTCTCGCTGCGGAACAATTCCATCGATTCTTCCATCGGTATTTTCCTTTACTCGGCCGCGACTTCCACCCAGTGAATCTTGCCGCCATCGGGCATGCGCACATCGAAGACCAACCAGCCTTCAACCGCTCCCAGCGTCCACTCGCGGGCTTTCGTTACCGGGCTTGGCGTAAGCACACCAGGCATGATTTCGCCGGTTTGCTTAAGCGCCAACTCCCCGCCATTGAGATGGACTTCCACAGCTTCCGCGACTTCCATCCGCAACTTCGCATTGCTCAACCGCGGACCCACGAACATCCGGAACGACGCCCAAGAGCCCGCCCGCAAGGTCTTTGGCAACTGCGCACACTGTGCTTCACCTGGAGCCCAAGTGTCCGAATAGGTGACGATGTGGCGGCGTGGCTTACCTTGCAGGGTGGATAGAGCCCCGCACTCCCGCAACATCGCACCGTAGCTCTTCTCGACATCGGGCATGGCTGTTTGCGAATCCATGTAGTTGAACAGGTAGATACGATCCGCGCCACGCGCGAGAAATCCCGCAGCCGCGCCGCGCACCGTCTCAATCGTATTCGATTGGATCTTGTAGTCGTGATACGGCTGAATCAGGAGTTCGAGACCGGCCGCAAGAATCACGTTTGGGCCAATCAGTCTGCGCCACTGCTCGATCGGGATCTCGGTTTCAATCGACGCCCAGAACGGCGTCACCACCAGCATTTGCAGCAAGCCCTCAGCGGCCCAGCGCGCACCGTCCATGCCCATCGCCCAAGCGGTTTGCGGACGCGTCGGAACACGCGCGCCCAATGCGATCTTGTGACCGCGCTTCTTTTCCCAACGGTTCAACAAGGCGCGCGTACGGCGCACAAACTCCGTCGAAGCTTCGTTGCCGCGCTGCTCTTCGCCAGGCTTGAAGTGGAAGCCGAAGCGCATCCAATCTAGTTCGAGTCCGTCGAAATCGTATCGCTCGCAATACTCTACGACCAGTTGGAAATGATAGTCGCGAACCGCGGCGTGATTGAAGTCGAACGCCCGGTCGCGCCAGTCGGGCGAGCGCCACCCCACGCGCCGATACTCTGGATGCTCGCGCCAAAACGTCGAATGCATGTAACTCCGCGGATCGTCGACATTGTGCAGATCGTTCATGCGCATGCTGATCCACGGCTTCAGTTTCTTCTCACGCGCACGTCTGATCCACAGTGCGTATGGGTCGATGCCTTGCGAGTGCAACTGCCACGCCGTGTGCGTCCACTTGCGCGCAGAAGCGCGACCCTCTTTGGGCGTGGATGCGAACAGCGGCTGATCGTCAGAACCCTTTGGATCGTAGCCCTTCCAGATCGGATCCCAGACTTTCGAAGCAAAACTCGTGCGCTGCGAATTGGCGCTCAGAATCAACTCGCGCACCTGTGTCCCAGCATATTGATCGACAAAAGAAGCCACAGATTCAGGCGTGAACGTCTGCCCTGCGCGCGTGGAAAAATAATGGCTGTTGTCTTCGTTGAGCGAGAGAGCGGTCTCTTTGGGCGCGTTCGCAGCGGCTACCAGAAGAGGAATCTGCAGCGTCGCGCGGCGGGTCATCATGATGCCATTGTTTCACTTCGGATATAGTCTGAGTGGATGCTGCTTGCACTGACACTCGCGGTCGGCCTGCGCGCCCAACAGGCAAACGTCAACTTCGACGTAAACCCCCAGAAAAACACCGAGAATCTGGTTCCCTGTGGTGCGACCACTGTGTCGCCGGAGGTTCAGGACGACGGTACGATCACATTTCGCGTGAAAGCTCCCAAGGCGCAGCAAGTGATGCTGGCCCCAGGCCCATTGACCGTCGCATTGAAGCAATCGAAAACGGTGGCCTTCACGAAGGATGCCGCCGGATTGTGGACACTCACCGTGGGTCCCATAAAGCCAAATATCTATGTGTACAAACTACGGATCGATGGCGTGAGCGTGGCGGATCCTTCGAACACTGTCGCGGGATTCGGCAATCAGCCGCCTTTCAGCGAGGTCGTTGTGCATGGATCGACGGCCGCCTACTACGATGCGAAGCCCGTGCCGCATGGCGCAGTCACGCGACACATTCATCATTCGACCGTCACCGATGGAGAACGTATTCGACCGTCACCGATGGAGAACGTATTCGACCGTCACCGATGGAGAACGTATTCGACCGTCACCGATGGAGAACGTATTCGACCGTCACCGATGGAGAACGTATTCGACCGTCACCGATGGAGAACGCATTCGACCGTCACCGATGGAGAACGCGAACTCTTGGTCTATACGCCGCCCAGGATACGCTGCGAAAAGTGACGATGCGAAAAAGAAGTATCCGGTGCTGTATCTGGCGGGTGGAAGCGGAGAACTGGCTTCAGGCTGGGTCTTGTATGGACGAGTGAATTTCATTCTGGACAACCTCATTGCGGAAGGCAAGGCAGTGCCCCATGATCGTGGCGATGCCGAATAATCAGGTGATGCATCGCAGCCATCCCAAGCACATCGATGAGTCATTCGCGATCTTCGACAAAGAGCTGCGAACCCAAGTGATTCCGCTGGTTGAGAGGACCTATAGCGTTCGTACCGATCGCCGTTCGCGTGCGCTGTCAGGCTTGTCGATGGGCGGACGCCAAACCGAACTTGTGGGCTTTCCGCACATCGATCTGTTCTCGTCATTCGCAGTCTTGAGCGCAGGCGATCTGGATGCCGGGAAATCGGTGAGTGCATTCTTGAATGCACCCGATACCGCCAAGCGCGTCGACTATCTGCTCATCGGGTTCGGGTCTTATGAAGACGCGCCGCTGAGTGCCAATGCCACCGGCAGCCTGCGCGGATCTGTCGCCGCGCGAAGCGCCGCATTGCGCGATGCACTGAAGGCCCACAACCTTCCGCACGAGTTCTATTCAGGTGGCGATGGAGCGCACGATTGGGGCACTTGGCGGCATCTCGTGCATGCGAAGTTGTTACCGGCGCTGTTCCGAAAGAAGTAAACTTGTGACATATGATGAAGGTTCTCGCGGCCGCTCTTCTGCTGGCTGCATCCGTCTCTGCGCAACAAGGCGTCTACTCAAACCGGCGTGCGCCCAGCTTCACCTTGCCTGAAGGCAACTTCAAGCGGCACGACATCCTCGACTATCGCGGCAAATGGTTGCTCATCGACTTCATGAAGACCGACTGTCCGCACTGCAAAGCGCTCACGGCCGTGCTCGAAAAGGCCAAGGTCAAGTATGGCGCGGCCAAGATGTCTGTGCTGAACATCGTGATCACGCCGCCTGAAAATCAGGACACTGTCGGCAAATACATCCGCGAGAACAAAGTGACGTCGCCAATTCTGTTCGATATCGCCGGACAAGTCGCCGGTGCGTACTTCAATGCCACGCCGCAGAAGGCCAGCTTCGATACACCGTACTTGTTCATCGTCAATCCGCAGGGCCAAATCGTTGACGATTACGGCCATTCCGATCAGAATCACGACATCATCGAAGGCGCAGGATTGTTCAAGATTCTGGATGCGCTGTTCGCCGGGAAAGCCGCACCCCCTAACAAGAAGTAGCCGCGCATGAGATACGCCGCGCTCACTCTGTTTGCTCTCTGTCTAGGCTTCAGCCAGCCCAGCACCATTGCGCTGCTCGAAGATCTGCACAAGGCGGCGCGGGCCGGTGACGTCGAGCAGGTGCGGTTGCTCCTTGAAAAGGGCTTGTCGGCGAACCATCGCGATGCCCTCGGCAGCACGCCGCTGCACGACGCCGCTTGGAACG
>Ga0163148_10002565_pt1 | contig 21445 bp, 20 predicted proteins | sample OliLakLV19MP7P2_FD_148606 | JGI IMG/M metagenome (GOLD analysis project Ga0163148, IMG submission 148606) | Freshwater microbial mat bacterial communities from Lake Vanda, McMurdo Dry Valleys, Antarctica- Oligotrophic Lake LV.19.MP7.P2 | ecosystem: Environmental > Aquatic > Freshwater > Lake >...
GCCGGTGCGGTAGTTCACGCCGCCCATGAGCAGCATCGCCGCGGAATCCGCGAGCCGGTCGATGGAGCCGAGAACCTCGTCGGTTGTGAAGACACCGTTGCGAGCATCCCCCGCGACAAGCCGCACGACGGCCCCGCCCGCGTCAAAGCCCGCATGGCGAGCATGGAACTCAGCCTGTGACTGGATCGCGTAGGAATCGGACGGGAACGCCGCGTCCTCCATGATGATCTTGAATCGCGCGCGCGTCGGGCGATAGAACGACACCATGAGCAGGTGAAGGTTCGTGGTCAGCGAGTTCATCGCGACGACCTCCGTCTCCTTCGCGCCGACCAGGCGGGCCAGCGGTGCGCGCAGTTCTTCGTGCGCGGGGTACCAGGGGTGCGCGGCGTGAAAATGGGCCTCGACGCCCAGACGCGCCCAGTCGTCGAGTTCCTGCACGACCGCCTCGCGCGTCGTCCGGGGCTGCAAGCCCAGCGAGTTGCCGGTCAGATATATGGCCGCATCGCCATCCGCGATGGCAAGCGGCGAGTGCGCGCGGGCCGTCCTCGTCGTGCTGCGCAGGTCGCCCGCGAGCGGCAGGTGGAACTGCTCGCGGAACGCGCGCAGCGGGTCCTGTGCATCGAGTTCGCGGGCGAAGGCCTCATCGTGGCGGAACTCGGGGGGGGCGGGCATGGGCGATTGTTGGCAGTGCTTTCGTGACACGGGCATCCTGCCCGTGTGGAACAAGTCCACGGCCAGGATGGCCGTGCTACAGCCGAAGGAACTCCGATGCGGTCTTCCAGAGCAGTTGCTCGATCACCGACTCCGGCACCGCGTTCCGCAGCGATTCGATCAACTCGCCCGGGCGCTCCTCGCCAAGCGGAAACGGGTAGTCGCTCCCCATGGCCACACGCTCAGCCCCCAAGAGGCCGGTCAGGACGCCCAGCGCGCCCGCATCATGCACCAGCGAGTCCACATAGAACGATGCGGGGCGCACGTCGGCCTCCGCCCCCCCGCCGCCGTCGATCCGGAGCGCGTGCTCGCGCGGGCTGCGCGTGCTGTCCACCGCGCACAGGTCCGGGCGCGCTGCAAACCCGTGCTCCAGCCGCCCGATCGTGCCGGGAAAACTGCCGCCACCGTGCGCGAAGCACACCCGCAACCGCGGCAGTTTCTCCAGGAGGCCGGAAAACAGCACCGATGCCACCGCCATCCCTGTCTCGGCGGGCATCCCCACCAGCCACGCCATCCAGTACTTGGCGTAGCGCGGGTGCGCCTCGGGCGGGACCGGCGGCGGGCCATCATCGCGCGTCGATTGGCCGAACGTCGCGCCGAGCATGTCCCACGGATGCACGAACACCGCGGCGTCGAGACGCTGCGCGGCCTCGAAGAACGGGAAGAGTGCTGGCTCGCCGAGGTTCAGGCCGTTGACGTTGGTGCCGATCTGCACGCCGCGGAGGCCCAGACCCCCGCGATCCGTCGGAGTCACGCACCGCTCCAGTTCGCGGATGGCAAGATCAACGCTCTGCAAAGGCACGGTGCCGAGGCCCTCGAAGCGGCGAGACTGAGAAGACACGACCTGGAAGGCCGTGGTACATGCAGGAGCCGCCCGCACAACTTCGGCAATATGGTCGTTCAGCAACCGCGCAAGGTCCATCGCGTCCCGCGGCCTCGCCCAGTACGAGAACATTACCGGCACGGTGCTGAGAACCTGCGTCGTCACGCCGGTCCGGTTCATGTCGGCGAGCCGCACACCAGGGTCCCACACATTCGCCCGCACCTCGCGGAAGAACCTGGCCGGCGTCGAACCATCCTCGCTGGTCGTTTGGCACATCCGCGCGCAACCCGGGCCTTGGTGGTCGAGCGCCACCCACCCCGCGTAGCCGGACTTCCTGGTCCAGTCGGGCCAGCGCTCCGGGAGGATGTGGGTGTGCAGGTCGATCTTCACGCGGGCAAGTCTAAGCGATCATCTGCCGCACAAGCGCACCCAAGGAATCTCACCGCCCGAGACGCGGAGGACGCAGAGACAAGAATCCTCGTTCAGCTCGCAGCAATCGTGACAGCGAGAAAGCGATGAAAAAGGGTGGGATGGAAGCCTCGATGTGAGACTCTGCGTCCTCCGCGTCTCTCGCGGTAAAGTCCCCTGCCGAAGGAGCCTGGGTTATGTGTTACCCAGCGTCAGTTCAAGTTCAATCTCATCGTGCAACGGGATGCCGTTGAGCCCGATGAGCGGAATGGCCGGCACACGCTCGCGGTAGCGGTCGATCATGCCGCGATGCACCGCCACGAGGCGCCAGCCCCGCTTCTGATACAGCGCCAGCGCTCGCAGGTTGTCGTTGGTCGTGGTCAGGCGGAGCCGCTTCGCACCGCGCTGAACCGCGGCGCGGCTCGCCGCCTCCAGCAGCCTGCTCCCGATCCCCAGCCCCTCCGGCTCGGCGCTCAGCGTCACGATCTCGCACTCGCCGGGATCGAACGCCAGAGTGATGTGCCCGACGCGCCGTTCATCCATCCAGGCAACGAACGCGGGCAACTCGTCGGCCTCGTACGGGCGGTCAACCGATCTGATGGTCGTGCTCGACCAGTGGCGGATGAGTTCTGCGCAGACGAACTCCTGGTCGGCTTCGACTTTCGGACGGACTTCGATCATACCGACTTCCGCCGCGGACTCGCACGTCGGGCCTTCTTCATCCCCGGCGGGGCGGGCTTCCTCGCCGCACGGACCTTGCCCTTGCTCAGCGCGATCGCGCCGGCGCGCTGGATCACATAGCCGCAGTTCTTACACGTCCGGCGTGAGGCCGGCCCGCCCCAGAACCTGCCCATGATGACCGCCAGGTCGCGGTCGATCTTCCGGAGCCTGAACCGCGCATCATGCACAAGCTCATCGCACTCGGGGCAGTACCACTGGAGCGCATCGTTCTGACCCTTCGGACGTGGGAACTCGACGATCAGGCCCACCGTGCCCGCGGGACGCTGCGGCCGGTGCGGCAGCCAGCGCGGCAGGAGCAGCATCTCTCCCTCGCGCACGATCACATCGTGCGGCGGCGAGCCGTCGAGCGGGCGAACTCGTACGGCGATGTCGCCCTCGAGTTGGTAGAACAGCTCCTCGGTCGGGTTCACATGAAAGTCGTTGCGCGTGTTCGGCCCGCCCGAGACAAACACGATCGCGTCCGATGATTCCGTGAACAACTGCTTGTTGCTCACCGGCGGCCGGAGGTGCCTGCGGTTCTGCCTGATCCACTTCTGAAGATCGAGTTTCATCAGCGCATCAACTGAAGATCGAACCGCACCTGCCATGCTGGGGTTTCCTCAAATGGTCGTGAGCGCAGCCGGCACACGTCAACGACGAGCAACCGCGCGCCGCTTGATCGGCGGCTTGCTCCCCACGGTGCCGGCGGGCTTTACGGTGGTCCGGGCTCCGGGCGCGCGTGCGGGCTGGATCGTCGGCGGACGGGCCGAGACCAGGTCGCCCTTGCCGGGAGGCTGGACCATCGACCCGCACTTGCGGCACGTCCGGAGCGTGGCATCGTCCCAGAATCGCGAGAGGATGTCGGGCAGTTCGTCGTGCGCCTCATCGAGCGAGAACCCCTCCTCGTACACCGAGGAGTTGCACCGGTCGCAGTAGAACCGGAGCGTGTCGTCCTCGCCGCGACGACGACGCTCGACCACCATCCCCACAGACCCTTCCGGCCGCTGCGGGGAGTGCGGCACGTTGGCCGGGAGCGCGAACAACTCCCCCGCCCCTACGGCCACCTCGTGGACCACCCCGTCATCATCACGCAGCCACAGGATCAACTCCCCCTCCATCTGGAAGAAGAGTTCCTCGTGCGGGCTGACGTGGTAGTCCTTCCGGCGGCTAGGTCCGCTGGCCACCGAGACGACGAACTCCTTGGCACCCCCTATGAGACGCCCCTCGCCCAGCGGCGGCTTGATACAGCGCCGGTTCTGGTTCAGCCAGTTTCTGAGATTCGTGGGTAAACCGAGCGTGGCCGGCATGGCGGGCCTCCGGATAATTCAGACCATCCCCGCCCCTGCCTTCCCATTCAAGGCGACTGAATCCTATCGCCGCCGATCCGCCCCGGGAACCCCTCGGACAGTGCAGCAGTGGCGGTGGGCATACCCCCATGCGCCGGGGCATGGATAATCGAAGCATGACCGCTCAACCACCTGCACCCCATCCCCTGGCACGCGTTGTGCTCGAAACCACTTTGCTCGTCCACGGCGTGCCAAGGCCGGACGCCGCGCCCCTCGCCTGCCGCCTCGCGGCGATCGTCCGATCCCACGGCGCAATACCTCTCGTAGCCGGCATCCTGCACGGACGCCCGATCGTGGGGATGAGCAACGCGGAACTCCAGGAGTTGCTCGCGCTTCCCGCGAATGAGGTTCTCAAGGTCAACACCGCCAACTTGGGGGTGGCCCTGGCCCGGCGACTGCACGGCGCGACGACCGTGAGCGCGACCATGGAACTCGCCGCCACGGCCGGCGTGAGCGTCTTTGCCACCGGCGGCATCGGCGGCGTCCACTTACCGACGGCCTCAACAGCGCTGGATGTCTCTTCGGACCTCCACGCGCTCACGCGCTTTCCGGTCGCCGTGGTCGCCTCGGGCGTCAAGTCGATCCTCGATGTCGCCGGAACGCGCGAGATGCTCGAGACCCTTGGCGTCCCCGTCGTGGGCTTCCGAACCGACGACTTCCCGGCGTTCTATCTCCGAAAGGCCGACAACGCGGAGGTAGGCGACCTCGACGCTCGCTTCGAAGACGTAGCGGCGCTGGCGGTGTTTGTGAGGCGCGAACTGGCACGCACCGCGCGCGGGGTGCTTGTCTGCAACCCGATCCCCGCCGAGCACGAGTTGAAGGCCGACGGCTGGCAGCGCTGGCTCACGGAGGCGAGGGTGATCGTTGGAGCATCGGGAGCACAGGGCCGGGATGTCACGCCGCGTCTTCTGGGCGCGCTTCACGAACTTTCCGGCGGGGCGACGTTGGCGGCGAACATCGCGCTGGCCGAGTCTAACGCCGCCCTGGCGGGCCAACTCGCGCGGGCGATGGTGGTGTGACAGGTCAATCTCGATCTTCGGGGAAGCCAAAGACGAATAAGGTTCCGGCTCACGAAGCGTTACCAGCGGAGCGCCCGCCTCTCTGCTGGCACGTCCAACCCAGGTTTCGATTTGCGTCTAGCAAACAAAATGCGTACACTCCCGTTGCCCGCGCAACGGCAAGGGCCAGAAAGGAATCTGAATGCCGCAAACGCTGCGCTTGCGTGGAAATGGGAAGGTGATCGGCAACGCTTTCGACCCACGAAACGATGCCACAGTGTTTCACGGGGATTGCCGCGAGCTGGTAAGCGAACTCGCGCCGCGATCTGTGCAGCTGTTTGTCACCTCGCCGCCGTACAACATCGGTAAGAAGTACGAGAAACGCGTCGATTTGACTAATTACCTCCGGCGGGAGAGAACGGTCATCGATCTGTGCATCGACAAGCTCGCGCCTGGCGGCAGCATTTGCTGGCAGATTGGCAACCACGTTGACAATGGTGAGGTTTTTCCCCTTGACGTGCTGCTCTACCCGTATTTCAAGGAACGCGGACTAAAGCTTCGAAACCGAATCGTTTGGCACTTTGAGCATGGGCTCCATTGCAGCCAGAGATTTTCCGGTCGCCACGAAACTATCCTTTGGTTCACCAAGGGCGACGCGGTCGGGTCACACTTCTTCAACCTCGATCCCGTCCGTGTGCCCCAAAAATATCCGGGAAAGAAGCACTTCAAAGGGCCAAGGAAGGGCCTCTTCTCTGCGAACCCGCTCGGGAAGAATCCGGGCGACGTGTGGGTGATTCCAAACGTCAAGCACAATCATCCCGAGAAGACAAGCCACCCTTGCCAGTTCCCGATTGAACTTGTTGAACGGCTCGTGCTCTCCATGACCCGTCCCGGAGACTTGGTGGTGGATCCCTATATGGGAGTCGGATCATCGCTCGTGGCGGCCCTGCTCAATGATCGTCGCACCGCGGGAGCGGACTTGGTCAAGGAGTATGTGGACATCACCAATGACCGACTGTCGCAAGCACTCAACGGTGACCTGCGAATGCGGCCCCGAAATCGCGCTGTTCACATACCCACGCCGAACTCAACGCTGACGACACGTCCATGGCTGCTGGCTCGGAGCGCTTCTTGAAAATCGCCCAGAGATACTCGCATTTAAACGGGCTCGAGCACCTTCTAATCCATAAGCCGAACTTGTGGGCCGAAATCGAAAGGGTTATCGCCGCGGTAGACGCCTCGAAGTGCAAGACAAAGAAGTCGAAGGAAAAGCGCAAGAAGGGCCAGATGCTCTACAGCCCTCCCGCGATGAACAAGTGCTTTGCTCAGGAACTCGGAGCGTTGCAGTGGCAGCAGTCCAAGGTCAGCTACTGGGTAACCGCGGACGATAAGCTGATCCGCAAGACGATTCCGATGGAACCCGCGCAGCAGAAGAAAGAAATTGAGGCCGCCGGCGAGAAGGCCATCGCCACCTACAACCAAACGGACTTTGTCAAGGACAGGATCGCGATCGAGGTCCAGTTCGGCAAGTACGCTTTCGTAGCGTTCGACATGTTCGTGAAGCACATGGCGTTCTACGTCGGCGACAAAATCGATGTCGGCGTCGAGATACTTCCCATGAAAGCACTTCAAGCGCAGATGTCATCAGGCGTGCCGTACTACGAGCGCGGTTTGTACGACATGCTTCGCCAGGGCCGCGGTATTCCTGCGGTGCCCTTTCGTCGTCGTCGGTGTCGTGCCCTAACGACTCTTGCGGTCAGAGACGAGATTAGTTCCACAACCTCCCGAACGAGGCCGTGCTATAGCCGCGCCAGTTCTCCATGCTTCAATCCGTTCAAATCCGTGCTCATTCGTGGCTACTCCTCTTCCTCCCCAGCCACTCCGCGAGTTTCTCCGCAGACCAGGTGTTGACGCACAGTTCCGCCGGGAGCCAGCCGCGACGGGCCGTGGCCACGCCGTACCGCAGGTTGTCAAAGTCGGCCTCGCGGTGAACATCGCAGTCGATCGCGATCAGGCATCCGGCATCGACCGCCGCGCGCACATGCACGTCGCGCAGGTCCAGCCGCAGCCAGTGCGAGTTGATCTCGAGCGCGACATCGTTCGCCTTGGCCGCGTCGATCACCCTGGCCATGTCGGGGCTGAGGCCGGCTCGCTGGTTCAGACGCCGCCCCGTCGGGTGGCCCAGGATGTTCACCTTTCCGCTCTCGATCACCCGAACAAGGCGCTTTGTCGCCGCCTCCGGCTCCTGGCTCAGCGCGGCGTGCGGCGATGCAACAACGATGTCGAGCAGCGCGAGCGTCTCATCGTCATAGTCGAGCGAACCGTCGGCGAGGATGTCCACCTCGCTCCCCGCCAGAATCTGCATCCCCTTGAACATTTTCCGGGCCGCGCGGACCGCCGCGGCGTGCTCGCGGAGACGTTCCGGTGACAACCCGCCCGCGATCGCGCTGGACCTGGAGTGGTCGGTCACCGCGATCGTGTGGAAGCCGCGCGACTTCGCCTGCACCACAAGTTCCTCAATGCTCATCCGCCCATCGGAAGCGGTAGTGTGCGCGTGCAACTCGGCCTTGATATCCGCGAGCGTGATGAGTCCCGACCCTGCACCGAGAGTCGGTGCATTGCGGGTTGCTTTCTTCCCGGCGCTTGCCAGCGCGAACGCCTTCTCGGCGCGGTCGATCTCGCCCCGGTCCTCCCGCATCTCCGGCGGGACAAACGCGAGTTTCAGCACGCTAAAGACCTCTTCCTCTCTCTCGCCGGCAACGGCCTCAATGCCCCGCTGCTGCGGCGGCGTCTTGTCATCGTCATCAGGAAACAGGCCGTACTCGTTGAGCGTCAGCCCCATCCGCAGCGCCCGCTCGCGCAGGCGGATGTTGAACTCCTTGGACCCTGTGAAGTACATCAGCGCTGCGCCCCACGACGCGACCGGCACCACGCGCAGGTCCACCTGCACCGTCGGACCCACCTCCGCCTCGCCGACCTCGCCCTCGATCTTGAACCGCCCGGCATCCGCGGATATCCGCGCCCGCACCGACGACCTGTTGTCGCCCGCGGTGATGATCTGCGCGACGCCCGGCAGCGTCCGGAACACCACGCTCGCCCTGGCCGCGGCCGCTCCGTCCCCTGTCGCCACAAGCACATCGATATCGCCGATGGTGTCGCGCCCGCGCCGCAGCGACCCGGCAAACTCCGCTTTCTCGACGCCCTTGACGGCGAGCATGGCCGCAACGAAGCGTTCCGCCACGGGCACCGCCAGCCCGAGGGGGAGGCGCATCTGCCCCTGCTCGGCGAGGTCGAGCGACTCCTTGAGTTTCAGCACGCTCTTGGCACCCATCCGCGGCAGCCCGAGGATCGATCCATCGGCGATGATCCGCCGGAGCGAGGCGATGTCCGTGACGCCGCCTTCCTTCCAAAGCACCGCGGCGGTCTTGGGGCCGAGCCCCTGGACATTCAGGAGCGCGATGACGCCCGCGGGCACCTTGGCCTCGAGTTCGTCAAGTTCGGTCATCCGGCCCGTGCGCGAGAACTCGGCGATCTTGTCGGCGATCTTGGGGCCGATGCCTTCGATGGCTCGGAGTTTGGCCGGGTCGCCGGCGACGGTCGCGATGTCGAACGCGAGTCCCTCGACCGCGCGGGCGGCCCGATCGTGTGAGATGGCCTTGAAGCGGTCCTCGCCGAGCAGGTCCTGCAGCCGCGCGATCCGTGTCAGGCGATCCGCCACCGCCTCGTTCATGCTCATGCAAGATGGTAGGTTTGGGGTACCACCGGCTCACCCGACATCCCCGAGCCCCAGCCACTTCCCGTGCTGGCGGAGCAGCCGCTTGCGCAGCAGGTCCTCACCCGGTCCGCGCAACTCCGGGGACCGCTCGATCCACGCGCCGGCGTCCCGGCGTGCCATCACCAGCAGTTCGCGGTCCCGCATCAGGTCCGCGACCTTGAAGGGCGGAGCGCCGGCCTGACGCTGGCCGAAAACCTCGCCTGGCCCGCGGATCTCAAGGTCCTTCTCGGCCAGCGCGAAGCCGTCGGTGGTCTTGGCGATCGCCGCGAGCCGCAACTCGCCGTCGGGGGTCTTGGGCTCGCCGATGAGCACGCAGACCGATCGCTTCTTGCCGCGGCCGACGCGCCCGCGGAGTTGGTGCAGTTGCGCCAGGCCGAACATCTCGGCGTGCTCGATGACCATGACCGTGGCGTTGGGCACATCGACACCCACCTCGATGACCGTCGTCGCGACAAGCGCATCGATGAGCCCGGCGCGGAAGCGGTGCATCACCTGGTCGCGCGTGCGCGCCGAGAGCCGCCCGTGCATCGCGGCGATTCGCTTGCCGGCGAACTCGTGGGCCTCCAGCCGGGCCATCACGCTGCGGAGGTCCGCGAGATCCTCGTCGCCGCCGCTCCCGGCCGCGCTTGCGCCGGTGTCGATTGCCGGCACCACGATGTACGCCTGGTCCCCCGTGTCCAGCCGCTTCCGTACGAACGCGTACACCTCGTCCGACTTCTCAGCGGTGACTACGCGGGTCGCGATAGGCGTGCGACCCGACGGAAGTTCGTCGATTGTCGACACGTCCAGGTCGCCCAGCAGCGTGAGCGCGAGCGTGCGGGGGATGGGCGTCGCGGTCATCACCAGCGTGTGCGGCGTCAGCGTGCGGGTGTCCGCGCCGACCGCTTCGGCGGACTTGCCCTTGAGCACCGAACGCTGATGCACGCCGAATCGGTGCTGCTCGTCGATCACCACCACCGCCAGCGACCGAAACTTCACGTCCCCGGTCAGCAGCGCGTGCGTGCCGATCACCAAGTCCGCCCCGCCCCCGCCACTCTCGCCCGCGATCCGCGCCAGCGCGCCCTCGCGCTCCGCCCTGCCCATCGCGCCCGTGAGCAACTCGATCTTCACGTTCGAGCCTTTCAGCGCCTCGGAGATCGACAGGAAGTGCTGCTCGGCCAGCAACTCGGTGGGTGCCATCATCGCCCCCTGGTGCCCCGCGGCGGCGGCCAGCAGCATCGCGTAGATCGCAATCACCGTCTTACCCGAACCGACATCGCCCTGGATCAGACGGTTGGTCGGCGCATCGAGCGTCAGGTCCGCCACGACCTCGTCGATGACGCGCGACTGCGCACCGGTCAACTCAAACGGGAACCGTTCGCGGATGTGCTTGTCGATCTGCGCAGACCACCGCAAAGGCAAGGCCCGCATCGTCCGTCGGACCTGCGCTCGGCGCAGAAAGACGCCGAGTTGGAGCATCAACAGTTCGTCATACGCCAGCCGCCGGTGCGCCGCCGCCCCCTGTTCATCGGACTCGGGCCGGTGCGCCAGGCGGTAAGCATCGGCCAAGGCGGGCAGGTCCTTGGCCCTGCGGAACTCGGGCGAAAAGTGATCCTCGATCTGCGGGAGCGCCGCGTCGAGCACCTTCCCCACCGCCAACTCAATCTTGGCCGAGTTGATGTGCTCGGACGCTGGGTACACCGGGCGCACCCGCGCCTCCCTCGACGCCGGCTCGGCGTCCTCATCAAGGACCTCCCACTGCGGGTTGGCGATCTGCAGCCACCCGCCGCGCGGTCCGAACTTCTTGGCCTGCCCCTGAACACGAATCCGCATCCCCGGGAACAATCGGTCCTTCAGGTACGTCTGGTTGTACCACACCAGGTCCAGGCGGCCGGTGTGGTCGAGCAGGACCGCCTCAAACCGCGGCCGCCGGCCGATGGGCCGGACGCGTGTCGCCGAAACCTCGCCGCGAGCAGTGATGATGTGCCCGGGCGAGAGGTCCGAGATCGCCGACTCGGCCTCCAGTCGCTCGTAGCGCATCGGCAGGTGCTTGACAAGGTCCGCGACGGTGCCGATCCCGAGCCTCGCCAGCGCTTCAACCCATGCCGGACGGATCGCGGGAACCTCAGCCAGCGGCGTGGTGAGCATGATCGGATCGGCGTGTTTGGTCGGGGGCGGCACGCACACAGCGTATTGAGGTTTGCGGCGGCACGTCCGGCGCGATAACCTTGTGCCCAATGCACGAGCACGAAGAGAACTGGCGCTCCTACCCCATCGAGTCCGAGGACACGATGGGCTTCTCAATGACCGATCTCGGCTGGACCGACCCCCCCGGAGACCACCCCTGGTGCCTGCGCTTGGCGATCGAACTCGCCGACCCCGGCGCGGAGGGCCTGGGCGGCAGCGAGGAAATGGAAGCGCTCTCCGAGGGCGAGGACGTCTTCCTGGCGGGAGCCGAGACGGCCGATGTCATCCACGTTGCGCGGGTCCGGCTCGGGGGCGAGGTCGCATGGTTCCTGTATGCGAAGTCCGAGGATGCGCTCGAGTCCCTTGGCAACGCCGCGGCCGAGGCGCTGCAGCGCGATGTCTCCGTCGGCTCGCAGCACGACCCGGAGTGGGGCATCTACGCGAGCCTGCTCCCCAGCCCCGCGGTCGAGCGATGGATGCTCGACTGCGATGTGGTCGATGCGCTTGAGGAGCAGGGCGACCCGCTGACCACCGCGCGGGAGGTGCGGCACTACGCCTACTTCGAGGACCGCGCCACCGCCGAGAGTTACGCGCTCTCCGGCGAGCAGGAGGGGTTTGAGGCGGAGGTGACGGAGCCCGATGAGGAGCAGGAAGCCTTCCTCGTGCAACTCGTTCACCAGAGCGCTGTGGACCTCGACACCATCAGCCAGACCACTCAGTCGCTGGCCGAGCGGGCCGAGGAACTCGATGGCGAGTATGACGGCTGGGAGTGCAAACTCGTCAAGGGTCCGGGCGGGACAGTGAACTAGACACCCTCGTGCGATCCGGCGACCGATCAGAAGGAACCCAGAGTGAGCAGAGGGAGCAGAGAAAAAGCAGAGGAAACCGCGTGAAGACGGGAACGCCATTGCGCCAAATGTGAAACAACGCCAGGCTGTTAAGGACGAACTTATCTGTTCAATCGGTTCCCGATCTGGGTCATCTGCGTTTCTGCATTTCTCTGTTCACTCTGCCCTCTCTGAGTTCGCCTTTCCGGGAATTTTTGCCGGGTCGATCTCCCGCAGGTACGCCCACGAATAAATCCCCGTGTCGTGCCCGTCGGAGAACCGAATCCTGATGGCGTAGTTGCCGACCAACTCCGCATCCACCACCGTCAGTGGCCCGGCCCGACCCCTCCCCGTGGATGCCGGCAGCACCGCAAGCGGGTTGGTTGCCAGTTGCTTGCGCATCTCACGCGCATCGGCCGAGGGGGACATCCGGCGCAGGTGCGCAACGGAGTACTCCGAAGTGGACCCGTCGGCCCACCGGATCGTCAGCCCGTGGTCTTTCCTCATGTCGAGTTTCGCGGGCGCATCCATCGATGGAGAAGGATACGCTGCGAACGATGCCATACGTCCTATTCGTCCTATAGGCTCTATCTCGGAACTTCCCCCATGCACTTTGCCGACCGCCTCGCCGCGGCCATCGACCAGACCGGCGCACCCGCGTGCGTGGGCCTGGATCCGATCCTCGAAAAGATACCTCAGGCCTCTCTCGACGCGACGGCCCGCGAGGGAGGCGACGATATCGAGGCCCTTGGCGACTTCTGCATCGGCGTGATGCACGCCGCGCACGACGCCGGAGTCACCGTCATTAAGCCCCAGAGCGCGTGCTTCGAGCGGCACGGCTCGCGCGGGTTTGCGCAACTGGAGCGCACCGTCGCAGAGGCGCACCGGCTGGGCATGCTCATTGTTCTCGATGCCAAGCGCGGTGATATCGGCATCTCCGCCGAGCACTACGCGGCCTGGGCGTTCGACCACTTGGACGTACACGCCATCACCCTCAGCCCGTATCTCGGTTCGGACACGCTCGAACCGTTCATGCGGGAGGGTCGTGGCATCTTCGTTCTCGTCCGCACGTCAAACCCCGGCTCCGATGCCGTGCAGGCCGTGCGCCTCGCCGATGGGCGCAGCGTTGCCGAGATGTTCGCGGGCATGGTCGCCGAACTCGGCCGGCACCGGAGAGGTGGGCGGGGCCTGTCGGATGTGGGCGCGGTTGTCGGCGCCACCAAGGCCGATGAGGCCGCAGCGCTACGCGAGCGCATGCCCGACCAGGTCTTCCTGGTTCCCGGCTATGGAGCGCAGGGCGGCACGCTCGAAGATGTACGCCGGATGATCCGGCCCGGCGCACGCCGCCCGGGAGATTTGGGCGTGCTGGTCAACGCCAGCCGGTCGGTGATTTACGCGCAGGCCGAGCCCGGTGAGAACTGGACGCACGCCGTGCGCAGCGCGGCCCAGAACCTCATCACCCAACTCCGCGACCTTGCGTGACCCAAAAACACAAGCGGACCCCGAAAGGGCCCGCGTGTGCGTGGTTCGATCATGCGGATCAGTTTGTTCAGCGCCGACGACGGGCAACGACAAGCAAACCCAGGCCCATGAGCGCGATCGACGCGGGCGCGGGGATGTTGTTTCCCGAGGACGTGAACGCGGCCGTCGCGGTGTAGTTCGTCGGAGTGCCCACTTGGTTGGCGAAACTGAAGGCGAAGGCCTCGTTGAACGGAATGAACGGGTCGATTACCGGCCCGCTGAAGGTGACTCCGAAGCCGGCGAACTCGCTCGAGCCAAAGCCGGATGGACTCAACTGCCCGCCCGTGAAGTTGATCCGGGCGATGAGCGTCACCCCGCCCGCCTCGAAGAATCGAATCTGGCCCGCTCCCAGCGTGAAGAACGCTGTGCCGCCCACCTGTGTCGCCATAACCGGGTCAAACTCGAACGTCGCGTTCGCATAGTCCGGTTGGGAAATGCCCGGCGTCTCGAGCGTGAGGTTCATGCCGCTCCAGCCCCCGGTGAGCAGGCCCGCGGAGAGCGTGAAGAGCGGTGTCGAGGAACCCTGCGACGGATCGGCGAAAGTCAAAAAAGTGGCGGCCTGTGTGGAGGAAACGAAAGCCGTGGTGGTGACAGCCAAAGCACAAAGAGAACGCGACATAGCGGAAAACTCCTTCCGTACGTCTCTCTCCTACCCGGGATGTTGGTCTCGCTCCCCGCCGCCGTGCTTAGAAGGTCTCCAGCCCTCTAGCGAAGTGGATCATAATCGCATACGTCCGAGATGCAAGCGTTTTTGGCGAAGAATCCGTCGTTACTCTCGGACCTTCGGCAAAATGGCCACAGATAGCCGGCAACGCGGCTGTCAGGTCGCCAACGCGGGGCCATGACCCTATCAGACCTAAAACAACAAAGGCTCACATGGGCTTCTTGGAGATCGTCACGTCGTACACCTTCAGGAGTTTCTCCTTGTCGAAGATCATCTCCTGGCGGCTCAGGCCCACGACGTCGTACTCAGTCGTAAGTTCGATCGCATCGACCGGGCACGCCTCCTCGCACATCCCGCAAAAAATGCACCGGAGTTCATCGATCTCGAACTTCTTGGGGTACTTCTCGCGGTCGTCCCAGGGCGACTCCCCCGCTTCGATGTGGATGCAGTTGGCCGGGCACAGCGTTGGGCACATCATGCACGCCACGCATTTCACCCGGCCCTGCTCATCGCGGTTCAGGCGGTGGACGCCGCGAAAGTTGCGGATTTCCATGCCGCCGTCCTCGACTGGGATGTCCTCGCGGCGCTGCTCAGGGTACTGCAAAGTCCGGCTGGTGAAGCCCGCGCCAAAGGACGTCACAAAGTGACGCATGGTGGTGCCGAAGCCCTTGAAAATCTCGGGGAGGTAGGACGCCTCCCAGCGCGAGAGACTCGGGCCGGGGACGATGAAGATGTCCTGCTCGCGGATCGTCATGGGCCGGAGTATACGGGTCCGCACCGCCATCAATCGGGCACCCGAGCGGCATTCCCACCCCGCCGGGGACCGTATACTCCCCTATGGGCCGCTCACGCCGACAGCCCCCGCTCTACGAGGTTCTCTCGTCGCCCTCGCGTCGCCTTGGCGGCACGGGTCAGGTTCGGACATTCAGCCCGGCCGCCTCTCCTCCGGCAACGCCGACGGTGACTCCCCCATCCCACGCACTGACCTCCGCGGTTCCTTCAGCCGCCCCGGTGCCGGAACTCAAGCCCGTCACAGCGCCACACTCGCCTGCCCACGGTGTTCACAACGCAGCCGGGGTGTCGCTGCCCGATCAGCGCCAGCCGCGGGTTCACGCCCCCGCGGCGGCGAACGCTGCCCCCGACGCGGGTTCAGTTGCTCACCCCGAAGCGCCCGCTGCGACCGTTCGAGTCTCGTCCACCATGCTCATGGTCGGGTTGGGATTCCTGATCGTGATCATCGCCATAGTCTGGGGAGTCGCCTTCCAGAGCGGCCAGCAGAATCGTGATAATGAACTTGGCGAACTCGGTACCTGGAAGCAGCCCGAGAGTGGCACGGCTGTGCCTGACTCGGGCGGATCGGCAAAGCCACTCGCCCAAGCGCCGCGCAAGACCGAGCCTGCCAAGCCCGCCGATGCCCCAGCCGGAACCGACCCACGGGTCGCGGGCTTCAACTACCTCTACCTTGGAACGCTGACACTCAAGGACGCCAGCGCGGGAGTGGATTTCCTCAAACGCAACGGCGTTCAGGCGTTTCATGTAGTTGATCGGTCCCGCGGCGGTGGCAACAATCCCCCCTGCCGAATCTACGCGTCGCAGGGCTTTGCGGGCGGTCCACGTTTCAAGGAAACGGAGAAGGAACGCAACGACCTGATCCGGCGCGTGGAGGAACTCGGCAAAAAATGGCAGCGCGAAGACAAGGGCGCGAGTGATTTCCGCCAGCCCTACTGGACGCTGCACAAGGGATGACAGAGTTGGGATGACAGAGACGGGCACGACACAGTTTGACGCCTCGGCCGACCGTCGGCCTTCACCAATCGCCACGGAGCCGGACAGATGAGCCTCGACCGTTCACTCAAAACCAAGGGCAGCCTTTCGGGCGTTCGCAGCGTGCTCACCCGCGCTGAGCGCATCGCCAAGATGACCACCGACAAGAAAGGACAAGGCCCTGGGCCTGGCCAAGACCCGCGTCGGCAAGGCCGGTTGATTAGCGCGCTGCGAAAGACGCGCTTTTAGGCTTACGGCATTGTCCGAGCCGCAGTCCTGCCGCGCGCGGCCCGCAGGACGTCCCATTCGGCTCAGCCTGATTCCCGCTCGAAATCGGGCGCATTCCACGCGACAGCAATTCAAGCGCATTGGGTTCCAGTCAGCACTGCACCCGAGATTGGTCGCGGATCCGTTTCAGAGAAGGTCGCTATGCTTCGCGGATTCGAAGAGGCGAGGCTCATGCAATCAAAGACTCGTTCGATCGTGACGGGCGTGATGGCGATCGGTGGGCTTTGCCTGTCGGCATTTGCGCAAAGCCCCCCAACCCGGCTCGCGTTCTACGGAGTCCTCGACACGGCCCAATCCGCGGCGGTCAAGGATTGGTCCTTGTTGCTCTGGAGCCGTATCGAGAATGGTCCCCCGGCAGCCGCGGCATCCACTTTCACATTCGACGATCCGGCCCTTGCATCGCCGTTGTTCCAGCCGCTCCGGGCTGCAAAGTCCATACTCGAATCACTGGCGGTCGCGCCCGACTCTGACTGCTTCTGGATTGCTTCGACAACAACCGGGAGCATCGTCGCCGTAGGTGACGCCGCGGTCATCCAGGCTGCAAAGGAGTACATGATCCTCGGCAGGCTGTCGACGGACCTTCTGGAGAACCCCCAGTCCGCTTTGACGCACCTCAACAAGGTACAGGCATCTGCCAACGCCGATGTTGCCATTGAGGGCGGCGCATTGGTCTCCTACGGCGTTGAGCCCGGGAGCATCGCCGCCGCGTACCTCGCCGGGCAGCCCAAGTTCGACCTTGCCCCGGGAACATTGCACGCGATCGGGGTGATCCTCGCGAGCGCACCAGCCATCGCCGGTGGCGCCTCCGGTCCCGCCGAGTCCATCCGGGCGATTCGCGGCGGAAGCAGTGGAACGGACGAGTTCCTTGCGCAGTTGGGCGAGTTGCTCTGGCACGCCGAGGTTGACCAAGTCGTAGTCACTCGCCTTGATGCCACTTTCGGAGCATATGGCTCCCTTCCCCTGGCACTCGTGCAGTTCAACGACTCCTATGTTCTTGTTGATTCCGTCAACGGAGCGCTCGCCGGGCCGTTCGAGCCTGCCTCTCCATTCGATGCGACCTCGCTGCTCGCAAACCACTCGAACGCCTACCAGCCAGGATCGGCGGTGGTGTATGTGGACGACCAAGGCTGCGAAACCGACGTGCCGAAGCCTTTGCCACCGCAACTGAAGATTCGTTGCATTCCCATCATGCTTATTCCCGGAACCCCGGCGGTCCATTGCTGGATCGAACTGGAGGCACCCGGACCCGGTGGGAGTCGGCGAGTCTGTGGCGCGCACCCACAATGGCCCACCGTCGTCGACGATCCGATCACAGAGCCTCCAACGAGTTTTCCCTTCGGGCCAATCGTTGTGTATTGCAATACTTGGGAAGGATCGCCGGAGGAAAATTTCGTGACCGATACCGGCGACCCGCTTGATGGCATCCGTACCACCCAAATCAACTGCCCCGAGGGCACGGACACCAATGCGATCTACGACTGTATCTCCCAGGTCACGACGCGGATTGCTGCGTGCGCAATACCCTATGACGCTGTCCACGGTCCGAACAGCAATACGGCCGTTCGCGTTGCCGTGCAGTATTGCGTCAATGCAGCCTGCTGCACGATGATGTCCCCAGGTTCCACGCCGCGAACGAGTCGCGGGCGGATTCCAGTTGGATGGGAATCGGAGGAGGGGATGCGCCGACTGCAAGAGTGCATTGATGCTGCGCAGCCTCCGATCGCTCAACCTAGCCCTCCACCACCGCCACCGCCGCAGCCCGACGGTGGTCCATGATACTTCCGTGTTCATTATTGAGCGAGGCAAGAAGGGAGTAACTGCCAAATGCGATCGACCTTGTGCTGCATCATTGCCATATCTCTGTCTTCGCTGATGGCCTGCCGTGCATCGCCAAGCGAGTTGGTCCGCATCCACAATGATTCGCCAGCATTTGCCAAAGTTGTTGTCGTATTCGGGCTACGACGTGGGTTTGGACCCAACGGAGTCGTTGCAGGACCGGGCGCGCTGGCAGAGATCCTCGCACCTGGACAGACTTGGACGGCATCCATGGACGAGTCTGAGGAACCACTCCAGGTTCCCTCGCCGCTTTCCGTCACGGTGGTTCTGGTTCGACCTCTCGACCGGTTGGGCTGGACCGCGTTTCTTGTCGAGCGGCGCTGGATCGATCCTCAAGAGCGGAGCGACGTAGCACAGGTGCATTGTGTTCTTCGAGAAGATTCCGCTGAATACAAGATCGAAGCCTATGACCAGTTGGCGAGGCCGCTCAAAGTTCGGACCCAAGGCCGCGAGGGGACCGACTTTGAGATGGTCCGTCGATGGATGTCGGAAATCTATTAGGTTGAGCCAATCGTGCTCGACTCGGACTTCAAATGGCACAGTTCTGAGCGAGGAGGGGCCTGATGGACATCGACCGCCTGATCGCCGAGCGCGCCAAGCGGATCGACGCCTCGGGCATCCGCCGCGTATTCGACCTTGGCGCGCGCCTGAAAGACCCGATCAACCTCTCGATCGGCCAGCCCGACTTCCCGGTGCCAGATGCGGTCAAGGCCGCCGCGATCCGCGCGATCGAGGGCAACCAGAACGGGTACACGCAGACGCAGGGCATCGCGCCCCTACGCCAGCGGATCGTCGAGCACCTGAGGACCGATGTCGGCTGGGAAGTTGACGCCCGCCCGCTCAGCGCAGCCGACCCCGCGCGCCCCGGAATAATCGTCACCTCCGGCACCTCCGGCGCGCTCATGCTCGCCTTTCAGGCGCTCCTCAACCCCGGCGATGAGGCGATCATCCCCGATCCCTACTTTGCGATGTACCCGCACATCTGCACGATGGTCGGGGCGACCGGGGTGCCGTGCAACACCTACCCCGACTTCCGCCTCACCGCCGCGCGCGTCGAGCCGCTCATCACTGCCCGCACCAAACTGGTTCTGCTCAACAGCCCCGGCAACCCCGCGGGCGTGGTCGCAACGAACAACGAATGTCGCGACCTGCTCGAACTCTGCCGCGAACGCAACGTCCTGCTCATCTCCGATGAAATCTACGACACGTTCACCTACGCCGATGCACGCGAGCCGTCCCCGCTGGGGGGGGGGGAGCACCAACCTGCCCCAGCCCCGCGCGCTTCCCCGGGGCGGAGAACGACGTACTGCTCATCCGCGGGTTCGGGAAGACCTACGGCGTCACGGGCTGGCGGCTGGGCTACTGCGCCGGGCCACGCAGGCTCATCGAGGAAATCAGCAAACTCCAGCAATACACCTACGTCTGCGCGCCCTCCCCGCTCCAGCACGGCGCGGCGGCGTGCTTCGATGTGGACATGTCCGTCCAGATCGAGGGCTACCAGAAGCGGCGCGACATGGTGATCTCGCGGCTGTCAAAGGTGACGGAGGTCGCCACGCCCGGCGGCGCGTTCTATGCGTTCGTGAAGGTGCCCTCGCGCCTCGGCCTCTCCGCCGCGCAGTTCACCGAAAAGTGTCTCGAGAAGAACCTGCTGGTCATCCCCGGCAACGTCTTCTCGAAGCGCGACACGCACTTCCGCCTGTCCTACGCGACTGATTTTGCAACGCTGGAGCGTGGGCTGTCCGCGCTCGAAGCCCTGATGGCCTGAGCGGGCGCGCTCACACCCGACCCCTGCCAGACGACCTCCAACTCAACGCCCATCAGCCCCAGCAGCGAGCGCAACTGCGCCTCAACCGCCGCCGCGGCCTGCTCGCGGTACGCCCCGTCCTGCTCGTCAAAGACCCTCGCCGCGTGCTCCTGCGCGCGTGCCATCAACCCGGCCTGCCGGTCCGCGTTCATGGGGATCACATCGACAAGGCCGAGGATCCGCCCGGCCTGAATGTCGTAGGGCGTCAGGCTGGTGAGGCCCAGTTCGCTCGCCAGCGGCGGGAGCGTCAGGCGGATGCGCCGCGACGGCGAAAGCCCCATCCGCTGCCGTCGCTCATCGTGAAGGTCGGACAACTCCGCGATGTGTTCAGCGCCCACGCCCGACAGGTCCACGAAATACTGCTTGCGGAACTGGAAGATGATTGCCACCCGCGCTTGCGACAGGAGCAGCGGCGGCACCCACCCATCGCCGATCCCGCTCGTCGCCGTCGCGATCTCCTTAGCGCACACTTCCAGCGCAACCAGCCTGCCCACCGAGCGGACGCGCTCGGTGATGTGCTGGGTGACAACCCGGTCAAGGGTCTTGCCGTGCCGCTTGCCCCGCCACCACGCGCGGGCCCGCGCTGTCAGGACCACGCCCACGATACCCCCAAGGACCACCAGGATCAGGGCGACAGCGATATCCATGATGCGTCCTTCCGCAAGGTGGGCCCGCACTCCGTGCCGGGGGCAATGCTCAGGCCGTGCGGCGCACGGAAAGGCCTGCGAAACTTGTTCGGAATGACCCGCCCGAGATTTCACTCGCGCGTGGGGTGTTACGCCCCGTCCGCGCTCCCCTCGGCCCCTCGCACCACGGACGCGCTCACCACGTCGTAGCACGTTGCGAGCAGCCCAACAAGCGGGAACTTGGCCCCCGGCTGGCCGACCCAGGGCGTCGGCCCAAGGCGGCGCAGCAGCGGATGACTGACCTCCGGCGGCTTCAACGGCACCTCCAGCGACGCCAATGCCTCCTCACCCCGAGGCCCGGTGGACCAGAAATCATGCACCGATTCTTCCAGCGGGCGGTTCCAACGGCAGTCAGCATCCGCTACGCCCGGCACATGCTGGACGTACACCGGCACGCCGGCCCCGCCCGTGCGCACCGCGCCCGCGAGCGCCCGCTGCTGGCGCAGGCGCTCGAGCAGGTCCTGCCCGGCGAGTCCCCGCAGGGCAAAGACCAGCAGCGGCTCTCGCGTCAACTTCTCGGCGAACAGGAACATGGCGCAGCAGACATGCTTGCACCACGGTGTTCCACCACCATTACCGCCGCCTCCGTTCTCGGCACCGCCGCGGAACACCGGGCATGTACAAGATGTGGCGACGTCCGGCGCTTCCGCCGGGAAAAGCCTCAGCCCGAGGGGTGCAAAGAGGTCCTCAATGCTGCTGGGCAACTCGCCCGAGGCCAGACCGGCGCCGTAGCGTGCATGACCGGCCATCGCGCTGAGCACCTGCTCCCACTGCTCGTGCGTGAACACGGGCATCCGGACCTCAACGGTGTAGGCGCCCGGCATCCGGCCCTGGATGCGCGCGCCGATGATGCCGGGCCGGACCTCCAGCGAGCGCGCCTGCCCCAGACGCGCGTAATCCAGCCCCTCGGCGAGTTGCCCGCCCGGGGCGTTGTTCTCCGCGAGGCGCATCCAGCGTGCGGAGGCCCAGCCCCACGTCTCGCTGACCGCCGCGGCCACCGACGGATCGGACGCGGGCGCGACCTTGGCCTGCAGGCGCACCCCGCCAACAACCCGGCGCGGGTTGGCCGTGGGCTTGGGCGGGAGAACGGGACGGCGCTCCATCCGGC
>Ga0163148_10002572_pt1 | contig 21413 bp, 33 predicted proteins | sample OliLakLV19MP7P2_FD_148606 | JGI IMG/M metagenome (GOLD analysis project Ga0163148, IMG submission 148606) | Freshwater microbial mat bacterial communities from Lake Vanda, McMurdo Dry Valleys, Antarctica- Oligotrophic Lake LV.19.MP7.P2 | ecosystem: Environmental > Aquatic > Freshwater > Lake >...
CTGACGATCCGATTAACCCGCTTCGCCCTACCGTCTTTATCAAGTTTATGGGGAAGGACCGCAGCGTCCCCTTCACTGACCGTGACGGGCGTAAGATTCTGACCGACGAAGTACGTGAAGTCCAACTCTACTACTTCTACAGCGATGACGAAATTATCATCGTCGATTCAGAAGGCCAGTACCGCGAAGACCGGATGCAGAGCCGCAGCCTAGACGGCGTCAACCCCCTCGGCCGTATCCCTTTCGTCTATATCAACCGTTCGGACTTCAGGCTTATCCCTGTGCCGGATACGGACACGCTTGAGAATACGATTCTTATTCCAAAGCTGCTAGCTGACCTCAACTACGCGGTCCAGTTCCAGTCGCATTCGATCTTCGTAGCTACTGACCTTGACGTACCCGCCGATATGGCTATCGCGCCAGACACGGTTTGGGAACTCAAGAGTAGCGAGGAAGGTAAGCAAGGCCGTATCGACGCTATCAAGCCCTCAGTCGATATCGACCAGGTCATTACGCTTATCAAGGCTACGCTCTCCATCTGGCTAGAGTCTCGTAACATCAAGGCCGGCGACATGGGCTCCCAGGCCGTGGGAGACGCAGCGTCAGGCGTTGCCCGGATCATTGACGAGGCAGATGCTACCCAAGACCGTCAGATTCAAGCGGGCCGCTTTGCGGACGCAGAGCGAGACCTCTGGAACCTTGTTAGCGTCATCCATAATCACTGGGTTGACACTAAGCAGATTGAGGGGGGCGGGGCTAAGTTTAGCGATGCCTTCGACATCTCCATCCGCTTCGGAGACCAGAAGCCGGTTGTTAGCGATAGAGAGCGCGCCGACACAATTCAGATTAAGCGTCAGGCAGGACTCATGACCCGCCGCCAAGCGGTACGGGAGATGTACCCCCACCTTACGGACGAACAAACGACGGACTACGTAGCCGAGCTAGTAGCCGAGGAGCAGGCCGATGGCAACATTCAACGCCCAGCTCCAATCGGTCCTGAAGCGGATAACGGACAAGAAAATACTTGAGGAGATCGGCGAATTCGTCGTACAGCTTCTCATGGATCGAGTCCGAGGCGAAGGTAAGGGCGTTAAGCGTGAGGACGGTAATAAGGGGAACCTCAAACCCCTTACGCCGGGCTACATCGCACAACGTAAACGCGACAGGGACCTCCATCCCGACACGACTCCTAACACCAGTAACCTAACCCGAACTGGCGAGATGCTTGATAGCCTCCGCTACCGAGTCAAGGGCGGGAAGCTAGAGGTCTACGTGCAAGGGCAGAAGGCCATACTCAAAGCTACCTACACTAACGAAGCCCGCCCCTGGGTAAACTTAGGTAGGGCTGAGAAGACTCAGATAAGTAAGCTTCTAGAGAAGCTTATTAAAGATCAACTATGAGGCTTGTAGCCTCGCAAAAGGGGAACGAATGGGCATCAACGCTGGTAGCGGAGATGGACACGAGGGCGCTGGTAGCGCAGAAGCTAAGGTAGAAACGGTAGCGTATGAGACTTATCAGAAGGCGCTAGACCAGCGTAAGGCGGACCAAGCTAGAACTAGAGAGCTTCAAGCCCAGCTTGACGCGTTCAAGTCGCAGCAGACGGAAGCTGAGCAGACTCGGCTAGCTGAGCAATCTGAATTTAAGAAACTGTACGAAACCGAGAAGGCCGAACGGACTAAGCTAGCCGACAACCTTAAAACGGTTACCACGGCACAAGTTGAATCCCGTAAGAAGGAAGCACTTAAGGCTGAGCTTGGGGGCGTCCGCAAGGATGATTACCTCAAGTTCGCGGACCTTGGCATGATTCAAGTTAACGACGACGGGTCGGTGGACATGGATTCGGTCAAGCTCACGGCCAATAGGTTCCGGGAGTCCTTCCCTGAGCTAGTCGCTTCTAAGCAGACTTCTAAACTCCCCCACGAGGCAGCCGGAGGCTTTCAACCTCCACCTAAGAAATCTCTATCGGAAATGTCTTCGATGGAACTGCGGGCCGAATACGTCCGCACACAAAAGAAATAAGAGGATACTTAAATGGCAGATGTTGATATGGGCGTTACCGAGACCAGCGCAAGCGGCCAAGCAATTGTCGCCGCGATGGTCCAGAAGCAGCTTATCGCCAAAGCTAAGATCATGTTCACGGTCATGGACGAGTCTGGCCGCGCAGGTAAAGGGGCCAAGTCGGTCGCCTTCCCACGCGCAGGCGACCTTACCCCAGTCGCCAAGGCTGAGAACACGGCTTCCGAGTCGATCGCTCTCACCTACGCGGTTGACACTCTGACCCTTGACCAGCATTTCCAAACCTATGTCCGTCTCGAAGACAAGGCCGAAGTGCAGAGCGTTCTGGACATTGAAAGCGACATCCTTGAGCGCGCCGGTTCGGGTATGGCTAAGAAGATGGACTCGTACGTTTACGACGTCCTGGTTGCAGGCGCTTCGGCGTCCAGTCCCGACCATATCATCGACCAGTTCGGCTCTAGCGGCACTCTGACCCTCGCCAAGATTCTCAACGCACGCCGTCTCCTCGATAACCAAGACGTCCCGGAAGACGACCGTTTCATGCTCATCAACCCCGAGCAAGAGTCGGAGCTTCTGGCACTCCAAGCCTTTTATGACGCCTCGCAGTATGGCGCTCGTGAAGGCCTCATGAACGGTGAGATCGGCCGCGTCTACGGCTTCAGCGTTATCAAGTCCACGGTCTGTGCAGCGGACGTTGCCTTGTACTACCATCGTTCGGCTTGCGCCTTCGCGCGTCAAGTTGAGCCAAAGTGGGAGCAAGACCGTAACCTCAGCAAGCTCGCGAACGAGTACAGCTTGAGCTGCCTCTACGGCGCGAAGATCTTGGATAGCGGTAAGCGCAACGTTACGGCCAACGCCTCGGGTAGCTAATACCAACCTAAAGACGTGGGGGGCTTCGGCCCCCTTCGTTTTTTCCACGCCTGAGGTTGGTTATGGATCTTACTACAATCTATACTGAAATCCTCGCCCTCCGTAAAGACGTTCAACGCTATCACTCGCAAACGATTACTAATCACACCGATATCGCCTGGCTTAAGCGGGTAGTTATCGGCGGGTTCAGCTTCGTCTTTACTATCATTGGCGGGGTTATCCTCGCTACGATCGCCTAATCAGAAGGGACTTATCCATGTTCAATAAGTTTATCCTTAGTGATAACTCCGTATTGTCGGATAAGTCCCTTGCCCTTGAAGACTATCACGCCAGTAACGTCGCGCTAACCCTCGTGGCCGGCGAAGACGTACTGTACGTGGGCAGTAAATACCCCATTACCCGTAAGTTCCTTAAGGTCAGTACGGCCAACGCCTCTGCAGCCTCGGTTGCCGTGCGGTATTGGGACGGCTCGGCTTGGCGTAGCGCGGTCAACGTACAGGACGGAACGGCCTCTGCCGGAGCCCCCTTAGCCGTGTCCGGTCAGCTCGCCTGGGAGACGGATAAGCGCTTCCCCTGGACTCGCGACGATACGACAGTCGGCGGTAATAATAAGATAACCGGCTTCGGCACGACGACGTATCAAGACTACTTCTGGCTTGAAATCTCCTTTAGCGCCAACGTTACGGCCTCCCTAGCCTGGGCGGGAGACGTACTATGCTCTGACGCAAGGGTTGGAGACGAGTACCCCGACCTCCTTCGCGCGAACGTCCTCGAAGCCTTCGAGACGGGTAAGACGACGTGGGAGGCTCAACGGGTAGCGGCATCTAAGATCATCTCGCAGGACCTCAAGCGCCTGTGGAGTCCTGCCGGTGCATCGGCGGTCCTCGAATCTGACCAGCTCGCTCTGGCTTGTGTCTCTAAGACGGCAGAGATCGTCTTCAGGGGCCTTGGACAGGGGTATGCCGATAGCATGGCTGCCGCCCGCAAGGAATACGATGCACGCATGGATAAGCGGCATTTCGCAGGCGACGACAACGCTAACGGTCGGGCTGACGTTGCGGACGTCTCGACGATCCGAGTCACGAGGCTTTACAGATGAGTAACTTCAGTACGGTGCTAGACGCACTTCGGACTAAGGTACCGCTGATTACCGGCTTCACGACTAAGAAGGAGCTACCCAACCCCTACTCCCCTGAGGATAACCCCAAGGGTATCCTAAGGAACGGCTGGGGACTTACGGTGGGGCTAAGCGGCTCGGGACCTGCGGAGTTCAACTCCGTCGTGGACCAGCATTCCCTAGGCCTAGTCCTCACTAGGGAGTGGGTCGCTACTGAGAACAACCCGGACTCAGTGCATACCGTCATCAAGCTCCTGAAGGATGACGCCTCCCTACTCCAAAGGGAACTAGAGCGCGGAGACCTACTAAACGTAGCCGCCGCCCTAGAGAATCTAACTTATGTATCTACGAGCGAAGTAGCCTTCGGTGAAGGCGACAGGGAACGGTGGGTTTACCTCACGGTTAGCTTTATCGCGTCGATAAGAGAAGAATTAACTTAATAGGAGTTACCCTGTGGCCAAGCAAACCCGTAGCGCGGTATTCGCGATCCGTAAAGAGACTACTGAAGGCACTTACATCGCCATTAGTGCAGCTACCCAATTCACTGTTCTACGGGACGGCTTCTCCTTCCAGTCGGGCGTTGAGACGGTAGACTCGGACGAACTCGTCAATGACATTGGAGCCTCGGAAGGCTTCGTTAGCCGTGAGTCCCCATCCGCTAGCATCCCTAAGTACTTCAAGCATAGTGGCGTCGAAGGCCAGGCCCCAGACTGGTCTGTGCTTATGGAGTCGGCAATCGGTAGTGTCGCTACCCATGGTACCGAACACTTCACGGCAGCCAGTTCGACGGCGGGTACCTCGGCAGTTCGCGCCCTTATCAAAGGTGACTCGGGCACCGGAGCCGATGCCCCAGTCGGTAAGGCGGTTCTGATTAAGGACGGCACTAACGGCTACTCCATCCGTAACGTTCAGGCCGTATCGACGAACGATCTTAGCCTTAACTTCAACCTGTCTGCCGCTCCTGGTACGACGGTTGGCCTCGGTAAGGCGATTCACTTCGTACCCGTCGCAACGGGACATCCTACCTACACGGCCCACTTGTACCAGGCTAGCAGCTCAAGCGCCCTCCATCAGGCGATGACTGGCTGCCGTACCACGGGTATGCAGATTGAGTTCCCAGCGAACGACCTAGCCCAGATTACTTTCGATATCGAAGGTATCGGCTACTACATGAATCCAATCACGATCTCGGCGTCTAATAAAAGCATCGACTTCGATATCGGCGCGTCCGCTCTCCTGGCAACGCTGACTGAGAAGACGTACAAGAGCCCTAAGGACCTCGCTCGCGAAATCGCCACTAAGATGAGCGCTATCTCGGGCGCGACGATCTCGTGCTCCTACGGTACGAACGGTAAGTTTACGATCTCGAAGGCAGCCGGCACGCTGGGGCTTGACTTCGCAACAGGCCCTAACCTCGCGACAAGCGCCGCCGTAACCCTCGGCTACGCTGCAACGGACCTCTCCGGATCCTTGACCTACACGAGCACCACGGCGCAGACCTACAGCCCTTCCTATACCCCAACCTTTGACGACAACGGCGCGACGATCGTTCGGTATAACGAGCTGCTTATCGGCTCCTACGATCGTACTGACAACCGCCAAGCCTCGAATGTCAGCATGAGCGTATCGACGCCTAAGACGGACGTTGAGGACCTCACGGCAGAGACGGGCGTCTCTGAGTCGGTCGTACTTGAGCGGGAAGTTACGCTTAGCTGCACGCTGGTCTTTAAAGAGCACGACGTTGAGCAGCTCGACAACTTGCTTAATAACACGACTCAGTCGGTCATGTTCAACCATGGGCCTAAGAGCAACGGTAACTGGGTAGCCGGTAAGTGCGTGAACTGCTACATGCCAAACGCCAAGGTTACGTCGAACGTTATCGCGGACCAGGACGGCCTCGTTATTGTTGAGTGCGAGTTCAAGGGCTTTGTCTCTACCTCGCAAAAAGACGTCCATATCAACCTCGTTTAATAAGGAGCCGGTCCCATGGGTTTTATACACGATTCGGTTCTTAATAAACGGCCAATGTCGGCTACGGCTTCGACGGTTATGGACCTTGGGAATTCCTCGGTTTACGCCCTTCAAGTTGTAGTGGAAGCCTCCCCTACTGCTAAGACATTTGACTCGGCAGCATCGGCATCCCTTGTAGTTGGCGACCTTACTTTTTCAGCTGTATCCCCTGGCTCGGAGGGTAACTCAATTACCCTCGCACTTATCGTGGGCGGGACGGCAGGGGCTGAAGTCGTCTCCGTTGTCGGCAATGCTATCTCGGTATCTATTGAGTCCACCGTCTCTACGGCTACTCAAGTTAAAGCTGCTTATGACGCCTCCGCCGCATCCGTTGCGCTGGCTACCGTCGCTATCTCGGGAACGGCGGGGAATGCTCAGTCAGCGGCGACGGTAGCGCCTCTAGCGGGCGGCGTAACCTCCGAGATCGATTTGACCTTGGATACTGTTAGCATCCCCACACACGGCATGTACACAGGCCTCAAAGTCCAGGCGTCTACAACGGGCGCGCTCCCTACCGGGCTTGCGGTAACCACGGATTACTGGGTTATCAAGCTTGGAGTGTCCTCGATTGCTTTAGCCTCAAGTCTTAGTAACGCGGACGCAGGTACCAAGATTAACCTTACGGCTGAAGGTACGGGCGTCCATACCCTTACCTCCACGGCAGGGGTACTATCCCACTCCCTACAGCTTCAGAAGTCTAACGACATATTGAACTGGACGAATGAGGGGAGCGCAACGGCAATCTCAACTACAGGCAGTACGTGGTTTGAGAGTGCAGATAAGGGGTATCGTTTCATTAGGTTGGTTAATACGGTTACGACGGGTCAGGCTCTGTACTCCGCCGCCTTAGTCGGTAAGTAAGTAGTTTCAGGGAGCCGCGCGGGACCGTATACCTGCGCGCCCTTGTTAGCCTGGACGCAGGCCTAGGCGTCACATGCCGTAGTTGTGAGCTGGTCAGCTAGACTATAAGGTGTCACCTACCCAACTTAAGTGGTGAGAATGAGCACGCCGTGCTCACCTTAAACCTTTAGGAGACGTATATGAAAATCAAAGAATTCTCACTTGGAGTCGTCCATTACCGGATGCCCAACGTGGTTGAGAGCATGAGACTACTCGGTAAGCTTGGCATCGGCAGCGATGGGACGGTCCCTAGCGGCTCTGAGCTTTTGCTTATGGCTAACCTGATTGAGAATATGCAGCCCTTCGTGTCCAAGATCGACGCCTCAAAAGACGGCGTAGCAATCGAGACATGGGAGGACGCCCTTAATCATCCCGAGTTCCTTCAGCCCCTCTCGCAGATTGGCTCCGAGATCCTAGGCCAGTTCGGCGCTAAGGACCAGAAGGCCGTTAAAAGAAAAAAATCCTAAGGGTAGCTGCCAACCTTTGGACGTCAGGATTCTCGCTTGAGACGGGGTTAGATCCTGAGGACGTTGCGGAGGCCTACCCCTTCCTCACGGCATATCAATACTTCCTCAAGTGTAAAAACCTTGGGGTAGTTATCAATGCATCGGACCTCGATACCGAGATGCTAGATGCTATGTACGCTATTTACGAATCCGTCGAAGACATGAATAATAAGAAGGGCTCAAAGCATGGCAAATAATTCTGTGGTCATCGACCTTCTGCTACAGGATGCCAAGTTTAAGCTATCGATCGATAGGGCTACGGATAGCGCTAAGGACCTAAAGAAGGCAGTCGAGAACGTCGATAGCCCGGTAGGTCGCTTGCGGGACGGATTCAAGGGCCTTGCGGGCGGTATCGGTGGGGCTCTAGACTCCGTCTTTAGCCTTAAGGGGGCCCTCGTAGGGATAGCCGGCGCTATCGCCTTCGATAAGATCATCGGCGCGGCAGCCGAGGCCGATGCAGCCATCGCAGGCGCAGCCAACTCCCTCCGCTTGTCCGGGGAGTATTCTAAAGACGCACATATCGCAGTTCAAGACTTCGCCAGCGCGCTTCAAGACACGACGGGTGTAGGCGACGACGTTGCGCTATCCATGTTCTCCCTCGCTCAGAGCTTCGGCCTGAGTAGCAAGGCAGCTAAGGACGTAGTCAAGGCAGCGGCGGATCTCTCCGCAGCTACCGGGGTTGACCTCCAAACGGCGGTTAACAACCTCTCCGCAGCATATAACGGGAACATCGGTAAGCTGGGTAAGCTCAACCCCGCCCTCAAAGACCTAACTAAAGAGCAGCTTGCAGCCGGTGCGGCTACTAAGATCTTGGCGGACCAGTTCGGCGGCTCAGCGGCAGCCAAGCTTGATACGTTCGCCGGGGCTCTAGACGCAGCCAAGGGACGCTTTGGCGACATAGTCGAGGAGATCGGCTTCCTAGTCGTCCGTAACTCGACCGTTGTCGAGTCTCTGAAGACCGTGGGCGATGCCTTTAAGATCTTAAACACGTTCCTCGGTAAGAACTCTGACGGTCTCAAAGACCTAATTAATAAGCCTATCAAGGGGTTCCTTAAAGAGCTTCCTAATATGATCCGTTCGGTCGGAGCCCTTGGAGAGGCCTTCCTTCTCCTTATCGGCGTCGATCCATTCACGGCCCTAACCGACTCCGCTAAGGACACTGCCGAGACCTTTGACGACGTAGCCAGTAAGTCTGTCGAGATCGCTGACGGCATCCTTCAGATTGTCCAAGGCTATTACAACCTAAAGCGGATCGTCGGGCAGAATTCCGCCCTCGTGCAGATATTCGCGCCAGAGGAAGTAGAGGAATCTAAGAAGCAGCTTGAGGCTATCGAAGCCATCAGGCAGAAGCTTGCGGACCGCTCTACTAAGATCGCCTTCGCCGACAATATCTCAAAGGACCTTAAGCCGGCTAAGACGCTTATAGACGATCTCGCGGACTCCTTCGAGGACCTCGCGAGTAAGATCGATAAGCTCCCCGCCACTATTGAGCTAGACTTTAAGACGAGCTCGCCGGGCGGCGGGGGGGACGGCGGGCGCGGTCCTTCAACCGTTAAGGGTAACGCTGGGGACTTCGGACCGGCTAAGCCTGCCGGCCCTTCGGATACATTCGGTGGTACGGATCTCGACATCCTCCAAGGCTTTAAGGATTCGTTCTCTAAAGGCCTTGCAGAAGTCGGCGCTAGCACGGCTAAATCCTTCGCCTCCAACGTACTTGGCGGTAAAGAAGGGGCTCGTAAGTTCCTTGGAGCAGCAGCAGCGGCAGCAGCGGACGCATTCCTACCCGGCCTAGGCGCGGTTGTAGGCCCCTTCGTAGAAGCCCTTACCATGGGTAAGGAGTACGTCAAGGCTCAGGTAACCGCTTTTGCAGAGGCCCTCCCAGAATTGATAGATGCCCTCGTGGAGGCCGTACCCGTATTTATCGAGGTACTCGTAGACAAGGCCGATGAGATTATCATAGCCCTCGTCAACGGGGCTCCGAGAATCACGGCGGCAGTCGCGCTAGCTTTTGCCAATCCCCAACTCTACGTTGGCTTCGCACTAGCCATCGGTACCGCAGCTTATGAGGGTATCGTCTACCAGTTCCAACAGCTAGGCGGGTTCTTTACTACGCTGTTCACTCAGCTCGGTAACTCCGCAGCCGGAGCCTTGACGGGTAACATAAACTCCTACTTCAAGGATAAGTTCCCTGACATTCTGGGAGCAGCGGCTAGAACGTTTATGGAGATCTTTGGGGCTCCCCTCGACAATATTGAGAATGCAGGCGCGGCCTTTTACGATAAGATCGTGAACGGCGCTACCGCCTTTATTAATAAGTTGAAGGAAGAGATTAACGACGCCTTGGGTACCGGCGAAGGCGGGTTCACTAGCGGCAGTACTGGTTATAGCTACCCCGGTAAGACTCGCCCTAGCCCTAATAACCCTCTTGGCCTGGCTACGGGGGGTATGGTTGAGGGGATTGGTAACCGAGACTCGGTTAGCGCTCTCCTCTCTCCTGGGGAGCTTGTGGTTGACCGTACTACCGGGCCTCGGCTCCTGGCAGCGGCGGACGCGATTAACCAAGGTAAGGTTGGCGGGCAGGGGGGCGACCCCCTAGTTACGGCCCTCCTGGCTAAAGTCATTGAGCTGCTTCAACAGCCCGTTGGCGTGGTTCGCTCTACCGTCGATATCGAAGGCAGGACCATTGGCGAGATCGTTCTAGAACTTAACCGTAACAATCAGAGGTTGAACATCGCATGACACGCAACCATCGGGTACGGTTCTGCGCTAACAACCTGGCTGCCGGGACCGGAGCGACGTTAACAGCGTCCTCTGCTCTCGCGTCCTTCCCCGCTTCCAACCTACAGAACGATCAGCGCTTCAGGATTCACAAGACGGCCGGTAACTTCACTATCGACGCCACGAATAATAAGCTCTATATCGACGACGGCTCAACTAAGACCGTTACGCTCACCAGCGCTAACTACACGTATGCTACGCTGGCCTCCCACATTCAGACCCAGCTCAACGCCAGCTCAACCCTCTGGACTTGTACCTACTCCACTACCACGTTTAAGTTTACTATCGCACGCTCTAGCGGTACGAAGCTCCTACGCTTCTCCCAGACGACGACGGCGGTATGGGATACCCTGGGGTATACCGGCAGCGTAGACGCAATCACGGCAGCGGCAGACGTCCAGAGGAACCATACGAGCGAGTACATCGACGTGGACCTCGGAGTAGCCCAGGCCGTAACGTTCGCCAGTCTCCTAGGCCCCCTAGGCGAAATCTTCTCCATCAGCTCCACGGCCACCGTGACGCTGCTAGGCAATACGACCTCAACCATGACGACTCCGGCCCTCACGGTAACGCTGACGCGGGACACCTACGGGATCTATAAATTCCTAGATGACTTGGTTGACACGACCTACCGCTACTGGCGTCTCAAGATCGTGGACCGGACGAATCCTCTAGGCCCGGAAGGCTTCCGGTTCGGCGTCCTCTACCTAGGGGACTACGAGACAATCGAGCGGCGAAACGTAGCCAGCGGGTTTAGTAAGAAGCAGACGGACTCCTCTCAGACTTTCGAGTCCGAAGGCGGGGCTCTCTACTTCCAGACCGGACTCAAGTATATGGAGTTCGAGAATATCGAAGTCGCATACATGGACGCTGCGGACCGTAGAGCGCTTGAGCAGATAGGGTACGACCTCGGTAAGTCTACGCCGTTCTTTGTGGCGCTTGACCCTACAGAGATCGTCTCTACGGCATCTGAGCTGACGCGCTACGTCGTCTTCTCTAGCCTGCCCTCCTTCACTCATATTAAGTCAGATATCTATTCCGTAAGAATGGCATTCCGCGAGGTAATGTAAGCATGGCAATTCTACTTCCATCCGTAGCTAATGTTTTTACGCTTCCGATGGGGGTAGAACTCCCTTGCGGGGGCCTGGACACGACGGCAGCTACCGAGATCGCTTACCTCCGTATCCTCCTATTCAAGCATGGAGCGCTTGGAGGCTCGGAGCGGGTACGGGCTAAGCTCTACACTGACAATGCTCGTACGCGGCTATATGCTACGTCGGCATGGTCTAGCGTGGCGTCCATAGCAGGCCTGTCCACCTACTGGTGGGGCTGGTTTAGGCTCGACTTCGCTCGTGAGAATATCAGTAAAGAATTCGTCTACTACGTGACAATCGAGGCCGATAACTACACGCCCTCCACTAACGTCTATTTAAGTGTCAGCTTAGATTGGCCTCTCTCTCAGAACACGCAAGCGGCAGCCCGTAATGGGGTAGCTATGCAGCTTTACGGCTATAGGGATTAACAATGGCTATCAGTACAACGGCTAAGACTCTTAGAGCTTCAGAGCGGTTTATGCTGATTCGCCTAACCCCCCGGCGCTGTATAAGTACGACATGGACCTACCTCGGAGGCTTTGTCTACGAGTTGTCTATGCCCGGTCCTATAGCCTCGCTCGTGCGGTACGACAACCCGACGCTTTACCCTACTCAGACGACCCCCCTGACCCTCACGGCGGTTACGGCTACGCCCACCGTTAACGATACGTACTACTACAATGACGCAACGGGAGTCCTTCAAGTCAAGTCGTCGGTCGGCACTGACACGTTCTACGCGGACTACTATCTATTCTACACTGGCCACCGCACTCGCGAAGTTAGCCAGAATCCCGACGACTCCGCTACCCAAGTGCGCGAGTGGCAGCCCCGGCTAGCTGGTTACCCGACCGTCCGCCAGTCTTTTAAGAACCTCATCAGCGGCGTCTTCTCGACTGAGGCCAGCTCTATTGAGATTATTAACGGGGATCATACGTTTGAGGCCCTCCTCACTACTAACGACTCCTTCTACCGTAAGCCGGTAGAGATATGGCTTGGCGTCAATGACACGTCGAACCTGCAAAAGATTTATACGGGCTACGTCAGCCGGATACGCCTCTCTCGCGGTACGGCTACGGTCTCCTTCACAGATTCCTTTGCTAAACTCAATGAGCCTGCGACGATGGGGGATACGAGCGATACGGTGCACTTCTACCGTAGCTCGGGCAGCTTCTCTGCGCTTGACCCGGCCCACGCGGGTAAGCCGATACCCCTAATCCTAGCTAAATACTCTCCGTACACCTATCGTAACTCCCCCTGGGGAGCCGGCTACGAGGACCTTAATCCGGTTAACTGCTACCAGGCCGTTTGTACTAACTACTCGGCATCCCCCGGTACGTCGTCTAATAGACGCTGGGGCTTGTGTCGTATACCTGCGGTAGGCCTCCGTACTCCGGTACTTAGCATCGGCGCTAAGCTAGACGTATCGTCAGGCGGCAATTCTACGATTATTGAGTACACTCAAGCGGTTTGGGATGCAGCGGACCCAACGCGCGACATTCAGATCGGCGATCTTGTACGTATAGTAGAGGGGGCTAATACGCGGTACGGTCGTTTGATTAGTCTGCCTCTAGACTACGGCGCTACGGTCGGCATTGTTATCGGTACGTTCGGTAACACGGCAGCCTTTACGACGGCCTGCGTACTTACTTGGCTCCCCGATCCGGCGCTTGTCATTACGTCCGGTAAGACGACATTCCTACCCGCACCGATCCGGGACTATACCTACTCACTAACGACGTTAGCGGGAGGTAATAAGTACCTAGATATTACGTTTGTAAATAACTTTGAGGCCGGTATCACTGGCCACACTGAGACGGGAACGGGCACCTACAGCTCTGCAACGTTGACGACTTTAGACCCGGCTATCCATCAGATTAACTACCGGGTATCGGTGGCTACGTCGTCGATGAATCATGCCGACGTCCTAAAATCGATCCTGGAAGTGGCGGGCCTAACGGTGGACGCGACGACGTTCGCAGCCACTAAGGCGGCTCTCGCAGTTAATACATGGTTCTCCATCCCGTTTAAGGGGGAGAGTACCTACGGAAGCTACCGGAATTACGCCGAAGCGATCCTCACATCGTCTGCCGGGTACGTCTACCTCAATGCCGCAGGAGCGGTTGAGTACAAGCTACTTGCGGTCCCTAGTTCCACTAACGCTGTAGACGACAATACCATCCTTAAGAACTCAATCAGTATTGATATCGATTATAACGATATCATAACCGAACTTACCGTATCCAATATGCATAATATAGGTACGGAGGCTCTCGACACTGCCAAACCTGCGACTAAGACAGAGTACGACGGACGCGGTAGGTACCTACATGGACTCGTTAAGTCGCTTAAGCTTGAGCACGTTCTAGAGCACGCAATTGACCGTATATATGCCCTACTGTACGTCCGCTCAAAGCGCCGTGCTACCTACGAGCTTACGACGGCTACGGAGCATATCGACAGCCTACTAGGTCAAGACTTGCAGCTAGAGTCGGATCAAGTCCTAGGGGGCTCAGGTGTGGCGGACCTAAAGATTATCGGTATCGACCGTAACGCAGACAAGACAACCCTTACGGTTACTGACTTTGAAGACATTTAAGGAGACCCTATGACCGTTGGACGTATTAAGAGCTTGGCATTCTCGGAAGGTACTACGGTTACCGCCCCCACCGTGCTCCCAATGGACGCGGCGGGTTTCGTCGTCTACGCTGACGATGCCGCCTTTGTCACTGGCAAGGGCTCGGCGGCGGCGGCGGGTGACGTCTATTACAACTCGACCGATAACGTCGTTAGGAAGTACAGCACTACGTGGCGGACCATCGTGACTAGGGACCGTGCCGAGACGCTGACTAATAAGACGCTCACCTCGCCAGTGATGACCGCCCCTGCTCTCGGCACGCCGGCAAGCGGCGTCGCGACGAACCTAACGGGCCTTCCACTCACTACGGGTGTCACGGGCACGCTCCCTGTGGCCAACGGCGGCACTGGACAAGTGACAGCTAACGCGGCGCTGAATGCACTGCTCCCGTCACAGGGAACGCATGCGAACAAAGTCCTGACAACGGATGGCACCGCCACGACATCGTGGGTCTCTGCGGCGACTACGGTCACCACGACCCGAGGGGACTTGATTAGGCGTAGCTCGTCTGCGGATGAGCGAGTTGCTCTCGGCAGCGCAGGGACTGTGCTTCGTTCAGACGGCACCGATCCGGTGTGGGCTCAAATAATCAACGCAGATGTTAACGCATCTGCTGCGATTGATGGCTCTAAGATTGTCTCCGCTACGGCAGCGGTCTCCGGTGTAATCACTACTGCGGCGCAGAGCTTTGCCGGCGCTAAAACGTTCAACGATGGCTTGAAACTCGACGATGCCGCCGAGCAAGACGTGCTTTCGTTCTATGCCGAGGACACACACGCCTCATCGTTTACATTCAACGGCACAGGCTCCCCAGGGACTACCAGCTCCGTCACAATAAATATTACGCGGATTGGAAAGATTGTGCTTTTGCGTGTGCCATCGGCAACCGCAACTACTGGAACAAACTCTACACGTCTCTCGTCGAACACAGCGCTGCCGTCATGGGCTAGGCCGGCAACTGAGTGCTACATAAGCGGCGTCAGAACGCGCAACAACGGCGGCACGCTCACAACCTGTGGTCTGTGGCAGGTCGAGACCTCTGGAATCATCCGCTTGTATCGCCTCCAAGACCTTGCAACGGCGTTTACAGACGGAGCGTCATGCGGATTCGACGCTACGCAAACTCTCGTTTATGACGTGAACTAAGACAGAGAGGCGTAGGTACGTTCAGCCACCGACTCCGATGACCTACGAAGCCAAAGCCCGCACAGTCTCCTTTCCATAAGCCCTTAGGGGCCTTTAGTACCTCTACCCTGGGAATTGTCTCCCCTGGGGTAGGGGTACTTCTTTCTTTTGAGGTATCCCATGTCCCCCGTCCTACTTAAGATCGGTCAAACCCTCCTAGGGGTAGGCGCGTCTATGTTTTGGCAGCTCCTGTCCGAAGGCCTCGTTAAGGGGCTTGTGGTCCGAGGCCTTGAGTCCCTCGCTAAGCGGACTAAGACGGACCAGGACGATAAGATCCTAGCGGAAGTAAAGAAGGCTTGGGGTATCGACTAGTTCCGCTATTGTCAAGTAACAACTACTTAAGCCGATAAGTATACTAAGCACCGGGAGACCCATATGCACGTCCGTAAGACCACTAACATCGAAGTTGTTCGGCGCTTAGACGATAAGCTATTCAAAGAAGACGCGGGGGATAAGCTATCAGGTAGCGCCAATCACATCTGGTGGCTGGCATACGTAGACGGTAAGATTGCAGGCTTCGCGGGCCTCCAAGTCTTCGCGTCTCAGAATTACGGCTACCTCCTGAGAGCCGGGGTACTCCCCGAGTTCCGGGGCCTCGGACTTCAGAAAGCCCTTATCGACGCTAGGGATCGGGAAGCCAAGCGGCTCAAGCTAGAGTGCAATATTACGTATACGGCGGCCTGGAATCACGCAAGCTCAAACAACCTCATCGCTTGCGGTTACAGACTGTATACGCCTCAATATGCCTGGGGGCTTAAGCACGCCCTCTACTTTATGAAACAGTTTAAGTATCGGAGCTAAGCATGTTTAAGTTTATCCTGGTCATTGCCGCCCTTATGTCCCCCGCCGCCTTCGGTAAGGGTATCCCTGAGTGCAACGCGATTGCAGAGCAGGCCAACGCCGAAGCCCAGAAGGACGGCTTTAAGTATATTGGCCAGCGCGGTCTTCCAGACGGTCAAGCCTTCCTCTGGGCTAACAAAGAGTCCTCCCGTATCCTCGTCTTCAAGCTTGAGAAGCTCCCAGCGTCTTCTAAGTTCCGCGACCTAGGCCAGTGTAAGGGCGGCAATGACGTCCTCGCCCACGTCTACTCCGCCGAAGCTAAGAATGACGAGGCCTAAGAGCCAATATCCCCCGCCCTTAATTGGGCGGGGGTTTATTTTTAAGTTCTGCGTAAGTAGTCCGATAAGTAGAATAAGGGGGTAAAGAATCGATGCATGCCGCGCTAGACAAACTATTTAGGGGGTTCGTAGTGGCCTGGGTCCTCGTCATACTATTGCTTATCGCGGACCGTGCTTCAGCCTATACCCCTAGCGAAGGGCTCCGGCTGCTTGAGCCCAGCCTCCTCACGCTAGAGTATTACAAGATCGCTAACAACCGAGATGAGTACCTAGCAATTAACGACCGGGGCTCGTCTAAGTACGGCCCGTCCGATGGGGAGTCGTGGCGCTACGGTACAGCAGTTCGATTCAATATCGAACTGATTAAGTACGGGGAGTACGGCCTGTACTGGAATAACCACGTCCATATGGCGGCTACTCAATGCTGCGTCCGGCATGTAGGCTGGGAGTTCGAGTGGGGGGCTCACGTCTCCAAGCATCTTGACCTCTTTTACTACCATCATAGTGAGCATATCATGGACGTCGAACGTCCGGCCCGTCGCTACCCCCTCGTTAATCAGTATGGCGTCCGTTTTATCATGATTCAGGAGGCACGTAAGTAATGGACATTATCAAGATTGTACTTAAGAGGGCCGGCTTTGAACTACTCATCCTCCTACTGTTTGTAACGGTCCTGCTTATGACCGGCTGCGGCGGGGAGAAGCAGGGACCGGCTGGAAGGCCTGGGGGCGATGGTGAGCGGGGAGATACCGGAGAGCCTGGTACCGAAGGCCCGGTAGGGGGTTCAGGCCAACCCGGCCAGGACGGGCGTAAAGGCCCCTCAGGCGCTTCCGGACCTAAAGGGGAGGACGGAGGCCAGGGGGAGATGGGACCTCAAGGCTCGATGGGTCCTGAAGGCCCTGCCGGGGAGAACGGGGAGAACGGCGCGGACGCGATTATCGAGGTAATCGACCCATGCGGCCCCAGCGGCGACGGCGTTGACGAGATCCTATTCCGCCTCGGGACTGGGGAGATCGTGGCTTGGTATACGGGGGTAGGCCTCGTAGCACTCAGAGACGGTACATACGTAACGACCGATAAGCAAAAGTGCCTATTCACAATCCAAGATGGAGACCTTCTCTAATGCCAACGTACACCTATCAGTGTCAGAGCTGCGCCGCTATGCTCGACGTCTTCCGTAAGATCGTCGATATGGACTTAGCCCCCGACCGTTGCGAGGCCTGCGGTAAAGAGCAGATGAGCCGGATCATGACGGCCCCTGCCGGCTTCTTTAGGGACGGCGGGCATAACGGCGAATATAACAAGACCGGGCCAAGGAAGGGGAACCGTAAATGAACGTTAGTAACCTAGGCCTGCGCCTTATCCGCAAGTTCGAGGGCTGCCGGCTTAAGGCCTATCGCTGCCCAGCCGGCGTCCTGACGATCGGCTACGGCCACACAGGCCTCGACGTGGTTGAGGGTCTGGCTATCTCGGACTCTAAAGCGGACGCCCTCCTATCAGCGGACCTAGCCGTATTCGAGAAGGGAGTGCTCTCGGCAGTAGGTAAGACGGTCCTTACCCAAGGCCAGTTTGACGCCCTCGTGAGCTTCGCCTTCAACCTAGGCCTCGAAGCCCTCCGCAGGTCTACCCTACTCAAGCTCCTTAAGAAGGGGGAGATCCAAGCCGCTGCTAATGAGTTCCTCCTCTGGACTAAGGCAGCCGGTAGGGTACTCCCAGGCCTCGTAACGCGACGTAACGACGAACGTACCCGCTTTCTCAACTAAGGAGACGCCTACTGAACTGGATGTCTTTTATGGGTAGTTGCTCAGGTTCAAATGGGGCCGACATGGACAGACACTCCTCGGTTTTTGTGAATGGTACACCCCCTATCCACCATTCACAAACTGAGTAACGTGGAGTGTGCGATTCACAAAGCTGGCGTCCCCTTGGATCTCTCAACTGAGATGCTTGAGGAGAATCCCGGAATGACTGAGGAGTGTCTGCTACTTATGTTTGACGCTGTGTATGAAACTAACCGGCAGCTCGCCAACGCACTCCTTAAGGTAAGGAAAGCAGAGCAAGGTAAGGTAATCCTCTCCGAGACTTATACGAAACCCTCAAGTATTCTAAAATAGTCCCGTTAAACTATATGTAGGTAGTGAGTTCATACTAAGTAAAGAGGTAAGTATGCAAGTCCTGAACGCTAAGATTGTAAGGGGTAAACAGTGTGGGATGGAGGTTTACCGCCTTCTCGTCTTCCGTAATGGGGTGCTAACCCTCCTGAAGACCCATATGAGCGAGGCCGCAGCCCGCTACCAATGGGAGGCTATCAAGTGCCGGGTAGGTATTGCCGCCCTATGATAGGTAAGTACTGCTTATTTACGCGGCTAAGCAGTCGCGCTAAGATCGGAGAGTGCTCATGATTAACGTGATTACCTTACCCTGGTCAATCGAGAATCGGAGATACGTAGCCCGTACCATATACGGGAAGGTAGAACTGATAGCCCTTCAGGAGCCCTCTACTTCGGCCTGGTCGATCCGAAACCCCTTGGGTAAGCCTCGCCTAGGCTGGGGGATCTACCTCAAGGGACTTAGAATTAGCTGGGTACTCGACCTGAAGGACGCAGCCCACTTCGCAACAGCGCACATAACGCAGCTCGCTAACAAAGCAAGGGGACTCAAATGAGAATGATTTACATCGTCAATGTCTTCGCCATGGGTAGCTCCGACATCTGTAAGTCCTTTGAAGTCGAGAGCGCCGACGAGGCCTCCCGCATCGACTCCCTCTACAGCGTCATGGGTCACGACGTCAGCATTGAGCCTGACATTATGGCTTATCTCGATAAGTACCTCCCGCCCGTCAAACGTATCCGCCGCACGAAAGCGGAGATGGAACGTTCCCGCGCCCTCGCAGCCTAACCCCATATCCCCCACAATTCCCCCCACATAAAAGGCTCCCTACGGGGGGCCTTCCTTATTTTTATTCTACCCCCTAAAGTTTTTGCTTCCAAAGTCCGAGTAGTGTGATGTAAGTTAACTGGGCAGTGATTGCCTAACACACCACTCTTGGGGTTTGATATGACAATGAATCTAGCAGCAGCCAAAGCAGTAATGGTCAAGATGAAAGCGGAAGGCCTTAGTAATGCAGAGATCGCCAAGCGATTGCAGGATAAGGGCTACGTGAACTCGCGTAACCCCGAGAAGGGGCCTATCAATGCATTTGGAGTCGGATACCACCTGCGGACGATAAACGCTAAGAAGGCCCCCGCCGTCAAGCTAGCCGCCACTAGGACGGACCCTCTAAGAGAGGCCGGCCCAACCTCCCCAGGACACGCCACTAGCAAGCCTAGGTCTAAGATCGACCTAGCGCTTGAGATCATGATGGCCTCGGAGATTGGTGACGTGGAAGTCCGCAAGGAGATCGCTAAGCGCATTCTTAACGCCTAATCTCAAGTGTCGGGCATGGAAGCCCGATATTACTTCTAAGGAGGCCCCTTTATGTATAGAATCCTAGCCGCTCTAGTCCTGTGTAGTAGTCTTAGCCGGTGTAGTGGGGAGAGCGAGGCCCAGGAGGTCTTACCCTACGCTATGACGTGTGAGCCAGCCCCCGCCGATGGGACGGCCGTTCGACGCTGCTTTAATACCGAGGTCGTGTGCTATATCCTTAACGAGAGTATTAGTTGTAGGGGGACGGAATGAGAGGATACGAAGACGGGAACCTACGCCTTGAGCACGTAGACGGTAAGATCCGCGTAACAGTCGAAGACGATACAACCCACCACATAGCCATTACCGACCTCCCATCGGGGTTGGCCTGGCTAATAGGCAGCGCTCTAATACGGATGAGCGGTGAGCACTACGAAGAACCGACGACGGCCCTACGTAGGTATATAGACGCTAAGGCAGGTACAAAGGCCGTAAAGGCCCCTACAATCGATGATGAGACCTAGGGGAGGGGTAGACATGGGGGCGATACTAGAGGGCGTCATACTGGGGATTGGTTGGGGAGGCCTTATAGGAGGTCTAAGCGTAGCAGCGTGGACCTTACTAAGGATTATCCGGGATCTATAGTCTACCACCTTAATATGTACTAAAGAGAGGCCCCACTTATAGTAGGGCCTTTACTTAGTTGTACGATAGTGCTAAAGATAAGTATGGGGAGTGCCGAGAAGGGGTATGTAAGTAGTGAGACACTAACCCAACTCGGAGGCCCTACATGCTCAGCCAAACCCAGACCCGTCAGATTGCCAAGTCCTTCTACGAGGGCATCCTTGCCCAGCGTAATGTAGGAGCCCTCGCATGCGCTCTTAACCTGTCGGGAGAGGAGTGCCTGGTAACGGAGCTGTTTACGGTACGCGGGTTTAAGGACCTTCTCTCGGCAGCGTTGCCCCCCGAGCAACGGGATATAGGCCACCTTGGACGGGTCGCTCGTGGGTAATAGGAGACGCGCGCCTTGGATGCCAACCAAGGCCGAGGAGATGGAGAGAGAGCGGGCAGAGAAGGCCCGTACCTCATACGGAGTCTTCGTGTGGTCCGTATCTAATACGTACCGGGGGGTAGACGCCCTAGCCGTCTACAAGCATAAAGGCCCAGCGCAACGTAAGGCGGATAAACTCAATGAGGGGGATAACGTACATGTAGTACGTAAAGTGTATGCGGCACACACAAGCACCTAACCCAGACGGGAGATACCACATGACACTCGCAGCCAACGCGGCAGCAATGAGAGCACACAGCCTTAAGAAGTAGTCTTCAGCATCCCTAGTAGTGCTTATGGAAGAGCAGGCGCTTAAGTACGGCGTGACCCTAGACGCCGTACTAACCCAGTACGACAAGCTATTCCCAGGAGTCCTGTACCCAACCTTAGTGTCTAAAAAGAAGACGCCTAAGAAGTAACCCACACAGGAGATACGCATATGACTATTAAGACCATAAGCAGAGAAGTATGGTTCGGCCTGGTAAACCAAGTATGTCCTATGTGGGGACGCCTAACCGACAATACCTTAACCGCCAGCTTCTCCGGATATAAGTGTGAGAACTACCACATCGCACAGGAGGCATTGCTTAAGGCGGGGGGCATAGTGATGAGTGATACCTGGGACTCGATAGGTGGTAGGACATACGTTACTATTAAGGAGCCTATGGGCCTTGAGAGCCCCGAGGAGTAAGACACAAGCCCCTGACCCGATGGTTGGGGGTTTTGC
>Ga0163148_10002579_pt1 | contig 21376 bp, 14 predicted proteins | sample OliLakLV19MP7P2_FD_148606 | JGI IMG/M metagenome (GOLD analysis project Ga0163148, IMG submission 148606) | Freshwater microbial mat bacterial communities from Lake Vanda, McMurdo Dry Valleys, Antarctica- Oligotrophic Lake LV.19.MP7.P2 | ecosystem: Environmental > Aquatic > Freshwater > Lake >...
GTATTTCAGAAGCTTTAGAAGGTTTTCGATTGAATAAAAAAGGCGAAGGAATCGATATTTACACTATAAAAGGCTGGGATTATGCAGAGTTGGTAGAAACCTATCAAAAAGGTATCGAAAAAATGCGGCGTACCCATATTCCAGCACTTTTTCACATCGAGGAACTCACACAGCCGTTAGGGCATTCTACTTCGGGTTCGCATGAGCGATACAAAACCAAAGAGCGGCTCGACTGGGAGCGCACGTATGATTGTTTGGTGCAAATGGAACAGTGGATGATTGACAATCAGCTCGCCACAGCAGAAGAATGTGAAGAAATCCGACAGAAAGCCAAAAAATATGCCCGCGATTGCCGCGACCGCGCTTGGAAAGCCTTTAATAATCCGGCTCAAGTAAAAACCCAAGAACTCAAAGAAATTTATACAGCTCTGGCAGCGGAAAACGCTGATATCGCTGCGTTGCAGGAAGAACTGGTACAACTCCTCAATCCACTCCTCGGTGAATTATTGCAAAATGCCCGCCGCGCTTCTTACCGTACCCTCGGCATGGACTCGCCCGCCCGAACCGCGCTCGTGGATTGGATCGCGCAAGCCAACGCCACAGGTAAACAGAACTATGGTACGCATTTATACAGCGAATCTCCTTATTCCGCGCTAAAAGTGCCAGTCGTCGCTCCGGTCTACGCACAAGACGCGCCTGTTAAAAATGGATTTGAAATTCTGAATGCTTTTTTTGATACGGTTTTTGAAAAATATCCGAATTTATATGCTTTTGGAGAAGACCTCGGCAACATAGGCGATGTAAATCAAGGATTTTCTGGTTTGCAGAAAAAGTACGGAGAATCGCGCATTTTCGATACTGGCATCCGCGAGTGGACAATTATGGGTCAAGCGATTGGCATGGCAATGCGTGGACTGCGTCCCATCGCGGAGATTCAGTATTTGGACTATTTGTTGTATGGTTTAGAACCATTGTCGGATGACCTCGCTACTTTGCGTTATCGCACGAATGGGATTCAACAAGCGCCCGCTATCATTCGTACTCGAGGGCATCGGCTGGAGGGCATTTGGCATGCAGGTTCTCCGCTGGGTATGATGATCAATTCTTTACGTGGAATGTATGTACTTACGCCCCGAAATATGGTGCAAGCCACCGGTTTTTATAATACGCTTTTACAATCGGACGATCCAGCAATTGTTATAGAATGTTTGAATGGCTATCGTTTGAAAGAACAGTTACCGGATAATATCGGCGAATATACAGTTCCATTAGGCATCCCAGAAATTTTGCAAACCGGCTCAGATGTAACATTGGTGACGTATGGCTCGTGTGTACGCGTGGCACAGGCAGGCATCCAATTACTTCAGGAACACGGCATTTCAGTAGAATTGATAGATGTGCAAACCCTGTTGCCATTTGATATAGAACATCATATTTTAAAATCTGTGCAGAAGACTAACCGAATTCTATTTTTGGATGAAGATGTACCGGGCGGTGCTACTGCCTATATGCTACAACAAGTGCTGGAAATACAGGGCGGTTATCAATATTTGGACTCTGCGCCAACCACGCTTACTGCCGCGCCGTATCGCCCGCCGTATGGCTCCGATGGCGATTATTTTAGCAAACCCAGTGCGGAAGATGTATTTGAGGCGGTGTATAAAATGATGCACGAAGTAGAACCGGAGCGGTTTCAAGAAGCGTAGGACGCTTCTTGAAACCTATTCGTCCTCCCAATAAAATTTTTCACACACGCCGCACTCTGAATAAGAAAATCGTTATAGCTTTACTTTGAAAAATCTTTGCTCGCGCTTTATGAAAAGCGAGAAATTCAATAGACGCGATTCAACCAAAAAGCGGCAAGCGACTAAGAAGAAAAGGATTCAAAGAAAAAGTACGATTGATTGTTTGATTACTTAACCAAAACCCTCTATTTGTATGAAGTGTCTCTATCCGAAAGCCAGCGCCTTGCTGGTATTCTTGCTATTGGTAGCGACTGCTGCCACGGCGCAATTTACTGCAACGGGTAATGTCAAAGATGATGCTGGACAGCCGCTTGTCGGTGTCACCGTCCTGGCGAAAGGCACTACCATCGGGACCGCCTCCGACCTGGATGGCAATTTTAGCCTGCAATTGCCCGGAGAAAGTGCCAACCTACAATTTTCTTACACCGGTTTTAAAAGCAGAGAATTAACCGTGACTACTGCTAATCCTACGGTTGACCTCACGATGGAGGAAGAAATCAGCCGTTTGGAAGAAGTGATCGTCACAGGTTTAGCTTCCGGCGTAAAACGCTCCAACTCTGGGAATGCAGTCACATCTATCAACGCCGAAGAACTCAACGGCGGCACCAATGCGCAAACGCTGGACAATGCCCTGTTTGGCAAAATACCCGGCGTACAAATGACTGCCAACAGCGGTGCGCCTGGCGGTGGTGTAAACGTGCAGTTGCGCGGTGTGTCTACGCTGGGGTCGGGTTCGTCGCAGCCGCTCTACATCATTGACGGCGTTTATGTGGATAATTCCAGTATTCGCAATGGACGTACCCAAGCGAGTGGTGCCGGTGGCGGTGCTGCCGGTGCGAATCAGGATGATGCGGCGAATCGTATTGCCGACATCAACCCAGATGACATCGAACGTATCGAGGTACTTAAAGGTCCTTCCGCCGCCGCTATTTATGGTACACGCGCCAATGCGGGCGTTATCATCATTACGACTAAAAAAGGTAGAGCCGGTGAAACGCGCGTGAGTCTGAACCAAGATATTGGCATCGCACAGGGTCAAAATTTTGTAGGATTCGAACCTTGGGACGAAGCGAAAGTGGCACTTTATTACAGCGGTACGCGCCGCGATACGGAACTGCAACGTTATCGGGATGCAGTGGCTGCCGGAACGATTACTGATTGGGAAGAATATTTTTATGGAGAAACACCCATATTGTCCAATACACAATTGAGCGTAAGCGGTGGTAATGAACGCACGCAGTTTTTTGTGTCGGGTGGTTTTCAGACAGAAGATGGCATCATCAAGCGTACGGGCTTCGACCGCTATTCACTTCGGGCTAACGTGGACCACAAGTTGAACAACTTTATTCGCGTTTCTTTCAACAACAACTACGTCAGAAGCAACACAGACCGAGGTTTCACGGGCAATCAAAACAACACAGGTGGTAGTATCGGTTACACGATTGCTAACCTGCCGACTTATGCAAACATGTTTCCAGATAAAGCTGGTAATTATCCAAACAATCCTTATTTCAACGATAATCCAATTGCCATCCGCGATTTAAGTACCAATGATGAAGTAGTGGACCGTTTTATCTCCGCTGTTACCGTAGATGTGGACTTAATCCAGGGTTCTAATTCCTATTTGAAATTTCGACTCAATGGCGGCGTGGATTATTTGAGCGGTAACACACTATTGCATTTTCCTGAAATTTTGCAACATCAGCGCGCTACAGCCCAGCCCGGTGATTTGCTGACGGGTCGCCAAGACAATCTCAACGTTAACGTACAAGGCTTTTTCATTTTCAATACCAACTTGAGTAAGGTGAACCTCACCACAACGCTTGGCGCCGTACGCCTCGATCAACGCTCCGATTATTTACTAGTGCGCGGCAGGGGCTTGGCAGGTTTACAACAGAATCTTCGCTGGGCGAGAGTAGTGGCTACTGAATCACAAGTGAAGCAGATTGTGACAGACTTTGGTTTGGTTGCGCAGCAAGATTTCAACTGGGAAGATAAAATTATCGGTTCGCTGGGTATCCGTTTTGATAAATCCACGTTGAATTTGAAACAAGATTACTATGCTTTTCCAAAAGCGGCGTTGGCTTTGAATGTTGCCAATTTTGATTTTTGGACTTTCAAAGACGTAGTGAATCAATTCAAATTGCGTGCCGCATATGGAGAGACAGGTGGCTTGCCCAATTTTGGCGTGATTTATGAAGCACTCGACCCGCAGTTAGTTGCTGGGCAATTGGCAGGTCAAGTTGGTGGTCGAGCTATTGACCCGAATTTAGAGCCAGAGACTGCCTCCGAATTAGAGTTTGGTTTGGATGCATCTTTCTTCAACGACCGAATTTCTTTGGAAGCTACTGTTTATAATAAAGAAGTACGCGATTTGATTTTTGACTTGGTGCCAGCTTCTTCTACGGGCATCACCGCCATTGCTACCAACGCCGCCGATTTACGAAATCGTGGTTTTGAATTGGGTTTGGGCTTCACCCCAATCAGAAAAGACAATTTCAATTGGTATTCTAAGGTATTGTACTGGCAGAATCGCTCAGAAATTACTGACTTGCGCATCCCCATCCGTACGACGGGTGGCTTTGGCGTGGCACTGGGCACTTATTTGTTCGCAGAAGGCTACTCCCCTACTACGGTGGTGGGCAACCCGCCGAACCCTGCTATTCCGGGTGGTGCGACCGTGTATGGCGACCGACAGCCCGATTTTCAGATGTCTTTTTTCAATCAAATGACTATCTTTAAAAATTTTGACTTTAACTTCCTCTTGCATTACCAAAATGGCGGTTCGTCTATTAATTTGAATGCATTCTTGTGGGATACCGGTGGGGTGTCGCCAGACTGGAGTGACCCTGCAGAAGTGCGCAACGCTGATGGTACCGTGACTCAAACCGTGCGAGGCAGAGCCAGAGGATTAGAGCGTGCTGCTGGCAATACGGGCGTGTACATTGACCCGACGGATTATTTGAAACTGCGCGAAGTGGGTTTGTATTACACTTTGCCTAAGAGTTTGTTGGGCAATACTTTTGAACGCGTAAAAATTGGCGTCTCTGCAAATAACATCCTCTTATCAACGGAATTCACGGCTTACGACCCAGAGTCGTCCAACTTTGGTTCACAACCGATTAACGCCGGTGTGGAAGTCGCGTCTTTCCCAAGTTCAAGAAGATTCTTTTTCCATTTTAAATTGGATTTTTAATGAATTGTTGAATTGTATTAATTTTTAATTTACAAAATCTACTTTAAAACTATGAAATCCATCATATTTAGAACAAAGCAACTCGTCGTACTCACGCTCATCGTAGGCATGACTGCCTTCACCGCTTGCGAAGTAGAGCCGTTAACAGACCCGAATAATCCTTCGTTGGAAAGCGTAACGACGGATGCCTCCAAAGTGGATTTACAATTGCTCGTTACTGGCTTGGAGGCGCGTCATCGCGGCTACTTGACCAATGTCGTGCAGATGTTTGGATCGTTTGGGCGGGAAGTGCTGCCTTATTTTGCTTCCGACCAGCGCTTCACAGAGGACTGGCTTGGGTTAAAAAGGACGACTACTTATCCTGATTTTTTTGGTGCGGGTGGCAGTTACACCACGCCCTTTCAAGCAGTGAAGCAAGCAAACGTACTTGTACAGGCAGCTACCGACGCAACTGTACTCACCGATCTAGAGCGCAAGGGCTACTCAGGTTTTGCCAAAACAATTGCAGGTTTTCAAATGATTTGGCCCCTGATGCAGCAGTACCAAAACGGTATTCGAGTGGATGTAACGAATCCTTTGAATCCAGGTCCAATCGTGGGTTACAAAGAAGCCTTAAAAGCCATTCGCCAAATGTTGGATGAGGGCAATGCCGATTTGAAAACAGCCGGTACTACTTTTGCTTTTACATTGTCTTCGGGCTTTGCGGGTTTTAACACGCCTGCCAATATGATCAAGTTGAACCGTGCCATTGCTGCTCGCGCGGCTTTGTATGATGAGGATTGGCAAGGGGCTTTAACGGCTTTAAATGAGTCTTTTCTCGATTTGAATGTGACGGCGGCTACGGCTAGCAAGATGAATGTGGGTCCGACTCACGTGTATGGCGAAGCACCGGATGTGAATAACCCGCTATTCTATCCGTTTGACCGCCCGACGAACACGATTTTGATTGTACATCCTGATTTGTTGGAAGATGCACTGCCCGGCGATTTGCGTGTGACCAATAAATTTATCAAGCGCACTGCTAACCCCGCTCAATACGCCACCCTGCGTACCGCGAATGGCAACTTGATACCCGGCGAATTTCAAGATAAAAGATGGGCTACCAATATTACGGCTTTTCCTTTTTTCAGAAATGAGGAACTGATTTTGATTTACGCCGAAGCACAAGCCCGTGTCAATAATGTGGCAGAATCCACTCGTGCCATCAACGTGGTGCGCAATACTTGGGGCTTGCCCAATTACGCCGGTGCAACTACAACTGACGCGCTGATTGACGAAATCCTCTTTCAGCGCCGCTATTCGTTGTGGGCAGAAGGCGGTCACCGTTGGATTGACTTGCGTAGAACGAATCGTCTAAATGCTACCTATGTAGATTTACGTGATCAAGGCAACGTTTTCACACAAGTGGATCGCCCAACGGCGGAGACGAACTGGGATAAGCGGTAGGTTAAAGCGTCCTACGGTTCGGAACCGTAGGACGCTTTGATCAGAATAGAGCCGTTCTTGTGTAAGAGCGGCTCTCTTTATTTAACGTGAATTATGTATTAAAAAAGAGCCAAAACGCCTGTTAGGTAGAGATTTCTTCCCGAAATAGTACTTTCATAACATTGGAAATCGCTTCGTGCCAATGTGAATTACACCATTTTCAATCAATGACGACGTATGTTTTTTACATTAGTATGCTATTTTCCAATGTGTTCTGGCATCTGACTTCTGGCATCTAAATTAGTATTAGATTTTAAAATCCTACTCTAAAGTGCGCCGTAGGCGCAAAAAAAAGGCTGCTTCCGTGAAGAAGCAGCATCTAACCCAAACAAATAAACAAACACAAAAGCCCGAAGGCTTATCTTTAGGTAGCTTTATGCGGCAGAAGTTATAAAAACAGCGGCGGTTAATCCAGCCGCTGTCCATGGCTACAAATTTACACCTATTAATCAAATGTCATAACATAAAGTGGTAATTTGTTATTTATTTTTGTAGATTTCTTATCGTATTCGGCAATTCTTATTCCATATTCATCTAAATCTTAGACAAACAATAAGAAACCAGCAACTTCAAACTTTAATTTGCCGTAAACACATAAGTAAGTAGGCAGTTTACAGTAAGCAGTTCGCAAAACATTGAAAATCAATTAATTATTCTAAAATAAAAATGTCGTTTAATTCTGCTCGATTACATACACCGCGCCGGCTCCAGCAGCACTGTTATTGGCTACCGGATTCACGCCCGTACTACTGCCATCTTCATTCGGGCTGCCAATGGCACCGCGCTGGGCGGTAGTCATATGCGGTATGAGCAAGCCCTTATCGGTTTTTTCTAATTCCAGTAACGCACTCGGCGTAGTCACCGTCGGGTTATCGCCGATTTTTACCTGCGCAGTAAGCGGTAAGGCTTCCAATAAATCAGCAAAGTAGAAGAAAGTAAACGTGTAAGTTCTTCATGGTTAAAATGTAAATTTATTTGAAAAAATGTTTTAATGCCGTTATTCGGTACTTGTTATTCGGTATGCGTATAGTGCTTCCAAACCTCCTATCACCCGTCACCCCCTTTTTCACCCCGCCACCGTCACCCACACCACGTCACTCCACTGCCCCACGCGCTCGTCCCTCAGGCGATAGATGGCGCGGTACTGCCACACGCTGCTTTGCCCCGGCGCCAGCAGCGGCTCCATATCGGTATAATTGGGTACGGTATCAATAGCAAGGAAAATGCCACTGCCCATCGCCATTTTGCTTTTGAATTTCCAGGGCACTCATACCCTGGCGCGTCCAGACGATTTCGGGATGCCCACCGCCGACCAATCGCAGGGTGATGGCAGGTTTTATGGTATTCGTATCGGTAGTGATTTCTGAACCGACAATGCCCAGATCGTTACTATCGGCTTCGCTGTAGTTGATACTGGCTTTAATGCGATTCACAATTGCTTTGGCACGGGTAAAAACACCTGGCGCTACTGCTGGCGGGAGCATCATCATAGGTGGCATGAGCGGCTGTAGCATCCCACCACTGTTCAAGCCACTACGGATGGCTTCTTTGTGCTTGGTAATCGCATTTTGGTAAGCACTCGATTGATTTTTGTATTTGATAAGCGCGTCATAATACGTAGCACTTTGTTGCATATCCGTATTTTCCTCTGGGGTAATGCCATATTTCATAGCAAAATTAGGCAGCTTAGCAGCAAAGTTATTGAGCCAAGCAGCGCGCTCTTCGTCGTTGGACGGCAGGTAGTATTCTTTTGCCATACTTGTAAAGTTTTTAGTGTTAAGTAATTGATTATCGAATATCGGGTTAACCCCGAAGGGGTAATATATTTATAGACAATTGACAATCAACGGGTTTTGAACCCCGACGGGGTGACACATTATACGTAAATAGTGTCACCCCGCTGGGGTTCAAAATAGATGTTGTCGGTTTTTTTATAAATACGCCACCCTGTCGGGGTTAAGTCCGTTCATTTGAAGGAGTCACTTCGAAGAACTGTGTCAAGAGGAAAAAAGAGGATAAATTAGAGCATCAAAAACCTTGACAGATGGAAAAAGAATTTAATTACGAAAACTTTGAAAGGGAAGCCATCGAGCAGCTTCGCGCGGGTAGAGGCGCATTGGGTAAAGACGGGGTATTAACGCCCTTATTGAAGCGGTTCTTAGAAAAAAGCGTTGCAAGCAGAATTGGAAGTTCATTTGGAGGAAGAAAAAGCCAAATCGGTATCCAACCGGCGCAATGGCAAGGGCAGCAAGCAGGTCAGGAGCAGTGTGGGGAGTTTTGACTTGGAAACGCCACGCGACCGTCAGGGGAGCTTTGAGCCGGAAATTGTCAAGAAACGGGAGGTGTTTTTGGGGGAGGATTTGGAGGAAAAAATCATCCGGCTCTATGCCCGAGGGATGAGCTACGAGGACATTCGGGGACATTTGCAGGAGATGTACGGTTTGGAGATTTCGGCGGGTAAATTGAGTCAGATTACGGATAAAATATTGCCAGAATTAGAAAGCTGGCGGGTTCGACCTTTAGAATCGCTGTACGTCATCGTGTATCTGGATGCCATCCATTTTAAGGTGCGGGAAAATGGGCAAGTCCAAACCAAAGCCCTGTATAATGCCATGGGTGTCAAAAAAGACGGACACAAGGAATTACTGGGTTTGTACTTATCGGCTTCAGAAGGTGCCAAGTTCTGGCTAAGTGTCCTAAGTGACCTGCAAAACCGAGGCGTGAAGGACATCCTGATTGCCTGCATTGACAATATGCTTTCGATTGGGAAAGAGGCGAAACCGTAGGGTACCGACGGGCTTCAGCCGCCGCCGCGTGACATTGTCTGAACGGTGATACCCGTGATTAATATGATTTTTCTGATACGCGCCTAACTGTCTGAACTGTGATATATTTGATTCGTATGATTTTTCTGATCCCGCCTTACCTACGCGTAATTATCAAAAGCATCACACAAATCATAAAAATCACCGTGCAGACATCCCTCCACGAAACAATCACCCCCATCACATAAATCATAAAAATCACCGTGCAGATAATTGTCTGAACCATGATGTCCGTGATTAATATGATTTTTTTGATACCCGCCTAACTGTCTGAACCGTGATACCCATGATTAATATGATTTTTCTGATGCCCGCCTAACTGTCTGAACTGTGATATATTTGATTCGTATGATTTTTCTGATCCCGTCTTACCTACGCGTAATTATCACCCCCATCACATAAATCATAAAAATCACCGTGCAGACAAAAAAAATCGACCGCTGCGCGGTAAAAACCCGTACCACTTAAAAAGGGTAAAAGGGTAAAAGAAAAAAAGGGTTAGTGCCGGACCAAACGAAAGCCGATACTGTCGTATCGGTCCGTCGGATTGCCCCCGTCGCGATCCGCAGCGCGGCAGCTACTAGGATAGTTGACCCAAGACCCGCCACGAACCACGCGGATGCCTCCAGTTTCTGCGCCGCGAGGATTTTGCAGCCCCCCTTGTCCCCCTAAGGGGGAGGTAGAATAGGATGCATACCAATCCCAGCACCACTCCCACAAGTTGCCACTCATATCGTACAAGCCAAGTGCATTGGGCTTTTTTTGCGCTACCGGCTGGGTGCGGCTTTTGGAATTTTCGTTATACCAACCTAATTCGTCGAGTTCATTTCCTCCGGCATAAGTATAGTTAGCCCCACCCCGACCCTCCCCAGAGGGGAGGGAGTGAACGCCGCCGCGCGCCGCGAACTCCCATTCGGCTTCGGTGGGCAAGCGGTAGCCTTTTTTTGTCCAGTCCGCCCGTATTTCATCGCTGCGCAAGTCGCCACTGTACACCGTATCGTTTTTCAATTCCGTAAATTGTTGGGTCACCCAATTGGCATATTCGATTGCATCGTACCATCTTACATTCACGATAGGGTTGTCACCCCACAGCCCCCAGCCGGGCGCTTCCAGTTCTTTTTGGGTGGCTACCGCAAAAAGGTTATACTGCCACACGGTGGTTTCGGTTTTCGCCATTTGAAAAGAACTCACGGTGACCGCGTGTGGCGGCTTTTCATCACCACTCTCATTACTTCCCATTGCAAAGGTGCCGCCTTCCACCTTCACCATTTCTGGGTAGTAGCGTTTTTCGAGCGCGGTGTAGTGCGCAGTATTCAAATTTTTAATCGCTTCCAACAGTGCTTTCCTTTCATTTGAAACCACCTTTGTTTGCAGCAATTTTAAGGTAGAATCCGCCTTGGTCGCTTGGTCCGTTTCCGTATAAAAAAAAGCCACTTCCTGTATCCGCTTCACGACTTCAGGTCGCTGTGCATTAAGGGCAATCGCTGCCTGACATTTTTCGCGGGCAGCGGCGTAGTTGAGTTGCAGGATATTCTGGTCGGCTTCGCGCAGCAGGAGCGTAACGGTTTGGGGGGCGGTGCGCTGGAGGTTGCGCAGTGTCGTTTCGGCTTCGTATGTTTTCTGTTGTGCCAGTTGGAAATTCTGGTCGGCTAATCTTCTTTGTGCTTCCGTTGTGGCTTGTTCCTTTTTCACTTGTTCAAGCGCAGCCTTTGCTTCGGCTTCTTTAAGGGTAGCAAGATTCAGATTCACTTCTGCTCGCTCTGTAGCTACTATCGCTTCTCTGGATTTTGCCTCCGCATTTCTTTGGGCACGCACCGCTATAACGGAAGCTACAATTGCAATAGCAGCTAAAAAGAAACCTACCATCGCCAAAATCGTAGCCCTCCGACTGCGGCGGCGCTCCTCGCGGGCTTTCGCCTCGGCTTCCTGTGCGCGTTGCTCGGCATTGCGGCGTTCCTTGTCGGCTTCGCGCTCGGCTTTGGCTTTCAGCACGGGCGCGATGAGGGTGTCGTGGCTCAGTTCGTAGTTGTAGCCACCGAGGGTATTCATCTCGCGGCGCAGCAGGAAGGTATTTTCCAGTCGGGTTAGCAGGGCGCGGGTCGCACCTTGCGTGGCGAATTGCTGTACCAGCAGGTCGGCATCTACACTCAGGCGGCGGGCTTCGCCTTTTTGCACGTCTTCGTAGAGCAAGCCGTACTCGATGAGTTCGCGGGCGGCTTCGCGCTCGCTGGGTTCGAGTCGGTCGAGTTGGCTGCGGTAGTAGGCTTCATATACATTGGCAATGTCGGGCAGATCGTCGGCGTGTACGTCGGGTTTGCCGTCGTGGTCGCGGTTGCGGATGCGTCCGTTGATGACCTCATTTTCAATATATTGGCAGAGGATTTGTAATTGAAATGCTTCGATGCCGCTGCGCACATTACTGGCAGCCGTTGTTGCCCCACCCTTACCTTCCCCTGAAAGGGAGGGAGTGGATAATTCCTTTACAATTTTGTCCAAGGCGCCTTCCGTATAAGCAAAAGGTACCGAAAGAAACGTTTCGGTTGCGGTGTTGGGCAGTGCTGCGGGTTTTATAATCGCTTGCCGGGCTTGGTTGGGCGACAAGCCTTTGAGTTCGTAGCGTTTGTATAAAATAGCAGGCAGCTTGTCTTTCAGGCTATCGAGGTCACTCATGCGGTCGGAGCGAATGGCGAAAACGGCTTTGACATCCAACTTGCGCGAGAGGTATTGGCGTTGCTCGGCGGTGTAGTCGTCCAGCGCGTCGCGCACGGCTTGGGGTAGGGTTTTGTACAATAGCTCCGCAAGTTCTTCTTTGAATTGCGTTTGCTGGTCTTTGGGGTAAGAGAAAAATTCTTCAAATTGGTCGAAGACCAGCAGGAAGTGCCGATTGGCGTTGGTCTGTCTTTTTTTGAACTGCTGCCAAAGCGTGTCGTTGGCTGCAAAAGTGCCTTCGGGGTTTTCTTTGGTTTCTTCCAGTAGGCGGCGGCGCACCTGCTCCAGCGGCGGAATGCTGTTGCCGTCCACGTACAGATTAAAACGCACGGTAATCGGGTGGTAACGCGCATCGCTATCCGGCAGGGCATCGCGGAAGGTGGGAAGGATACCGGCATTGAGCAGCGAGCTTTTGCCATAGCCCGATTTGCCGAAGAGCACCACCAGCTTTTCCAGCAGAATAAGGTCACACAGGTCGTCAATATCCTGATCGCGCCCGAAGAAGATATGTTGGTCGGACGTTTCAAAGGGTTTTACGCCAGGGTAGCGGTAGGTGCTCATGTCGTGGTATTTTGTATCGCCTAACTGTCTGAACGGTGATGGCTATGATTATTGTGATTTTTTTGATACCCGCCTAACTGTCTGAACTGTGATGGCGGTGATTAATATGATTTTTATGATACCTGCCTAACTGTCTGAACTGTGATGTCCATGATTAATATGATTTTTATGATACCCGCCTAACTGTCTGAACTGTGATGTCCATGATTAATATGATTTTTATGATACCCTCTTTCCGTATACGCAACAATCACACCCATCACAAAAATCAAATAAATCACCGTTCAGACAGCCTGAACTGCGATGGCGGTGATTATTGTGATTTTTTTGACACCCGCCTAACTGTCTGAACTGTGATAGCGGTGATTCGTATGATTTTTATGATACCCTCTTTCCGTACACGCAACAATCACACCCATCACAAAAATCACATAAATCACGGTTCAGACAGCCTGAACGGTGATGGCGGTGATTATTGTGATTTTTTTGACACCCGCCTAACTGTCTGAACTGTGATAGCGGTGATTCGTATGATTTTTATGATACCCGCCTAACTGTCTGAACGGTGATGTCCATGATTAATATGATTTTTATGATACCCTCTTTCCGTACACGCAACAATCACACTCATCACAAAAATCACAAAAATCATCGTTCAGACAATTGTACATTTACTTCAAAATCTTATCCGTCAGTTTCAAAAAGTCATCGGTGATGCGGTTGATCTCCTCTTCTTCCCAAGGGCGTAGTATGCCAAGCATTTTCTTATCGTGCCATTCTTTGTAGCGGCGTTTGATGGCAATGACCCAGTCATAAAATTCCGTGCCAACGGTGAAGCGCTCGACTTGCTCTAAGGTTTTTTCTATTTGGTTGTCACCAATCAGGGATTTAAGTTGCTGAATGGCGGCTTTATCTATATCAACCGGTTTTTTAAGCTCCCGCAGTATCTTTTCATTTTTACAAAATTCATACAAAGGTTCAAATACCACCTCATCGTTGCCGAGAAACTCAATACGGAACTGGTGCAGCAGGAAATTCTTCGCGTCACTTTCGGCGATGCTGGTATTGAGGGCAAATTTGGGTCTGCCTTTGCGGTCGCCGGTGAGGAGTTGCAGCAGCAGTTGGGAATACCATTTTTCAAAATCAAAACCCAGGAAAAGAAAGGAACGCGCTTCTTTCAATTTCTTACGCAAGTTATTCGGCAAGCCATCGGGACCCAGCGCGATACGCAGCAATTAAAATAAATCTTCGTAATCCAATATCAGCGATTCGTCTTCATTGACGCAGCCGCAGAGGTTGTAAATCAAAGGACAGTTCTTATCCGGCTCCGGCACTTCGTCACTGGCTTCGCCATTGAAACGAAAAAAGCGAAAATGATGCTGGATACCATATTGATTGCCGGAAGCCGCATCCGCGAGGTAAGTATCTGGATTTAAAGAAATAATGAGGTGGAAAGGAATTTCCAAGATTTTGCGATAGATATTGCTTTGGTAAGGCAGGTTTTTATAAATCTTCTTGATTCGGCGCGGGGCATCGAGCTTGGCATCTTCATTCTTAAATAGAAAAAGCGAGTCCTGCTCGTAGTAATAAAGGATATCGTCGGTACTATTGTTGAGCACTTCCTCGTGTACGTGGCGAATGAGGGACTTGCCGTCAATCTGCACAATCTCCGGTCCGATCAGCAGCACACACTTCTGTTCTTGGATGTCTTCCGCCAGTTTTTCAATAAATTGATGCAATTTTGCTTCTTGGGTAAGCATGGGCGTTCAGTTTTAGTTGGTAAATATATAAAGATAGACTGAATAAGTAAATTTGGACAAAATATCTTTATTTTCGTAAATTATTAATTTGATATCCTTCTTTTTTTGCACCTTTTGCAAAGTTTATTATTTTTGCAATCAATCCGCCGCAGCAATTATCGCGCCGGTGACAAACAATACACAACACAAACTTGCCTTCGGCGTTTTCCGCCACTTCCTTACACATTCCTAAAATGGCTTGCGCTAGTTACGATTGGTCGTAATCGTATCCTTTTTGACATTTTTCACCTATTGCAGCACTTTTTGGGCTGGTAGCATGGATGTTACAAGCCTGTAAAATGATTTTACAGGGCTGTAATGTTACCTTACAGGGCTGTAACCTCAAGTGATGGAGCTGCAATGCCAGCTTACAGGTCTGCAACACCAGGCTGCGGAGCTGTAGCCCCCGCTCACAGGGCTGCAAGGGCAGATTGCAGCCCTGTAACCGCTGCTTGCAATCCTGTAACCTCAGGTGGCAGGGCTGCAACGGGAGTAAATGGAGTTGTAATACCTGGTTGCGGGTCTGTAACGCCACCCTGCGGAACTGTAACATCGCCTTACGGGGCTGTAAAAGGAGTGAAAAAATGGAAGAAAAGGATGTAAAGGCTAAAGTACCCGTTTACTAAACTTCCAAAGTTTAGTAAACGTAAAAACGTAAATTATTTTATTCATAAATCTTTAAAAATCTTATTGAACATGGCAAGAGATTACTACCTGCCGTCTAATGATGAAGAGCGCGCTACCTGGCTCCATAACTTTGCTGCCAAGTTGCCTAACCTTGCAAGTAAATATGGCGTTACGCCTGAAGAGGTAATGGACATGCAAAGCAGTGCGCTTTATTTTGATGCCTTGATTAAGTACAAAAACCAATCGAGCGCTTACCAAAATGCGATCACCGATCACCGGAATGCTGTTCGCGATGGTTTGAACAACGGAGCTACCCTCCAGGCATTGATGCCGCCTATGATGATGCTACCGCCACCCATTGCACCGGGTGTTTTCAAGCGTGCTAAGTCAATTGTCAACCGTATAAAGGCAAATGTCAGCTATCTGGAGACGGAGGGCAGTGATTTAGGTATTATTGGCGCGGAGATGTCGGCTATTGATACCAATAACATTAAACCAGTGTTCTTTCTACGCTTAGTAGCGGGTGGGCATCCCGAAATCGTGTGGACACGGCAGGGTATGGGCGCTTTGGAGATTCAGAAGCAAGACAGCGATGGGAAGTGGCATTTTCTGGCAATAGATACCGTACCCAATTATACGGATATGGAGCCACTGCCTGCTTCCGGGCAGAGTGCGGTGTGGCAGTACCGCGCTATCTACCGCTTGAAGGACGAGCGCGTGGGGCAGTGGAGTGATGTGGTGAGTGTGACGGTGACGGGTTGAAAAGAGGAGGATGGGAAGATGGGAGGATTGGAGTTCGGCGCAAGAAGCGTCCTACGGTTTGGAACCCGTAGGACGCTTTCACGCTGTAGCCGTCTAATTTTAAAAAAGGCTACTTGACAAGCCTGTGAAAAGAGCTACCACAATCATTAAGGCGTAAAAAGCGAGCATGATAATGATGAGAATGCCAAGAAACTTGAAATGCGCTTTCAGGTTTGCCATCCCGTCTTCTAACTCGATGCTGTCCATCGTCTCCAAAGCGTACCGCGTTTTGGTAGCGAATCGGAATAAATACAAAATGGGAAAGAAGTAAAGCGCTGCCATCAATAAATAAATCACAGCAAGAGTACCCACGCCTACGCCTAAGCCTGGGATAGCGACGGAGCTGGCACCTATCATAAAGAAAAGCGCGCCAACGACCATCAATCCTACAAATACGAAGCCTACAATGGCAATAAATCGCGTCCATCCAGTGACTTCCAAGAGGTAATCTCTGGTGGCGGCACTCAGTTCTAAGTTCTTGCTTAGGTCACTGTCTAAAGTGGTTTGGTTGTAATCCATGTTGTGGAGTTTTTAAAGTAGGGTTTATAAAAAATTTAGATTAAGCTTTTTTACAAAAAATAAGCAGCAATTTATCTTATTACTGTCTTCGCAACGAAAATACAAAAAGACATGGTGTAAAAGTAGAAATGCTAAAAAAGATGTAAATAAAATTGGAAAGCGAAGGAAGGCTTATACCAGTACGCAGTTGGCTGTACGCAGTTGGCAGTTAATAATTAATTGATTTACAAAGTTTTAGCGTATTTATATACGTCCATTTTATTTTATTTTAGTATTAGTAAACTTCCAAAGTTTACTAAGCCTTTTGCTTTTTACAAAAAAACACTGACCAACCGAAGTTGGCCAGTGCCTTTGTTTTTAGCATCCAAGTGCTCCAAAGAGGATACGCAGCTGGAACAGTAGTGCGCTATCGCTTCACGACAAACTTCTGGGTGTACGTGCCTTCGTTTAGCACATTCACTTTCAGGAAGTACATATCGTTGGTGTATTTGCGCACATCCAATTGTACTTTGTCGGTAATCACTTCATCAATCGTGGTCTGGTACATCACTTGACCAACGGTGTTGAACACTTGCAAATGTACCTTCTTGCCCGCGAAGCTGGTCAGGTCTACCGACAGTTCTTCGCTGGTTGGATTGGGGAACACCCGCAGATCGTGCGTTGCAGTGGTACTCGTCGTCGCCAGGTTGTAAGTTGCTGTTTCTTCCGTTGCATCTTCTACAGCTACCTCCGATGTGGATTCGATTTTGTCTAAGTCAAGTGCCTGTACATTGGCTTCTGCCGGCTTGTTGGTTGATTCTGCGACCCGATTACCCGTGTTGCAGGCATAAGGTACGTTGAAATACTTCTTTTGGAAGCAAGAATAAGTGCTTTCAAATTTAGCCCACACCTCGATATTTTGCGCACCATTTGCCAGTACGGTGTACTCAAGGCAAATTCCTCCGCTTCTGGCATTAGAATAAATATAGTTCGTGGTGTTGCCTACTTTCAGTATTATTTTTTCGTTGGCAGGTGCAGCGTCCCACTGAAGACAAATTTTGAGTTTCGCTTTGCTCTTATTATCAGCGTGGTCGTAATAGCAGTTTCCTACTTCCGTCTTTGTAATCTTCAGGGCGCAGGAGGGTGGTGTATAAGTGCAAGGCAGCGGACAGTTATAGTACGCTTCATCTTGGCAAGAAGCTGTGAACTCAAACATCGCCCAGATATTGTTATTAGTGGTGGCATTCGCTGGAACTGTAAACTTCACGCAGCCATTACCCGTTGATAAACTTGGAGTAATCATCCCCTTTTGCCCACTGATGGTTATAAAAATTCTTTCATTGTTCGGACGGTTCTTCCAGCTTAAACACACCGTTAACTCTGCTTTGCTTCGAAGCGCAGCCGGATCATAGTAGCAGTTGCTTACGCTCACACTTGTGATGTTGAGGTCGCATACCGGAGCTTGATTGCAGGAATTAGGAGCGTGATACTTGCTTTCATCTTGACATATGGTGCTATATTGGAACCTCGCCAAAATGTTGTTATTACTGCTGCCATTTGCTGGAATGATAAACTTCACACATTTATTACCAGTGCCACTATTACTACCATTAATATTTGTAACATTTGTATTAATGACTTGATAATAACCACTGATAGAAACATAAATGTTCTCCGTTCCCGGACGATCCTTCCATTCTACACACACCGTTAATTCCGCTTTGCTCTTATTGTCATTTTGGTCGAAATAACACTGTCCAACCGTTACGCTGGTTATGTTGACATTGCAAACCGGCAGTGGGAGACAAGGGGCAGGCACGGTGTAGGAAATATCGGCACCACAGGAAGTAGTGTTCTGGAAGTACACCCAAACGCCGGCATTGTAGACACCGTTTGCCGGAATGATAAACTTGACACACGCGCTGCCACTGGCATCCGTCGTCGTAATCAGCTTCATTTGTTTCGGCGGTCCATCTATTACCACCACGATGTTTTCCGTTCCCGGACGGTTGCTCCACTGGACACAGACCTCTAATTCGGCTTTGCTGGTGTTGTCCGCAGGGTCGAAGTAGCAAGCGCCCACCGTGGCACTCGTGATTTGGATGTCGCATACAGGTAGTAGTGGTAGACACGGCGCAGGAATGGTGTAAAACGCATCAGCGGTGCAGGAAGTCGTCTGTTGGAAGTACGCCCAAATGCCGTCGTTTGCAGGTCCGTTTGCCGGAATGATAAACTTGACACATTGGCTGCCATCCACCCCACCAGTGTTGATAATCTGTGCGGGCTGTCCGTTGATGGCTACCACGATGTTCTGATTGATCGGCGTTTTCCAAGTCACACAAACGGTGAGTTCGGCTTTGCTGGTGTTGTCAGCGGGGTCGAAGTAGCAAGCGCCCACCGTGGCACTCGTGATTTGGATGTCGCATACAGGTAGTAGTGGTAGACACGGCGCAGGAATGGTGTAAAACGCATCAGCGGTGCAGGAAGTCGTCTGTTGGAAGTACGCCCAAATGCCGTCGTTTGCAGGTCCGTTTGCCGGAATGATAAACTTGACACATTGGCTGCCATCCACCCCACCAGTGTTGATAATCTGTGCGGGCTGTCCGTTGATGGCTACCACGATGTTCTGATTGATCGGCGTTTTCCAAGTCACACAAACGGTGAGTTCGGCTTTGCTGGTGTTGTCAGCGGGGTCGAAGTAACAAGCTCCCACCGTGGCACTCGTGATTTGGATGTCGCATACAGGTAGTAGCGGCAGACACGGCGCTGGAATGGTGTAAAACGCATCAGCGGTGCAGGAAGTCGTTTGTTGGAAGTATGCCCAAATGCCGTCGTTTGCCGGACCGTTTGCTGGAATGATGAATTTGACACATTTGCTGCCATCCACCCCACCAGTGTTGATAATCTGTGCGGGCTGTCCGTTGATGGCTACGACGATGTTTTGATTGACCGGCGTTTTCCAAGTCACACAAACGGTGAGTTCGGCTTTGCTGGTGTTGTCGGCAGGGTCGAAGTAACAAGCCCCCACCGTGGCACTCGTGATTTGGATGTCGCACACAGGTAGTAGCGGCAGACAAGGTGCAGGAATGGTGTAAAACGCATCAGCGGTGCAGGAAGTCGTTTGTTGGAAGTATGCCCAAATGCCGTCGTTTGCCGGACCGTTTGCTGGAATGATGAATTTGACACATTTGCTGCCATCCACCCCACCAGTGTTGATAATCTGTGCGGGCTGTCCGTTGATGGCTACGACGATGTTTTGATTGACCGGCGTTTTCCAAGTCACACAAACGGTGAGTTCGGCTTTGCTGGTGTTGTCAGCGGGGTCGAAGTAACAAGCTCCCACCGTGGCACTCGTGATTTGGATGTCGCACACGGGCTGAGGCAGACAAGGTGCTGGTGCATTGTATTTATCATCATCCTGACAGGGCGTGTATTGGAATTTCGCCCAGATGCCGTTATTCTGGGTACCATTTGCAAGCACATTAAACTTCACACATTTAATACCACTGGTAATAGTCGGATAAATAACCTGATACTGGTCGTTGATAGATACGTAAATATTCTCATTATTTGGACGGTTCTTCCATTCTACACAAATGGTCAGTTCTGCCCTGCTTTTAGAATCATACGCATCGAAATAACACGACCCAACGCTCACGCTTTTAATGTTCACATTGCAGGTCGGCGCTGGTTGACAATTAGAGGGAGCTTTATAATAGGCTTCATCTTGACAAGTCCCATGGTTTATAAATTTTGCCCAGATACCATTGTAGTTCGTGCCATCCGCTGGGATCGTAAATTTTATACATTTGTTGCCTCTACTGATACCAGTCGAACTATTCGGGACGATATTCACTGCCTGTCCGACGACGGACACCATGATGTTGTCGTTATTCGGGCGGTTTTGCCATTGTACACAAATCGTCAGATCTGCCTTACTCTTAGAACTGGCATTGTCAAAATAACAGTCGCCCACACTTACGTGCGTGATGTCAATATCGCACGGCGGTGCTTGAAAGCATGGTCTTGGCGCAGTGTATTTGTAGGTGTCATTACAAGTAGCAGTAGTCTGAAAGGCAGCTGAGATAACGTTGTTTTGCGTACCATCTGCTGGGATGATAAATTTCACGCATTTATTACCCTCTTTAATACCTACCTCCGGCTTGACAAGCTTCTGCTGGTTGGCGAGCGCAACAACTATGTTTTCGTTGTTGGGGCGGTCGTCCCATTCTACACACACCGTGAGCTCCGCTTTGCTCTTGCTATCTCTCTGGTCAAAATAGCAGTCATCTATGGATACATTCGTAATTTCCAAATCGCAGGACGGCGTACAGGAAGCTGGGATGTTGTATTTTTTTTCCGCTTTACACTCGGTATTACCTACAAACTCAGTCCATACCCTGTTATTTTGGGTGCCATTAGCATCCACCGTAAATTCGACGCAGGCATCGCCGGAAGCATTTCTAATATCAATCGTTTTGGATTGACCGCTGATGTACACCTTCAGGTCTTTGCGGGGGTCGGCATCTCGCCACCATACACATACCTTGAGGGTAGCTTTGCTTTTCCGTTCCACCGCATCATAGTAGCAGTTCGTTGTTTTTGCATAAATTACTTTCAGGTCGCATACGCGCTCTTGTCCGCAGTTGCGCAGCGGCAAATTGAAGCAGTAGCCGTAAAAACAGAAATCGAAGGTACACGGATTGTTGTCATTACACGCATCGCATTCCCAGCCTTGATTACCTTGGCTGGAGGTCTGCCCATAACTCGTACTTGGACGCAGACACATACAGATGCCGATGGCGAATAATGTAAGAATTCGATAGTAAAACTTGTGATTCATAGTGTTTTGTTGTGTTAGTTATATGTTTGAGAATTAGCGAAACATGACCAGCCTTTCCAGATGCAATTGATCTGAAAAGTAAATAATGGCATAAAATAATAACCTTGGGAAGCACTTCATTTAATAAGTGCGCCGGGCATTATCCAATACCATGAAATCCATTAAATTGTGTGTGTAAATTCGATAGACAAGAGGGTTAAACTTTGAAGGGAAAAGCAACCCGGTTTTTTTTGGTAGAATAGCCTCAACGAGATAAGTGTTGATACAATGTATAATCTATATAAAAG
>Ga0163148_10002580_pt1 | contig 21365 bp, 18 predicted proteins | sample OliLakLV19MP7P2_FD_148606 | JGI IMG/M metagenome (GOLD analysis project Ga0163148, IMG submission 148606) | Freshwater microbial mat bacterial communities from Lake Vanda, McMurdo Dry Valleys, Antarctica- Oligotrophic Lake LV.19.MP7.P2 | ecosystem: Environmental > Aquatic > Freshwater > Lake >...
GAGTTGATCAAGAAAGTATAAACCTCCGACTAGATAAATACAGTGAAATCTGTATAAATAATTTAATTCTTTTATTAATTTTAAATTAATGAAGCTGTTTCTTTCGTCAGCATTGTATACTATGAAAGATGAACTTATCACGTTTTTCTGAGATTTATCGTGAAAAAAAATTGCATATATTACCAATCCTGCTGATGAGATTTTAGAAGCAAGATGATGAATAGCATCTCGAATTGAAAAAGATAAAGAGATGCTCATATCTTGTAAAATTGATTTGATTTCTATTGATTTGAAAACGTATTCTTCACAAGATTTATGAGATTGTTTATTGGAATGTGATTGAATATATGTTTCTGGTGGTAATGCAGCATATTTTATGGAACTAGCAAAAAAAAGTGGATATGCACAATTATTACCTGATCTACTTACGAAACATAATAAAATCTATATGAGTACGAGTGCGTGAAGTTGTGTAATGTGAGAATATATACGTGAGTATGATGATCAAGAAAATGTTATCAATATACTCCCATGACGATGATGGTATGCATCTATGTTGATTCCTCATCGATGATATGCATCTTCTAGATTCAAAAATAAGTATTTATGAAAAAATATTGAAACGATGTATGATTTTTGAAGTAGTTGTTTAACCCTCACAGACAATCAAGCAATCGTGGTAGATGATGCATGAATGAAGATCATATCGAATAAAAATTTACTTGTTATATAACCTATGAATACCGATGACACCTCTTTGCGTGATGCCCTCGATAGTACCGATGATATCGTATATGCAAAACAAATAAGATGAATCAACGAAGCGACGGTTCGTGCAATTTCTGCACAGCTAGATGAGCCGCAGTGGATGCTCGACCACAGATTAGCTTCTCTGGAAAAGTTTTTCGCAATGAAGATGCCGAGTCGATGACCATCACTGGATGGGCTTGATTTTGACGAACTCGTCTACTATGCTCAGCCTGAAAACTCAGAAATTAAAGAAAACCGAGACGATGTAGACCCTTTGATCAAAGATAAATTTGCACGTCTAGGTATTCCAGAAGCAGAACAACGCTACCTTGCAGGAGCAGGAGGACAGATGGACTCTGAAGTAGTTTATCACAATATCAAAGCAAAACGAGCTGAGAAAGGCGTCATCTTTGAAGATATGTCAGAGGCAATCAAGACGCATGAAACACTCGTAAAGAAATATTTCATGAAACTTATTCCGATGCACGACCATAAGTTTATGGCATTGCATGGAGCGGTTCGATCAGGAGGAACGTTTATCTATGTGCCAAAAGGAGTGATCGTGAATGAACCGCTGCAGGCGTACTTCCGTATGAATTCCCTGAGTGGAGGACAGTTCGAACATACACTAATCATCATCGATGATGATGCACAATGTGACTATATCGAGTGATGTAGTGCACCAAAGATGAATAAAAAAGCACTCCACGCGTGAGGAGTCGAGGTCTACGTAGGAAATCGCGCAAAGATGCGTTATAGTTCTGTAGAAAATCGATCGACCAATACTTACAATCTAAATACGAAAAGAGCTACGGTTGCGGAAGATGGCTTTATGGAATGGGTGAATGGTAATCTAGGAAGTTGTACGACGATGTTGTATCCATGCTCGATCTTGCGTGGTGATCGTTCGAGGACTGATATGCTCGGTATCGCTGTCGCGGGTGCAGATCAAAACCAAGATACGTGATCAAAAGTGATTCATATCGGGAAAGATACCAGCTCGACAATCGTAAGTAAATCGATCTCGAAAGACGGAGGAATCGCTACCTATCGCGGTATCGTCGATATCAAACCATCAGCAGAAGGTGCGACCAATGCGACCGAATGTGATGCCTTACTTATGGATGATAGATCGATTTCGACGACTATTCCCCATATTCATGTCGGAAACAGTAATGCAGTCGTAGCACATGAAGCGAGTGCAGGAAAAGTCGACGAGACGATGTTGTTTTATCTGCAAGCGCGCGGACTTGAAGAGATACAAGCGATGACTATGATCGTGAACGGATTTATCTCGCCTGTAGTAAAAAAACTTCCCCTAGAATATGCAGGAGAACTAAATAGACTTATAGAAATGGAGATGGAATGAAGTGTTTGATAGAGATGCGACCGAAGGGAAGTGCTGAAATCTTGAAAGAAGATTGTGTATCCTAAGAAAAGATAAAGGAAACTAACCACGGTTAGTCAATTTTTACTACTTGTATACTATGGTTGAAGAATTGGTAAACAAATATCTTGCTGATTGCATAATATTGACCCAAGAGCTGGTGCGTATCCCTTCAGTGAGTAAAGAAAACACCGAATGAGCGCTCGTTAGATATGTGATGCAAAAAGCGTTTGAGCTGGATATTTATACACAGAAATTGGAATACGAATCTAATAGACCAAACCTTGTGCTTGGAAAGAATTGGAATAAGGCTGGATGAGTATGATTTGTCGCCCATGCTGATACGGTATGAATAACAAATAAAACCAAATGGATATACGACCCCTTTGGTGGAGATATAGTGGAGGGAAAGTTGTATGGAAGATGAACAGTCGATTGTAAAGCGGGTATTGCACTGACCTTGTATGCAATCAAGATTCTTCATGAGCTGTGATATCCAGAAGCAGCAAAATGACTTATATGTGTCGATGAAGAGAATGGAGCAAATTCATCATTTGGTGTGAGAAGTGTTTTGGAAGATGGCTTTCAAGCACAGTGAGTATTGTATGTGTTTTGAGGGACAAATACTTGAACATATCTCAATATATGACATAGATGACTCATGAGAGTGGTGATTACTTGTACGGGTGAAGAAATTCATACCTGAAGTATTGGTCGATCAACGAAAAATAGAGGAGAAGATGCTATTAGTGCTCTTGTAGAGGTTCTTTCTCATTTGCAAGCTAGTCGACCATTTGGTGAAGAAACACATCCGTACTTTCCTTCATACGTGACGAGTTTTACTCCTATTCATATTACTGGAGGGCAGTATGCTTCAATCGTTCCTTGATCTGCTGAAGTAGCATTGGATGTAAGAACGCTTCCATGATGTTCGCATGATACCATCAAAAAATTCCTTGCTTGAGTACTTGACTCATATGCTTGACCCAAAAAAAAGTTTTCGTTGAAATGTTTGTCTGAAGTAGAGGCGACAGTTATTGATATTGAAGCTCCATTTGTTCAGTCTACGGTTGCTTATCTAAAAGAAAGTCGTGGAGTAGAAGAAATTACTTATAAATGAGTATGACCAGCAAACGAAACATATTTATTTGCTCGTAAAGGAATACCTGTGCTGACCGGTATTGGTCCCAAAGGATGAAATGCACATGGAAGCGATGAATTTGTTTCTGTAGAAAGTTTTTGAACTGCATTGACCGATTTGATCGAAATTGCCTTACGTGTAAGAAATAAGAAATAAGAAATAAGAGCTAAAAGGTAAAAGGTAAAAGTATAGCTATTGTTTTTTTTTGTCAGGTCAATATACTTATCATATGAGGTCGAGCAAAAACGTGATGATTTGTATACCTTTGTTATTGCTTTTCGTGAGTAATATACATTTTTCCATATCTGTTTTTGGACAGAATGTAAGTGACGATGAGTGGATACAACAACGTTTAGCTAGTATGCACGATCGCTATACTGCACCAGGAGATCATGATCAGTTTTTGTTTAAATTGCAACAAGCACAAAAAAATGCCACATCTACGATAGTAGCTGATGCATTAGCACAAATTATCATACGGCGAGAAGAGCAAAGGCCACTTGTAAGACGTTCGTGAGCATCTTCAATACCTGTCGCCTATACGACCCAATCCATACCTGATAAACCAAAAGAAATAATAGTAGTTAAACAAAAAGAATCACCACCTCAACAGGAAGTGATAGTAAATCAACATGAAGATGCAGCATGATCTGTCCAAGATCTCTCTGACACCTTGATTACTGATGATAGATACCAACTCAAAGATGGGTTTATAGATATATGAAGACTACAAACTACTCGGCTGTGACGAGTGAACGATCTAAGAGCATCGCGCGGACGTCAGGCATTGACACTAAACGTGTTGTTACACAAGACTGCTGCTGCACGATCCGAAACGATGCGTGATAAATGAGTAGGAGATCACAGGAGATTTACCAATAGTGCGTATTATGCGTACGGAGAGCTTGAACAGTGGTTTTTGGACAGATGAGTGGAATTTGTGAATGTCTCGAGAGCTACCTTCACGGAAAATATCTGACGATCGACGTTTCGTTGTACGAAGGGTGATTGTACCTCTTCTGCTATAGATGCTATGCGTACGACGTTCGATTTCTATCTTCGTGAAGAATGAACGACAAACGATGCTCATCGAAGGACAATGATTCATCCCTTATTTAGGGTAGTGTGACTGGGTATAGCAGCAGATGAGTCGACGAAAAAGTTCTATCTCACGACGCATTACGGGACAGAGGTGAGGTAGCTATACATACTCTCAAAACTTTTTTGTAGAATCTCGTCATAACTGCAAAGTTAAGTAATCACGAATACTATTCCACAAGTTTTTGGCGAAAGGATGTTTTGTCTTTTTTTGTTTTTCTACATCTACTTCAGCAAGAGAGATGTTTTTGTGGAGTTTTTTTCGAGAACGAAAATTATCACGCAACTGTGCTAGAGGAAATAAAGATTTGTCTATTCATTTTACAAACTGTGATTCTTCATCTCCTTGTGACTCGTATCCTTCTATAGTCTTTATGACTTCTGGGAAAAATCAAAGATCTCTTGATAGTTTTTCCAAAGAAATCATTTCTCTTTCATGTTTTGAATCTGAAAGATCTTTTGGTCAACTATATGTATCAGTGTCTCATGCATACACTTCTACGAGATCATGAATAAGTGCGTATTGGATAACTTTATTGATATCGAGTGAGCCTCAATTGTTGTTATACTGTATTCCCAAAAACCAACACATAAGACAAAGTTCATAACTATGTTCACTATCATTTTCTTTTCTTTCTAATCATACAGCAAATACATTACGTTCAGTCTTTCTAAACTGATCAAGAATGTCTCATAACTTTGTGAGTTCTTCTCTATACATCTAGATGAGAAAGTAAAAGTATCATACATGATTTTCTATAAATAATTAACCTTCATCCCTTTCTTGATCGAACAAACCGTTTCAAACATCAGTTTGATCGTATTTTTGATATCTTCTTGATGAACCATCTCGACGGTGGTGTGCATGTACCTCAGAGGGAGAGAAATGAGAACAGAAGCAATTCATTCCTTCGTGTAAGCAAATGCATCGGTATCCGTTCATGTTCGTCTCGAATTTGCTAGACGCTGAAAAGGTATTTTTTTCTTGGTTGCTATCTCTTCGACAAAGTTACGTAAGTTATTTTGTACAGAGGGACCTACATTTAGTACCGGGCCTTGTCCACATCTCGTATCTCAATGTGTTTTCTTGTCGATCATCGGAGTAGAGGTGTCATGACACACGTCGGTGATGATAGCAAGATCAGGTTTCAATCTATACGCCATCATTTCAGCTCCTTTGAGTCATATTTCTTCCTGAACACTATTGACGATATACAGACAGATATCGAGTTTTTTTGCTTGTTCTTTGAGTAATCTCGCTACTTGTGCAATCATAAATCAACCAACTCTATTGTCCATAGCTCTTCATACGAAGTAACGATCATTGAGTGTAATGAACTCGTCAGGATAGGTGATAACTGATCCTACGACGACTCATAGCTGTTCTACTTCTTTCTTTGAGGTGCATCCTATGTCGATGAAAATATTATCTACCTTTGGTGCTTCTTCCTTGGATGGATCACGACGGGTATGAATCGCAGGTCGACCAAAAAGACCGATTACAGGTCATTTTTTTCCATGAATGATCACTCTTTTGGAAGGAGCGATTTGATGATCACTGCCGCCATTACGTATGACGTAGATAAGCCCATCATCAGTAATATAGTTTACAAACCAGCTGATTTCATCGCAATGAGCTTCGAGAACGACTTTGTATGAACCTGTCGGATTTATCGTTGCGACAGCGCTCCCATACGTATCTACAAAAGTCTCATCCACGTACTGGGTGATATAATCAAGCCAAACTTTCTGTCCTGTTCGTTCGAATCAGGTAGGAGAAGGAGTATTGATCAACGTTTCGAAAAATTTAATCTCTTTAGTTCAGAGAAGTTTTTTTGATGTAGTCTTCTTTGGTACTGATGTAGGCATTGATTGGAGAGGTAAGAGAGTAAAAGTATATTTTTAGAATTGGTCATCCCTACAGCGATGTTACGAGACATGTTGAGAATACTCTGGAAAGAATAGTCACTTGTACGAAGTTATGGTACAGTTTCCAGCTGAAATTTAAAAAAAACTCTTCCTTTTGGGGAAGAGTTCTTGAAAAATAACGCGCTACTACGAAACTACTAGTTTTCGTAGATAGTATATACCAACGTAGCGGTATATGTACCGACTGATTGGTATGCAGGAATTACTATTTCCATTTCAGGAATTTTTCCGTATTGACCGATAAGTCCACTATTTGCCGCATTTGGTCTCTGAATAAATGTTACTGCAGAGTTAAGAGGAGTGAAAACTAACAATCCAGCTGCTACAGTCACTCCAGGATTTGATGAACCTGCCATGACGGTAACTGCTGTAGAATCTACTTTCATAGAAACGTTTGCTGCAGGAATAGTTGCAGCTCCAGGCCCTGTCATATTTCCACTAAGTTGTACTGTAGTGTAATACCCAGTGTCTGCTCCTTTAAGATCTTCTACCCGAAATTCACTCGTGAATGTTCACGTTTGTGTCTGAGATGAAGCTGATACAGTATACTGACCAAAATCAAATGATCAGGTATTACCGATACAGATATCACCAGGCAAGATTTCTACTTGAACAGTAACGTTTTCTGAACACGATGCTCCTGTTCAGAGACATGATGCTTGGGTGCTTCCTCAAAAAGAGAATACTGCTACTGCAGCAATTACTCAGAGGAGTCACAGTTTTTTGTTCATGGGTTTTATTTTAAAAAGATAAAGACATGGATATTATATTGACAAATTGTATTAAGTGCAAGTTGTTTATTATTATTTTTTTCGTAAACATCGTTCTGGATCATATGTTGTATCTATACACATGAGTTTGTTACGGGAGCAATCAGATTATGTATCTCGACAGGTAGGATCGATAGGGCAGAACTGTCAGATATCTGCACAGCTATTTGTGGTATTGATATATCGGTAAAATAAGTAGTTCGTGGACCGAGAGGTGTTTACTCAGTTGAGCTTTGAGGTGAAAGAACCAGCCACTATATTATCGTGAAGTCATGATTTTGGAGATTCTTTTTGTTTTCAAAGTCAAGGATTATACCAGTTTATGAGATTGGTAGTTTTTTCACCACGTTCGTAAATATCCTTATAAACGTACTTAGGATCATGCTCGTAGATGGTTAATGACTTTGGAGCTTCATAGTCAGGAAAATTATAGATCATTACATTGGTATTATTTATTTTATGGAGCGCTTTCTCTCGTCGAGGCTCTGTGTCAGCTACTTGATGTTCTCAGGGAACGTTAACAAGAACTGGTTGTTGGGTAATGGGTGAACAAATACCATCAAAATAGTTTCATGAATTGTCTCTGGCAGGGCACTGATCGGAAATAGGACTAGGAGTTTTGGTAGAGCTTGCCGATCATACCGAGACTGGATTGCTTGGTGATTGTTCCTGTATGGTAAATACTATGGGATAACCATAGGTACGATTGTCAAGTTTGTCATATGCTCATCGACGTCGATATCGCTTTCCAGATGACAGACTTCATCATCATAGAACAAGATTTGTTTGTGTAGTAGTGAATTCTATTGCCGTAGTAAAACTCATCGTATTACTTATCTGAATAACATAACTCTCTAATCATATGCCTGTATCGACACTCGCATTCCATGTAAACGATATCGGAGCTGTATATGGGTGCGTAGGATTTGGTCATGAATAACTTACGCTAAGAGGCGGAGGAGTTGTATCCAATCAAAAAGTTACTTGAGTATATAACATATCACTGACGATATTTGTAAAGTCGGCAGTTATATTTTTTAATCAATCTTGTGGGGTGAGAAGAATAGGTATTGTCGTTATAGTTCATCGTGTCGTTATTCAAGTAATTAGACTTTGCAAATCTCACGAAATGATAAAACTACTATCGGTAATTATATTAAATGAAAGTATTTGATTAGCTCATGTCGTCCAATACACAGGAGGTATGAAGGTATTTGTATTTCCTATAGGGAGAATATCTCCTGTGAAATCAGTAATAAGATTAAGACGTATGGTTGTATTTTGCGATGATGAAGATCCATAGACCATTCCTAAAAAAAGAAATGTACACAAAAAGATACACCCTATATGAAGGAAGTATTGCTTAGTGATTTTACTGAGATCGAAAATGGTGTTGCTCATAGAGTAAATGATCTGGTTAGAAAAAATATATTCCCTTCTACTATAATGATAGTTGACATACCTGTCAAATACATCGTAGTAAACATTGAATCACAAAAAGCACTCCTCATGTCGAGGAGTGCTTTCAGAAATTTTTTGTTTTTTCTACGTATGCTTCTTTTTTCTCGTTCATACAACTATCAATCCAAGAAGGAGTATTCACAGCACGCTAAAAAGAATAATCCATGGTATGAAGAGTGCTTTTGTTACCAAAAGTTCTTGTTTTGCATTCATATCTATATTTGTATCATCCAGATCGGTTCACTCTTCCAGGACAGGATTGCTTGTGATTGATGCAGTGATTTCAAGTGGTCCGTTCCATCGTGGTTTGTCTATGAGAGGAATAATGAATTCATTTTCTTGCTGGGGGAGTATTTTTTTGGATATGGTTTCATAATTAGTTGTGCTTCATCGTCGTTTTGTCGATGGTTGAAGACTTATGTACTGGGCAACATTACCATCATTTCTCAAGAGTATCTTTCCGAAATATTCGTTAGTATCTGGTTTTGATATGATATAGAAACGGGGATCTTTGTTGTGAATTACTCGTCCTATCGGGAGTTTTTGATTAACGATAAGGAGAGATGAACGAAGTACTCATTTTACTGAAACATCAATGAAGTTTGCTCTACGACTTACGACTTGTATCGCACCATCAGATTGAGCGTCTCATATGATTTTTAGTGTAGCACATCAGTAGACCATGCCTGCAGTATCCTGAGGAAAAGTTACTTTTGCATGTGTTTCGATAGTAGTTTTTGCTGGAATAGTAAATCATGTCTCTGAAGCAGCAACATGCTGTCCAAATTGGCTCATAGTAGATTCTGGTTGACATGCTTTTTTTTGTTCAGTATCATTGGTGATTGTTCCATCTACGAAACCAAGTTGTACTTCTACTTCTGTAGGTCATCAATTAACGATGTAGACACAGATATCTGTTTCAGTTCATGGAACTGCTGACATTTGTAGATCTTTGGATCATCACTCTTTTGCGACTTCTGGATCATTACAAAATCTGATTAATAGATCTCCTAGATTAGAGATGTTTGGATCTTGCTGTGCATATACTGGAAATATAGCCAGTAAGAGCAACAATGAAAAGAGTATTTTTCTCATACTGGAAAAGATGAAATTAAAAATGAATACTGACAACATATACAAGTTATATAATGAAGCAAGGAACATACAGTGATTTTTTGGTATTTGTTATTGTCAAATCATAACTATATGATATGATTTTCTTTTTAGCTTGCATAGTTTCTCTTTTTGGCTATATAATGAGATGTTGAGTGAGTTAAATTGTTGAAGTTTTATGTTTTCATTATCCCCTATGAAGAAGAGAGTACTGACCTGAATAAAACCAACAGGAGAACAATTGCACTTAGGAAATTATTTTGGTGCAATGGAGCCTATGATTCGTTTTGCGAACCAATGAACTCATGAGGTATTTATGTTTGTTGCAAATCTCCACGCACTTACCGAATTTCACGATGCTGCTGCTATTAGAAAAAATACGTATACAGTAGTGAAGACCTATCTAGCTTGTTGACTAGACCCGAAACACGTCCATATATATAATCAATCTGATATCTCTTCGCATGTTGAACTGATGCGGATACTAGGTTGTGTGACGAATTTATGATTTATGAAACGTATGCATGCTTACAAAGCAGCGGTAGATATAGGAAAAGAAGATGATATCAGTGTAGGAACATTCAATTACCCTGTGCTTATGGCAGCTGATATTCTCTTGTATGACCCACAGTATGTTCCTGTAGGAAAAGATCAGAAACAACACGTCGAGTATGCGAGAGATATTGCTCAGAAATTTAATCATTTGTTTGGAGAAACATTTTCTTTGCCAGAACCGTATATCCAAGAATCTGTAGCGACTGTTCCTTGAATCGATGGACGTAAAATGTCGAAATCATACAACAATTACATCGGATTATTTGATCAACCCGAGATAATACGCAAAAAAGTGGCTCGTATACCTACCAATGCAATCCCTATAGAATCTCCCAAAGATCCTGAGACATGCAATATCTTTGCTGTGTATAAGTTGTTTCTCACGTCAGAAGAACAAGCTATTTTACGTGATCGTTATCTTGCAGGCGGTCTCTCTTACAAAGATCTCAAAGCTGAACTTACGGAAAAGATAGTTGTATTTAACGAACCAATTATTGCTCGCTACGAGAGTATAGATGATAACTTTGTTGCTGAGTTGTTACGAAGATGAGCTGAAGAAGTACGTCCTTTAGCGCAACAAAAAATTCGTGATGTATATGCAAAGGTATGATTTAACGTATAGGAAATTCTAAGTTCTCGCATCCATATTGTCGTTTTAGTTATATTTCATTGAAAATGAACGAACTATACGTCGAAAAAGGTCGCGAAGCGACTTTTTTACTCTATAGGTAGGGATGTACTGTTACTTTCCCAATAAACGATTCGGTGAAGAGAAGGTTGCTTGGGTGACCTGAGTTTCATGATCAGAAGGAGATTTTTTGCTGATCGATGAAGAGTATGTGGTATGTTTATGAACGCATATCACTGCTCATGAGTTGATAAAAGGTGAAGCGACAGCAGTGCGTCAGGAAATCATTGAGACTGCATTGTGTAGTAACCAAACTATGCGTCTGATGCATCAGTTTGTCTGACAGTGGTTTACTTCATATACAAATACGATCCCTCTTCGAATCTGATCAGACATACAAGCTTTGTTGAAACGCCGTCCCAAAAAAGTATCTCCAATAAGCCGTTCGTGGGAGATGTGATTTTCACCTGAAGGAAATCTTCTCTTCACATCAGGATCAGATACCACGCAACAACAACTGATTGTTTTTCCAGATATATGGACGATGCATCAGCAACTTCCTGTGAGACTTTTTGAACAGCCGTGAGTGGCTCGTCGACACAGTTGACTTACTGCTTTACAGAAAGCGGTCATTTTTTGGGGATGTAAGAAGTGAACTATCCATACATTGATTACTACTCCTGCTTGAGTTTTTCAAGATCGACAATCGCTTTCAGCTATCTTTATTGTTGATATGCACAAACGATGGTACAAATCTGCAAAAGATCCTAGATATCGAACACCTACCGTTCTTGCTCACTTCGAGCAAGTATATTGATGTTCACGCACTTTTTCTGGGGTCAGCTTATAGCGTATGTTTACTGAAACAAAGGACCAAAAATTTGCATTTTCTTGATTCAATTCGTATTATCGGTGTATTGCAAAAATTTACTTTTTCTACGACGACTCTATGGTAGTATCGACAAAAAAGACAGCTACACCTCCTAAATCAACAAGGAAAACAGCAACTCCAAAAAAAACAACTTCTGCACCTAAAAGTAAGGCTGCTTGTTTGCTGAGTACTGATACGTTGTGAGGATATGGACTTGACTTGATTTTTCAGACAGCAAAAGAGCAGGGATACGATGGTATTGATTTAGCGATGCGGAAAAATTTCGATGCATGGCAAGTAGCATATGTAAACGAACTAGTGACAAAGTACGGAATTCCTGTAGAGGTCGTACAGATTTCAAACAAAGCTAATCTGAAAGAAATGAATCAAGCAGTAGATCTTGCAAAATCACTCAATGCAAAAGTTATTACAATCAACGCTCCATGATTTTTTAATATCTGATCGTATAGGTTTCTTACTGCGCATCTTCCCGCTTATAGGCATCACAACAAATCGATCAAGTTTTCTATTATCAACCCAGAGGATAGCTCTATGTTGTGAATCATTCCAAGGTATCACTATAGTAATAAAGCAAGTATCATAAAAAAGCATTTGATGTATTTGGCATTAGATATTTCGAATGTTGATGAAACTGAACTCGAAGAGCAATTTATGAAAAAGATGGCAAATTTCATTCCTTACTTGTCAACGGTCTATCTTAGTGATATCGATCATCATGGAAGAAAACATCTTCCGCTGTGAGATTGATCGTTAAAACTACCACAGTTATTGAAAAGATTCAAACAACTTGAGTATGCTTGATATTTTAGTGTTAAACTAGAACTCAGCAGACAAGAACTTTCAGATATCGAAAAAGTGAAACTTATTCTTCAGAAGTGTAGAATGCACATAAGAGAACGATATGATGAAGCGACTCTTGATGATTAGATATATAAATATGCTATCAGGAAAGTGAAAGGACAGCTTGCTTTTTTTACAAAAATTGCTACCCATAGGGTAGTTTTTCATATCTCTTTTCGTTGAAAGATTGGTGAAAAAAAGTCTGTGGAGTATATCAGTGTTTTAGTTTTTCTCTTGTCTCATGAAAGTTACCTTACTCGTTACGCAACTCCAAGAAATTACTGATTTATTGATGAGGTTTGTATCGAAACATGCGACACTGCCTGTACTTGAAAACGTCTATATAAAAGCCTGACTCGAGTGACTCTTGTTTAGAGCGACAGATATGGAAAAGTATCTAGAGATCAATCTTGAAGCATCTCCAGATGATGAGTGAGCAATTACGGTCAATGCAAAAGCACTTGGAGATTTATTGAGAACTATAGAGGACGAATATGTCGTGATTGCTATCGATCCGGTAAAAGATATTTTGACGATTAGTTCATCTCAAGATGAGTTTTCTATAAAAGGTATTTCTGCTACAGAGTTTGTTGCCGTTCCTACAGTACAATCAGATCGTGAACTAACGTTGGATATTCATTCTTTTACGAAAGGTATCTGAAAAGTAGAATACGCAGTAATGGAAAAGAACTTCTCACCTGTGCTTACGGGAGTGATGATGAGGACGAAAGAGTATGCTGATGGATGGAAGTTGGTTTTTGTTGGGACAGATTCTTTTAGACTTGCTGAATATAAAATAACGCAAACACAAGGAATTGCAGGTGCGTATACGATCATTATTCCAAAAGTACATGTACAAGATATTAAGAAAGTTGCAGAATACGCAGAAAGCAAAAAAGTCGATCAGATGAAAATTGTCTTTTCAGACAATATGGTTTCGTGCCAGTTTATTATGGAAGGTTTGCAAGTACAGTGCACTGCATTACTTATTCAGGGATCATTTCCTGATTATGAAAATGAAAATATTATGCCGACTACCTCTGTAGCGACCGCAGTGATTTGAAAATCACAACTAGAAAAATCATTGAGAAAGATATCCATTCTTACGAGAGATTTAAATAATTATGCACTGATCAAAGCACAAGATAATAGTCTAGAAGTAAGTTCTTGAGAAACTGATTTAGGACAGGGAGAAACAAATCTTCCTGCAGTGATCGATGGAGAGATGGTATGATTTGGTATAAATGCAAAGTATATCGCTGATTTCTTGAAAGTAGCTGAAAGTGCTGAAATTCAAATGCGTGTGATCGCAGCTGATAAACCGATTATTTTCAAAGATCTTGAGGATGATCAGTTTACGTATGTCGTAAGACCGTTGATTAAATAGGAAAGAGTGGAGTGATATAACGAAAGAGAGGAGCGCGCTAGAGATGCGAGCAGTTTTGTCTAGTACCACGTATGGCTGCATTGAGTTTTTATCCGATGATGTGATACCCCATTCCGTTAAGGAGTGAGTTTTTTGCTTACCAGCAGACGAATCAACAAGGGATAAGTCGTCCATTGCAAGCATTTCGAAGTCGAGTAGCCCAGCCAAGTGACCTGATGCAATCATACCTTGCTCTAGTAAGTAAACGACAGTGGATACGAAGCTATCTTCCTGGAGTAGAGAGTGTCTATCTCGCAAATAGTGTCACCTTCAATGCGTTGCGCGATACGTCAAATATTGATTTTTTTGTCGTCACGTGAGAAAAAAGGCTTTGGACAACAAAGTGTCTTATTGATTTTGTGTTTTGGTGTATAAATAAGTGGGAGTGACATTCCACGAGAGCATTATGTTTCAACGTTGATTTTTTTGTCACGAAAGATAGTCAAGATCTTTCCCGTATTTTGCTGTCTCCTAGTGATCCTTACTTAGTTTACTGGCTTGCACATTTGGTTCCTCTCTATCATAGTGATTTTGTGCTGTATGATACGATTTACGAAGAAAATAAATGGATACAATACTATCTTCCCAATTTCCTTTCTCGTCAGACTGTTTTTCTTGGTATCGATATTACTATTGGTAACGCTCGGAGTAAACGTCGAAGTGAGTGGATACTTTACTCTGTCTTCTGAGAGATAAGTGAGTATACGATAAAATACATCTATCTCGTCCTTCTTCGTCGAAAAAAAAGGAAAAACCCAGAGGTTGCAACACATATTTTGGTATGATGATGATTGTATAAATCATATGACGATAAGAGAAAGCGATATGCTTTACAATGGGAATTATCAAAAAAGGTTGATAAAAAAGAACACTAGCTATTTATGGTAAAATCAGTATTTTTTGCGAATTGTGTTCTTTTTAGTGTAGCGGAATTTCTCTATGGAGAAGAGATAACTATAAGTTATCAGATAACTAGAGATTGAATTTGTCAATATGACATACATCCTTATACCAAAAGAGTAAAAAGGTTTTGAAAAAAACCTTCTTGAATATAGGAAATTTCAGTTCTGTTTCTGTGGAGATATTTTTTATTCGTTTGTGAAATTATACATATGCAAAAACTAACCGTTGTTATGGATATATGAAATGCGTACATCAAAGGTGCAGTCTTCACCCATGAAGATGATCAGTCCCAACTGATTGCGAAGGAGATGGTAAAAGTAAAAGGAATGCGTAAAGGAAAGATGCTTGACGCAGAAGACTTCGCTCTTTCTATCAATGAACTTCTTACTTCGTTTTCTAAAAAGCTTTGAGGTGATTTTGTGGAAGAAGTATTTGTATGAATATCTCATCCAGAATTGAGTATTTCAAGGGTTCAAGAAACCAAGAGAATCATGAATAGAACAGTTACTCGTGAAGATATATTACATCTAAGTGATGTTATCGCTGAGTCATCAGATAAGTCAAACTTTGAAGTAGTAAAAATACTACCGGTCCAGTGGATACTTGACGATGAAACAGCTTGTAAAGACCCAGAAGGGATGGAAGCAAGAAGAGTAGAGCTTATTGCTGATGTTTTCCAACTACCAAAAACGTTTATGACGAGTTTACACGATGCATTCCATAGACTGGATATTCGTATAGCTGACGTGATTCCAAACATCCTATGAACGTGTGAAGCATGTCTCGATCATGAGATGAAAGATCTTGGTGTGTTACTTATTGACTTGGGTGCAAATCAGACCTCATATGTAGTCTATGAAGAAGGATATCCATTGTTTTATGGAACATTTCCTGTCGGTGGTGAACATGTGACGAAAGATATTTCTATCTGACTTCAAGTAGATATAAGAGATGCAGAACAGATCAAAAGAGAACAAGGAAGTGTCCTCCACCAACCAACTGTGTCGCAAGAAGATACGATAGATAAAAGATTTCTGAATGATATTATGACGGCGAGATATGAAGAGATTTTTGAACTCATTCAAGAAGATCTTGTAAGACATCAGAAAGACGGTAGACTTCCTGCGGGAGTAGTGATTACTTGAGGTGCTGCAAAAGTAGAAAATATTCTCGTCCTTGCAAAAGATGTGTTTAAACTAGCTACATTTCTTGCAAAAGAGCAATCACTTTCGTTTGGTGATGCATCATCGCATCCACAGTTAATCAACTTACTGTGAGTATATTTATGGATACAAAAATATTATAAAAAATCGCCAAAGCGAGGGATCAAGATGAATTTTAGTGTCTTTGGAAAATTAAAGGAATTTATGCAACAGTTATTCTAATAAGTAACAATGAATGTACTACAGATATTAATTAAATTATCATATATATTTTTTACCTTTTGATTACTACGTTATGGTTTTCCAAGAAGTTATGCCTGAATTACTTCCAGGTGCAAAGATTAAGGTCTTTGGTGTATGAGGTGCTGGATGTAATACGGTGAATAGAATGAAAAAAGAATGACTAGATGGAGTAGAATTTGTTGCGGTCAATACTGACGCACAAGTACTTGCTACCTCACTAGCGGAGAAAACGATCAATATCGGTCTCAATATCACTAAATGACTTGGTGCTGGAGCAAATCCTGAAACAGGAAGAAAAGCTGCAGAAGAAAGTCTTGAAATGATCAAAAAAGAACTTATGGATACCGATATGGTGTTCATCACTGCTGGTATGGGTGGTGGAACGGGAACGGGAGCAGCTCCTGTTATCGCACAACTTGCGAGATCTATGGGTATTCTTACCGTTGGTGTCGTCACGAAACCATTTAGTTTTGAAGGAAAGAGAAGATTTGAACATGCACTCGATGGTCTTACGAAAATGAAAGAATCAGTAGATACCCTTATCGTGATCCCAAATGACAAGATTTTCAATATCATAGATAAGAAAACGACCTTCAAACAAGCATTTTCTATGATCGATAAGATTCTTTATCTCGGTGTTCAAGGTATTTCAGATCTTATTATCAGACCTGGAGATATCAATATCGATTTTGCAGATATCAGAATGATTATGCAAAGTACGGGTACTGCGTTACTTGGTATCTGATATGGTCAGGGTGAAGATAGAGCGATCGATGCTGCAAGACGTGCTATCGATAATCCATTACTTGAAGCTAGTCTCGAAGGAGCGAAGAATATCATCTTTGCAGTAACTGGTGGTGATGATCTCACCCCGATTGAAGTCCAAGAAGCTGCGAGAGTAGTAGAAGAAATAGCTGATCCAGATGCAATGATCGTATGGTGAATGACTTTTGATGAAAGTTATGAAGGAGAAGTGAAAGTATCGATCATCGCTACAGGATTTCCAGAACAAGTGCAAGAAACAATGATCAAGTCAGTCGGTACGAGAGGTGGAGCTATCTCCAAACTCTGAGGAAGTAGTGCTGGAGCAAGAAGAGCAGGAGCGACAAGTGGAGGATGATACGTAGGAAGAGCGATGGTTGATGAAGGAGTAACTTCAGCTGCAGAGGCACAAGAAGAAAAGAAAGAAGAAAGAGATTTCGATACACCGGCGATCATTAGAAAAAAATTGTTAAATGGATAAGGAATACTTAGTATAAATCTATACTGGTGGTCTTAAAATCAGAGTTCTATACCTGAATAACTATTAATGGATGGAAAATATATCCTGTCCCCGAAGAAAATCAACATATATGAGAATGAATTCATATACTTAGAGCTGCTCCTGTTCAAGAGTGCATCATATTTTCCATGGTAGCAATACTAGATGCGAATAAAAATATTTTTCGGTGTCAAAAAAAATTAAGATGGTCATCGAAAAATCCAGGAATAGACTATGTTATAGAAAAAAGTGTGTATGTTACAAATCAGCTTTTAATAAAATGAGGTCAATATGTAATGCCATTGCGTGTTGTAAATTTAAACGAAACACATAAAAAATTAGTGTTTGATTTATTGAAAGAAATGGATGATCAGGTGGAATTTATTTCTAGCTCGATACTTAATTACTGATGCTACTAAAAGTTCTTTTCTAGGAAAGAGAATAACAAAAAATCTGTGTAAAAAAGACACAGATTTTTTTGTAAGGTGTTCTTGTGTATCTTAGTGAAATCAGTATGTTTCGCCTATATTTATTTACTGCCTCTGCTATGTTACTCACGATTAACTCTCCAGAACAACAACTCCGATATGGAGCTGTAGAAAAAGTTACTCTTCCTACAGAAATAGGTGAAATTACGATCCTACCAGGTCATCAACCATTGATCTCTGTGATCAAAACAGGTATGATTAGACTGGTTCCTCAGGAAATGCCTCATGCAGACGCATGATATATCATAGTAGAGGGTCATGTCCTCATTGCTGTTTCAAAATGATTAGTAGCAGTTACGGAACAAGAAATCATTGTGACTACGTCAGTAGGAACGAGTAGTACTCAGGAAACTGCAGAAGTGCTTGAACAGATGCATGCAGATATGCTTGTGAAAATCGCTCAGATCAAGGATGATTGAAATCATGAAGATCTCGAAGAAGCAATTACAAATATGGAGAAAATTACCGCAGACTTGAGAATCGCAAAAATCGGACACGTTCGTTCATAAAAAGTCTCTGTAAAAAAGTAAAAAAAGAAATTAAGCAGTTTTTTGGCAACAAGAAACTGTTTTTTCGTTCCTTTTTTTGACTTATTGCTCTTTGATAGATAGAATTATAGGTGAAAGATATTCTATTTATCGAGACGCATGACACAACTTACGCGGTGTAAAGAACAGTTATATCATATCTACCAACAAGATAGCTCGTTATCGAGTAGATTTTCTGATTTTACGAGACAGGCATGGTGACCAGAAAAGTCTGCTTGCCTTGATCTTTTTGGCTCTGTGGCAGCTATTCAAAAGTTTATTCTCGATCCTGGAGATGTAATCTATCATCAGTCAGCAGAAACGTTTCCAGAAGAACAAATAACCTGAAGTACGCAAACAACAACCACAACCAAGAGTGATGAGCGAAACCTTCCTGATATTCCTCTACGATCAGAAGCTCGTTCTTTTCTTGTTTCCTGAGTATGGATAGTTGTGCTTTGTATTATATGAGTGACTTTGTGGAAGATAGTTCAATACTTTCTCGTAGCTATGTATGACGTACTGAATGCGAGTAGAATGGAATATGTGAGAATAATGTTGCCAAGAGGTGATTCGAAAAATGATCGTGAGAGAGAAAAAGAGCTAGCAAAAGATATGAAAGAAAAGATAGGAAGAATGTCGCAAGTCTACAGTAGTCTCCATAAAATGGGAGAATTGAGTTTTATGGATAACGTGATGCGTTGGTTTTTTGATAAACCAAAGATGTCGTTTATTTTGCACTATGAAGATGGATTGTTATCGTTCATTGTCTGAATGTATCCAGAGTACAAGAAAATCGTAGAAAGTGCGCTTTCTGCACAATATGCAGAAGCATCTATGGAAGCGATTGAGACTCCAGACTTATATAAAAAGAAATATGTTGAAATAATTCCTATGGAGCCAGTTAAATCGGCCTATTATCCTATCAGAATTTTTAAACAACTCGAAGACGATCCATTAAATAATATTATCGATTCAATAGGCAAGGTATCGCCTGAAGATACTATTTCTATGGTGATTACGATTAGACCAGAAAAGTGAGAATTTAATACATGAGCACAGAAACTTGCCAACGCATTGTTCAAAAAAGATGAGGCAGTAATGAATCCTATGCCATTTCGAAAAAAACTGTTGCCTCGACACTTATTTTCATTTTTCATAAACGGACCAAGCCAAAAGCTAATCGAAAGTTTCAATCCATCAAAACAGCAAGGAGATCCTATGGTGCGTATGGTGAAAGCAGAAGAAGAAGCATATAATATGATGGCAGAAGAAGCAGCAAAACCTGCATTTATGTGAGGGTTGATGTTAGTTTCCACTTCAGATGCTCCTGAAAGACCAATGGAAAATATTTATAATCTCGTGAGCGCGTATAGTATTTATAGAGATGAGTATAACAATGCACTCGACCAACCAGAGCTGGTTGCTGACATCTTATGACCTATAGTGAAGCCACTCTGGAAGTTTAGTATCTCATTTGCTCTTCCTGGATTTGTAACAAAGAAAAATATCTTCACGGTAGGTGAATTGAGCTCTTTGTTTCATCTTCCTGATGTGACGTTCAACCGTAGTCCAATTATCAAATGGATGGACTATAAAGTAGTTGCTGGCCCAAGTGAACTACCTGTCCCGACAGATCCTACAGGGTTTGTGATTTCATGAGTAATTGCAGATTCGTTTAAGTGATGAGATTTGAATCAAATCCTTCCCTTGATTAAACATGCTGCGGTGACGACCAAGGAAATAGAGGAAGAACATCGTGAAGAAGTTGCCGAGACATATGTAGTAAAACCAGGTGAAGAAATTATTGAAGAAGAAGGAAAGAAATATCGCCTTCGGAAAACTAAAAAAACGGTTACTTGACTTAGAACGTACAACGATGCTATTTTGTTGTGATTGAATGTGTACAGGAATAGATACTCACCGGTGTATATGAAGAGAAAAGATAGAACAAGACATCATTATATCATCTGAAAGTCTGGTACAGGTAAATCGGTCTTTATTTCAGCTATGGCGAGACAGGATATCTGGTCGGGTGATGGATTGTGTGTGATCGATCCTCATGGAGATCTCGTTGAAGATATTTTGCAGTATGTGCCAAAAGAAAGAGCCAGAGATGTAGTTTATTTCGATGCAGGAAATGAAGCTCGTCCAATGGGGTTGAATCTTTACGAAATTTCTCATCCAGCAGAGGCTGATAGAGCAGTAAATGATGCGACAGAAATGTTTATCAAGATGTTTGGTGCAGAAATCTTTGGTCCTCGTATTCAGGAGTACTTCAAATTTGGTAGTTTGACTCTTCTAGAAGATATGGAAGAAGGTGCGACCTTGCTTGATGTGCCGAGATTGTTTACTGACGAGGTGTTTAGAGAGTATAAAACCAAAAAAGTGAAAAATGCCGTTGTTAGAAACTGGCGAGAAAAGACCTATAATTCAATGGGAGATAGAGAAAAACAAGAAATCATTCCTTACTTCACTTCCAAGTTTGTTTCTTTCAATACGAATTCATTGATTAGAAATATTATTGGTCAGACAAAATCGGCATTCAATTTTGCTGAGGTGATGGACAATAAGAAAATTCTTCTTATCAACTTATCGAAAGGTAAGATAGGTGAACTGAATGCACAGCTTCTTGGTATGATTTTAGTTTCCAAGATCTATAACGCAGCTATGGCAAGGGCAAGAATGGATGAAAAAGATCGTAAGTATTTCTTTTTGTATGTGGATGAGTTCCAAAATTTCGTTACTGATACGTTTGCAGACATTCTTTCGGAAGCGAGAAAGTACAAA
>Ga0163148_10002582_pt1 | contig 21360 bp, 19 predicted proteins | sample OliLakLV19MP7P2_FD_148606 | JGI IMG/M metagenome (GOLD analysis project Ga0163148, IMG submission 148606) | Freshwater microbial mat bacterial communities from Lake Vanda, McMurdo Dry Valleys, Antarctica- Oligotrophic Lake LV.19.MP7.P2 | ecosystem: Environmental > Aquatic > Freshwater > Lake >...
ATGGTGGACTGAGGTGATGGTGTATTTCACTCGGTTGAATCAACGTCATGGAATCTCTGAGATATCTTCCTTCAAGAATATCACTGTTCATGCTTCAAGTGAAGCACCAGCATCTCCTTTGAGTCAATTGAATCATTCCATAAATTTTTCTTTTTCTTTTTCAGTTACTGGTTCATTTTCTTGATTCGTTTCTTCGATTGTTTCTTGTGTATTGTTTGTATCCGTCGTTTCAGTACTTTGTGTGGTTTGCTGCTGTGTGGTTTGCTGCTGTGTGCCTTGATTTTGTGTGGTAGGGTTTTGTTCGTTTCTTCATGGTTGTTGCCCTGTATGTCTGTTTTGCTGAAGGAACTGTGCAGTCTCTATGTGTTGTTGATGCATCTGTGCGAGTTCTTCATCAGTAGGGACAATTGTAGTACTTCTCAATGATCCTTCTTGCTGAGTAAGTGCATCGAGATGATCTTGTGCTATAGCACGTTGTTGTACTTGTTGTTCGTCGCTTGGATCGAAATCATTGTCAATTTGTTCCAGGTAGGTATTTAATCTCCTAGTCATAGCTTGTCTGCTGCTGTTTACCATCTGTATAGTAGGTGGTGTAGCTTCTCATGATCATCTAGCGGTATTTGCGACGAGCAGATCAGTAAATTTTTCGAAATCGCTTATATACTCTTCTAGTTTCGATGAATCAATCTCAGAGATTGCTCACCAACTAAATCAGCTGATTTCTTTTTGTATTTTTGATTCAATATCATCTACCCATATTTCTTCTCCATGTACTTCAACAAACCGTCTTTTTGTGACCTTGTCTTTTTTCCATTCATGAGAAACCTTATCGGCTACTTCACAAAGATCTTCTTGTTGTAGTGTAATTTTTTTTCATGACTTTGTTTTCGTAGTAATTTTTGTAATTCCATGAAAATGAAGTAATCTATGCGTGACTTCATGTGTCTTTGCTGAAATTAATTCTTTAACACAATTCTTAATATTATCACTTTGCTCAACTACCTCTCTAAGTGATCACACTGAAATTACTTTTCATGCGGAGTCGGTAAACAAAAGTTTACTTTCATGTAAGTCTATATCTTTTAAATTATACTTTTTACAGAAGTATTTTTTATGAAAACATATTTTTCCTTGATCTATCCATGCTTTGATTTCATCTTTTGTTTTTGGTGGTTTGCGTCACAACACTTCATTGATTATGCCTTGAGGAATGTCATTGGATCAAACAAATCTATACGATGAGAACTTTGCAATTCTTGCTGCTATTTCTGGAGATAAATGCTCATCGCTAGCTGAACTTCAGTCGAGAAAATATTCATCTTTTGGTTGTTCTATATGATATGCTGCAAAACATGGTTTATGAGCATAATTAGGATCGAGTAAGTTTGCTTGTTTATCAACACTTCTTACAGGAACTTTTTCCTTAGGATCCATTTCATTGAAAAGCGCGGTTTGTATAAGCTGCTGAACTACTGGTGGCTTTCATGGCTGCGTGAAGGTGCGACTTGTTGCTTCAATGCTATGTCCAGAAAGAAGATGAATATTTTTTTCATGACTTGGAGGTGTTGCTTTAGTCGTGTCAAGCTGTATTTTTTCTCAAACTTTGTTTCCGTTATTACCGAAAAGTTGCATACCGGTATCGTCCGAGTCTTGCATGCCTGGACCTGGCTGTTCATCATCTCCTCCATAGTTAAGTTCTGGATATCACTCATAGGTTTTTCACGTAGATGTATCGGTAATTGATATCTTGTTTTTTTCGCTCAGGATGAGACGGTTTTTCAAGGTCGGTTCTCATGTATACACCGCAAATTCATGTTCTTGTAGGGTGTCGATGATTGCTCCTGTCTTATCGTCGACGATATACCCTTGTGGAGTAGTGCCAAAGAGTGTTGAAAATATCGGATCTGATTTCTCGAAGTCGACTGTTCGTTCAAACGAAAAAAGTTCGTCGAGATTGTCTACTGAGGTAAACTTATTTTCATGGGTTACTATGTTTTTTTCGATGAAGGTGAGTTTCAGATCTTTTTTATCTTTCTTGAATGTTGCGGTTTTTTCATCTAGATTATACACTTCTTTCCAGAAGGTAAGATAATTATCGAAATGTTTTTCTGGATCTATACCCATTTGGGTCATCTTTTCTCTTATCATATCATGATCTAATTGTTGTTCTAGATAGTCTTCCTGGAGATACGTAGTGATGGTTGTTTTTAATCCTTCTCCTTGTAGAGCAAAACCAGTTCACTCTAGTTTACTCAATGTAGCGAGATGTTTGATAAGCATCGCTCTTGGTGTTGTATTTTTATTTTTTTTGATAGTTTGATGTGCTCGTTCGAGATATCCTCTGAGGAGTTCCTTTTCATACTTTTTTGTATAGCAATCTGCTTCTTGCTCATCTTTTGCTTTCTTAATATGTTGTTGATATTGCGTTCAGAGAGCTGTAGTAGTCTTTGTTTCTTTCATATATTTTTCTCGAGGAAGATTTTTAAATATCCCTTTCGTGATTTCTGTATGGGAAAAAGTGTTATCAAATGTATCTATAACATTTTTCTTTGCATCTCGCGCTAACCATCATGCTTCCATAAGCGTCACCTGTGTGAGCTGTGCCAAGTTTCTGTCTAAAGTGGATACTCCTATGGTTTTTTTCCCGTCTTTTTTCTTGTCATTTAGAAGAGCATCTTTAACGTTGTTGTTTTTTATATCGTGTCATGCTTTTTTAAATGCATCGAGATAGGTTTTCATGGTCGGACGATGTTTGCCGTCTTGGAGAAACTTACTTATTTTTTTTTGTTTATCTGGAGCGCATTGTTCTTTGAAAAAACTATCAAAAAGTTTCTGAAGTGTAGGAAGAAGCGCTTTATTACGTATGAGTTTTTTCATTCACTCTTTTCAGAAACGTCGTGTATATAACTCTTTCCATGTTGCTTGTAGTGTTTTATCTCTTGTGTCTTCGATCGCTTTGGTATAATGATCTTTCCATATTTCGAAGACAGTCTCTTGTTTGTCGTCTTCAAAGTTGTTTGCTTGTCGGTCAGCAAGTAGTTCACTTAGTCTGCCATCTTTGCCTAATGGAAGACAGTCAAGATCGGAAAAAGTAATTTTACTGATCTTTTTTCCCCCTGAAACATTTTGTATGTATATCTCATATTCTTGTGCAAGTGATACATCGCTTTTTTTCGTTTCTTGAAGAAAAAGAGCGATAAGCTCGTTTTTATTTTCGGGCACTTTTTTTCAGCTCTTATTTCGTAATTCAATAAAAGAAAACAACTTTTCTGAAAACTTCTTCCCTATGGTCTCGTAGTCATCACGTCTTGCTTTTGTTCATGGAGAATCTGTTTCTACTTTAGCTCATGTATTTTCAGCCATACAACGAATGATGAATAAAATGTATGATATATTCGAAGAGATTATATACAAAAACGTTTGCAAAGCAATAATGAAAACATACTATTACTTTCAGTAATTTTAGCTGTTTTTCTGCTTGGTGACTGTCTATGCGCATGATCGAATAGTCTTTTTGTGATGAGCTGAATCGATGTTAAAAACATTGATCAAGCATTTTGGTAGTGATGAACACAGTAAAATCTATGTGTTGTATAGTACGCATGATTTTTTTGAATGAGAAGGGAAACGTATTCCCATTGTTACTGCACTTCCGAGACGGATAAATTCAATGCTCTCTAGATGAACGAGATCGTCGTTCCGCCCGATTCGTTGGCTGTTTGATTATCGTAACTTGATGTTTTTTTATCCACTCTTGTGTTGATTACTCAGGAGAAAAATACAGCGTAACAATCCTGATCACTTGGTTATTTCTTCGTTTGCGACTGCAAAAAATATCGTTCCGACATCATGATGGGGGATTCGTACTACCTTGTATGTTCATAGTCCGATGCAGTATATTTGGGAAAACTATGATGAATACATGAAAAAACTAACGGGACTAAAAAAAGCTTTGTTCGCATTTTCTGTTTGATACCTTCGTCCACGAGACAAAAAGTCACGTATTTATGACCTCGTGTATGCAAATAGTGAGTATACGTCACAGTGTGTCTTGAACTCCTATGGCATTGCTTCACAAGTACGATACCCGACTCTGGATCTACTGTTTTTTTCTACTCCATGAGTTGACCAGCCTCGCAATTACTTTGTCTATGTGGGTAGGTTGGTGAGATTTATTAGAGAAGTAGACCTGATCATAGAATTGTGTAACGAAATGAAACTTCCTCTTCTTGTGCTAGGCAGTGGACCCGATGAAACGTATGTGAAATCAATTGCTTGACCTACTGTTACGTTTGTTTGACAAGTAAGTGAGGTTAGAGAAAAGATAGAGATAGTAAAACATGCCAGATGACTGATCAATCTAGCGAAAGAGAGTTGTGGAATAGCAACTATGGAAGCGCTTAGTCTGTGAGTTCCCGTTTTCTGATATGCAGGTGGATGAAGTCGTGAGATCGTTTGTCCAGAAGATAGATCTTGTTTAGAACATAAAAACTGTATTACCTCTGAGTCGTGAGTTTTAACTACTCATAAATCACTTCCTGTTCTCGTCGAAGGGATGCGTGTGTTTTTAGCTATGCAGCGAAACAGAAGTCTAATTCAGGAAAATACACATCAACAACTTTCGACTAAAATTACCCCATAGTGGGATCAATGAGGTAGTTTGGTGTGATGAGTTCTCCTGCTTGTCGACATGGAGCGGTTAAGTCAATCGGTCGATTTTTTTCTGAAGAAGCGAGAACGATCTGTTGTTCCGAGTCTCGTTGGAACTGAATTTGTCTGTCTGCGTATTGCTGTCATCAGATAAGTTCACTATCTCCAATAGGATCTATGAGTAAATTGTCTTTTTCTTGTCGTTCGGTAAAACTTATTTTTTCTTCTTTTTTTGAAGAACAATCATAGAGCCGACAATTTTTTTTCTGTCAGATAGTGATCGCAATGATTTTTGGGAAATCGCTTGTCGTAGATAATGACGAAAAAAGATCTGGTTTACTGCACGTGAAAAGAGGAAGAGGTGTTTGTTTAGTGATCAAATTTATAGCGAGACAGCATACTCTCAGCGTCGTAAAACTTCCTGGCCCATTTAACACATAAAGTGAGGAGGGAGTATGTTTTTGTATGAGATCTAGTAACCATGGACCAAAACTCCTTTCGATATCATGATAGGGCAGGAGATGTCTTTCTCATGTTGTGAGACAAACAATTTGATCAGATGAAATATTTAAAAACATGAGTACTAAAAAGAATGAAAATCTCTTTCCAAGGTAGTAATTTATTGTACATATGCAAGGTAGCCTATTGTTTTCACTGTGCAACGTATTGGACCGCTCTAATCATTACATAACTAAGTATGACAAGCAAGACGCCTACTATAGAGTATTGAAATCATTTTTTTCCTTTCTCATACATACTTTCACTTGCTCATCAAAATACCATCATCATTCCTGAAATGACGAGTCAGAAAGTAGCGAGTGTTCCTATAAAAAACGTTGCTCCAAGAAAGATATCCTGAACAAAATTCTTTGGCGTATTTTGTCATTCAGTATCCGTTCTGATCTGAAGTGTTTCATAGATTTGTAATTTACAACTTCAGTTTCAAACACAGGTAGGATTTATTTCGATACCTGCAGTAGGACTTGCTGCGTGAGCATACATTGTTTTTTGATGGATAAAATAGCATTTCCTCTATCATTTCTTTATTACCTTCAAGAATACTTAAATAGTAAGCAAAAAGCAAAAAAATAGAATTTAGCGAAACCTACTCGATATGAAGGATACTATTTTTATTGACTACGAGATTTTCCGTAATCATTTGCGTGACTATCTCATCAAACGCATCATGAGAATATGTCTGTGCAAGTATCGTGACTGCTGTAGGTCCATGATGCAAGAGGTATTTGAGAATATTTCCTCTCACTTGTCTACGAGATCAGGCAAAACGGGATTGTTTTGATGTTGGTTTGATGCCTGTTTTTTTGCTCGTCAGCACTGATGATCCATAGTCCATAAGCGCATTGTACCAATCGTTTGCACGTCACTCAGGAAGGTGATCAATTGCTATACGTTCAAGTTCTGCTATTGATATATTCTCATCGAGCTGAAGCTCATAAATAAATATTCTTCTGATATTTGTATCTATGACGGGAACGGGTAGATTGTAGGTAAACGCGAGGAGTGCTCATGAGGTATAGGGGCCTATACCTGGAAGTGATTGGAGAGTAGTTCTCTCACGGGGAAGTATTCACTGGAATTTTTCTATGAGTTGTTGTGCGCAAAGTTGCAAACGTATCGCTCTGCTGTTGAATCATAATCCAGATCGTTGGAGTAAAAGGAGTTCTTTTGGAGTCTGAGCAAGATCTGCTAGAGTCGGAAACACTTCCATAAATTTCAGAAATTTCGGGATAACTCTGTCTACTTGTGTTTGTTGGAGCATTGTTTCGCTCACGAGTACTTTGTACTGGTCAAAAGTATCTCTTCGAGGTAGCTCTCTTTTGTTTGTGGTATATCGATCGAGTATCTTTTCTTGAAAGTTCATACGAGAAAAAAAATTAAACTACTTATAGGGAATTGCTTTACTTTCTCGGTCGTCCTGAAATTGTTTCATAAATGATTGGATGACAAAACGATCCGAACTCACCACACCGATCTCTCTGTTGTTGTCTAGAGCGTTTGCGCTGAGATTCATACTTCAGATGTACAACGCTTGATTGTCTATGAGGATATTTTTTGCATGTACATTTGGATCTGCCTGCAGGCGAGTTAGCTGTTTAAGTTCTTTGGGAAGTGAATCTTCTTGATATTTACCGAAGATGAGACGAAGAGTAACTCATTGCTTTATTTTGTCTTCGAGCAATTGTATCAGTTCTTTATCTTCCAGGTACTGTGCTTGGATATCTATACTTTTCGTTGCTTTTTTTATGAAAGCAATGACCGAAGAGCGACAGTTGAACGGGCAGATTCGAAGACTTTCTGGCAGTGGCTCTGTCCATGGTTGTTTTTGCCAGTCACGTTCGAAAACTTGTTCTAAAATTCATGCATATGATTTTTGCTTGCCAATGAACCAGTACTCTCTATTTCCAAAAAATCATGGATAGGTGCTGTTTGCGGTACTTACGATAAAGGTATTTGTGTCAACGATAAATGTCTTGGCATGCACATAGTTTGTTCATAGTCACTCATCGGTATGTACTTCGATACCAGATCATTTAGTTTGTTTGTAAAACGATAAGTAATCTTTTGCTTCATTGCCATGCATACTGTTTTCTAGAATTATACGTATCTTTACTCCTGTTTTTGCTTTATTGATAAGCATATTGATGAGATCCTTATCGGTGATTTGGTATCATCGAATATCGATGGTGTACTTGGCTTGTTGTAGTTCAGCAAGAAGGTTTTTATGTGATCATCATGGTGATATCAGTAATTTTCAGGTAAGTTGCTCACCTGAAGAAGTAGATATAATACTGGTACTTTTCATTGCTCCTTCTCTTCACGAACGTACATAAATTTCTCCAGAGAACCAAAGGTACCCTGTTCCGACTGCTATAAGAGTCAATATTGTTATTTGTTTTCGACGCATCTTGCATCTGTGAATATAAAAAGAAAAATTTGCTATTTTTGAGTTCCTTGGTTACTATTAGATATACTAAAGGAGTTTTGTATGTAGTCAAATGAGATTGATTTGAAACTCTTTTCTGTGTAGGAAATTTCACTATAGGAATTCTTTAGTTATTTGCAAAATGAATGAGGGTGGTATATTACCTGATAATGACTTGTCTTTTGTGATGACTATGCTGACTGGTTATGGCAAGTACACGAGATGAATATAAAGACTCCAAACCGGATGCTATTCTTGATGATATCGTAGGGAAAGCAAATGGAGAATTACATAACGGAAGCGAAATTATTGTTACGAAACTTGATGGAACGACAAATACGCAGATATTTTGAACTGAACATAAACTATCATGAACACTCGAAAGTGTAAGACAAAATATTTCATTTTATTTGCAATGGATAGCTTACCTAGCACTAGCTGGAGCAGTGACTCTTATTATTTATAATGGTCTGATGTTGGTTATTTCTCCTCTAAGTCCAGATGAGGCAGGAAAAGTTAAAACGAGGATGATATATATAGCCACAGGAATTGTCTTAGTTACCTGATTTTATTTCGTCTTGAAGATTATATTGGCAATTTACTACGACGTTTTTGTTGATTAGAAATATTCTTTTATGTTTTACTCAAAGTGATGAGGCACCGTTCTAGTTTCTTTCATTCGGCGAGAAAAACACTCCGTCGTCTGTTTGATTGATTAAGTTTTCGTCGGGATACTACATTTATACCAAACTTGTTTATGTGTATAGGTTTTGTTTTTGTATGGAAAGGTTTTGGGGGTCTTGTTGATCTTTACTTCTTCCCCCAAAACCCTTTTTTCCAAAATATTTTAGCAGACTAGTTGGTGTATTTATCATTTACTTGCATGATAATTCATTTAGTGGTTTGTGATGATTAGATGCAAAAAGAATTACAAAACAATTAAAATAAAATTGAAATAAAACTATTTTATATACTATTGTCTTCGTATGCGTATCAATCTCTCTTTCATTAAGAAAATAACACTCTGATTTCTCTGAGTCCTTTTTGGACTGACGATGTTTTTTTGATGACATCCCTATGCAGCTGATTTTCTTTCTGATTACGCCAATCCGTTACTTCAGAAGTGATGAAATGGTGACGAAAAGGCATTTAGCTTCAATATCAAAGATGATAACAAAATAATAGATAATATAAAGGAACTCTTTTATCCATCAGATGCTGGAGCATGAGGGTGACAGATTTGGTTGTTTATCAGAACCCTTGCTGTCGCTGTGTTTTTTGCTCTTTTGGTGTGGGCATGATTTCAGTTTATTTGGCAAGCTGACGATCCAGAAGGATTGAAAAAAGCGAGAATGAGTTTGTTATATATACTATTGGGAGCAGCGATATTTTTCTTGTCATGGTGGATACTTACCAAGTTACTGAGTGTCTGAAGTGTCGAAGGTCTGTATGGGGGAAGTCCATGAACATCAGTGATCGATAAAGCGAACAATCTTGCTGTGGTTGTGTTGAGTATATTGAAAGCGTTTGCTTTTTTTATTGCAGTGTTTTTTATTGTTTGGTATGGATTTCAGATCGTAAGTGCAGTCGGAGAAGAAGAAAAGCTAACCGCAGCGAGACAATGATTGATCAACGTTCTCTTAGCTCTTATCTTTATAAAGATAATTGATTATCTGTATTATATAGCACTGAGTGGTGATTTCAAAAATAAGGCTATTGATTTTATCGTGCAGGCAAGCAAATTCCTTACGTATATCATAGGAGTTTGTTTCGTTTTGGCATTGATCTATGCATGATATATTATGGTGACTGCAACGGGAGATGATGAGAGAACAACCAAAGCAACCAATATCGTCAAGGCGGTGTTTATTATTTGAATTCTTATTTTGTTATTTATGCTTGTCATTCATCAAATCTTCCAAGATATTTATTCATAACATACATTACATTATGAGAAAAAAAACACGGACAGATATTCGTGTAACTTTTAGTGTAAAGGGTAATTTTTTATTGTATGGGAATGATATGTTTTGCTTCCATATACCATCACCCATTAAAGGTATCTTCTTTGATTCTTCAGATGAGGTGAAGAGGAGTATCTGTTACGATATCTCCTACCGTATCTCCCTTTCCTCGTTGGAGTGAGGTGAAAGAAATATTTTCCTTTTTTGCAGCTAGTTTGAGGTGACCATTTCCTTTTTTGCCTACAGTAGAAGCATTCGTGATGACGGTGTTTTCTAGCACAAACAATGGTTCAGGATTGCCTTCTCCGTAAGGTCAAAATGTGAGAATATCTTTCAGGACAAGTCGGTTCATCTCGTTTTCATATATAGGCGTATCTACAGCGATCGTGCTTTTTGTTGCATCAGGTGCGGGATGGTTGGTGCAGTAGTTCAAAAAGCAATCAATTGCTGCAGGTAGTGATTCGAGCGTGACAGTCATTCCTCACGCTTGTGCATGTCCACCGTATCTAAGCAAATGATCATCTGCAGTTTTTAACATTTCGACGATATTGAATCGTTCTGGACCTCTGAGGCTTCCCATCGCTACTCATTCTTTGGTATTGATACTCATGATGAGGGCAGGTTTGTTATGTTTTTCTGCAATCCTTCCTGCGACAATACCCACGATACCTTCATGAAAATCTTCGCTCGCTACTCGAAGGAGTTCGTTTTCATGATCTATTTTTTCATCAGTTTCTTGGATCATGGATTCCTGGATTTTCTTTCTTTCGGTATTCATCGTATCCATATGTTCGAGAAAGTAGCGTTGTTTTTCAGGATCTTTCGTAAGGAGTGCTTTTAGTCCATCCAATGCATTTCCTACTCTTCAAGTAGCATTGAGTCTAGGAGCAATGAGGAATCAAATCTGAAAAGTATCAATTTTCTCTAGATTGAGATAGGCAAGAAATGCACGAAGAGGAGGATGGAGTTTTTCTTTTTGGTTGCTCATGATGTCGAGACCTTGCTTGACGATGAGTCTATTTTCTCCGATGAGTGGCATACAGTCAGCAACGGTAGCGATACTTAGGTATGGAATCATCTCCATTACCCATTTGTATTTACGTTCTTTTGACCGACCGAGTTGTTCAGCGATTGCGAGACAAAATTTGCTTGCAACAACTGCACCACACACTTCTTTGAAGGTATGGTCAGGCTGACATTGAGGATTGATACAGGCAAATGCTTGAGGAACGACGGCAAGCGGTTTGTGATGATCGGTAATGATGAGATCTATTCAGAGCTCTTTGGCATGTTTTGCTTCTTCTACTGCAGTGATTCCATTGTCTACCGTGATGACGAGGGTCGCTCAGGTAGTTTTGATCTCATCGAGATGATGCTTTTTGATACCGTATCCATCACGCACTCTGTGCGGCAGTCTGAGAGATATGTGATGATATCCTACGTAATCACGAAAAAACGTGTACAAAACAAAGCTCGACATAATACCATCGACATCATAATCACCAAAGATCATGATTTTTTCTTTTTCTTTCATTGCTTTCATGACCCTAGAAGCTGCAAGATTTGCGTCATCAAAAAGTTGCCGTGGCGTTCGGTAGCGTTGAAACGAAGGATTGAGAAAGTCTTCTAGTGAGTCTTCTATATTTCTTATACGAAAGAGTCTTTCGGTCAGTGTTTGCTCTGGGTGATCGTGAATGATATGATACATACGTAGCGTTGGAAAATTGAAATTTTATTGCTTGTCAATCTGAGTATTTTATCGTTTTTGGCTTGCAAAGCAATTGCAGTTGGGTATGAAGTTTCTATTTATCTTTTTATATAATTATGAATTTGTATACTTCGATTCCAACGTATGCTGATAAAGAAGCAGATGTATTTAACGTAGTTGTAGAAATCACCAAAGGCTCTTCAAATAAAATAGAATATAACGAAGAAGAAGGTTATTTTTATTTAGATAGAGCATTGTATCATAGTATGTATTATCCATTTGATTATGGGTTCATTCCTCAAACCACTGCAGGAGATGGAGATGCGGTAGATGTTATCTTGTTACTTACTCATTCTGTTTTTCCATGATGTGTGGTTAAATCGAGAATCATTGGTGCTATAAAGACTATTGATCAACATGGTGAAGATCGAAAAGTGATTGCGGTGCCTACTTCAAAACTTGATCCACGTCGAGATGAGGTAAAGAGTTATACCGATCTTCCTTCACATTATCAGGAAGAGTTACTCCTGTATTTCAAAGAATATAAGAAACTTGAAAAAAATAAATATGATAAAATTGTTATCGGATGATTTGTCGATTCAGCAACTGCTATAACACATATTATGGAAGGAAAAGAAACGTATACGAAAAAACACGCATAGTTTTACTGGTGTTTTTTTTTGTGAGGTAAAGATATTTTTTTTGGAAACATGCTATACAAAACAAACGAACAAGATTATGAATTGGATACAATTATTTTTGATTTAAACGGAACACTTGCTGTTTGATGAATGGTAGATGAACGTATTCCTGGTCTATTAGGTAAATTGAAAGAAATGTGATTTAGGTGTATTCTTCTCACTTGAGATCAAAGATGAGTGGCAGCTGAACTGGTTCAGTATGGGCTAGAAGTTGTTATTGCATGAAATGCATCGCAAAAAAAATCGTGGGTACAAGATCATGTCGATGGTAATACAAGTGTTGCTATTGGTAATGCTAGGATTGATATCGGTATGTTTGAAATAACTAAGATTCGTATTGCTACGTTACAGTGAGAATGAATTCATACAGGTATTCTTTCTCACGTAGACATTATTGTCCCATCAGTAGTCGATGCGATTTTGCTTTTCATTGATCATGATCGTTTTGCAGCTACTATGAAGATTTAATTTCTTTGTGCCACTATATGTCTTCGTCTACATGAACCACAAGTACTGTTTACTCATGATCGATTGTGTCGATCGTACATCAGGAAGTAACAAAATGATCAAAAACAAAAATCTTTGAGTACGCAGAACGTGCTCCTGGAGTCAGAATGATTATAGTAAATGGCGAATGAAAAGTATGTATTACCAAAGAGTGGAGGCATGAAGCTGATAACGGTACGTGATGATATGATTTTCGTCTGCCGTGAGGAAAAGTGGTCGATACCCTAGATGAATACCTGATATTGAAAAAAAAGTGATGAAAAAGCTTATTTGAAGCTGCTGAGCAGGCAGTATATATTGAGGCTAGTGAAGAGGTAGGAATTGTTCCTACGCAAGTAGATTTTATTCGTCTATCTCCTTGTGGAGCGACGATGAGACGAGATCTTTATTACTTTCTCATTTCTTCATTTGAAAATAAATCATCTGGGCAGGATCTGTGACGAAGTGAAGATATTACCGTGTGACGATATAGTCGTGATGAAGTGAAACATATGTGTCTTTCTGGTCAGATGAGTGAAGATAGGTCAGTAGCAGTTCTCTTGCAATGGTTGCAATAAAATTTTATCTCCCTATTTTCTATGCCTATTTTCTTCTATCTGCTCTTATTTTTTCTGTGAGCAGTGCTTGGTTCGTTTGGTGGCGTGATTATCGAAAGAGGTCGTGAGTGATTTGCGCGAGCAGATCGAAAACGTGTTTTTGGTGGGAGATCGTACTGTCCCAGCTGTAAGGAGACTTTGACGCGACGGCAACTCATTCCTTTGGTAGGACGACTTCTTCAGAAAGGGAAATGTTTTCGTTGTAAATTACAGATACCCGTCTGGTACATACGAGAAGAGATTCTCATGTGAGTTACTTTTGTCGTGACGTGATGGGTGCTTATTTGAAGTGATCTTTCACTCCTAGTAGACAATATTACTAGTTTGCATTTACTGTTTTGGTTGTTACTAAATCGAGGATTGGTTTTGCTTCTCTTAGCAGATTTGTTTCGATATGAGCTGAATCTGTACGTATGGATTTTGCTTATGGTAATTATTGTTGTTTTTCAATCATTGTGATGGATAGGGGACTGGAAGATGATGATTTTGTGATGATTGGTCTTGAGTTTAGTATTTTATGGAATCTATCTTGGTTCTGCTTGGTGGCAGACGCGTAAACTGTGAGTGTTTACTGAGTGATTTGGACTTGGTGATGTTTGGATGGCAGGACTGATGTGATCTCTCGCATGAGTACTCTTTTCTTTTTGATGAATATTGATGTGGGTACAGCTTGTGTTGATGTATCTCGTCGTGAGTAGTGGTTTGTGAATTGTGTTTTGGTTGCTCAGAAAGGCAGTAACAAAAAATAATGAAGAGCAAATGCCGTTTCTTCCTGCTATGATTTTCGCTTTCCGATGAGTGATTATTTTCCAGGATGCTTTGATTACGTGGATATCTACCACTTTCTAAATATATATATTTATGCGACTGTCAATGAGAAAGTCTGTTTTCTCCTTGTTTTCTCCTCGTAAATTACTACATTCATAGTGTACTATGGGGTAGTTTGGGCAAGCCATACTTAATGCTACATCCATAGAAAAAATATTTTTATTTTATTTTTATAGGCATGGAAGAATTACTAGCAGCATTTATTGCTCCATTTAGAAGACATGAAGGAGATAATGGATCTCCAGAAGTACAAATTGCAATCTTAAGTTTTGAAGTAACTCATCTTCAACAGCATCTTGTGGATCATCCTAAAGATGTCGATGCGAAGAGAAGTTTGTTGAAAAAAGTAGCAAGAAGAAGAAAATTTCTTAGATACTTGAAAGAAACAAACATCGAAAGATTTGCCTTGGTAACAAAAAAATTGAAGTTAAAAGCGTAAAAGAGAATTTCAAAAATGTGTAATGTATAACTTTTTTTTTATTTTTTGTGTTTTATTTCCTATGAGTACAGCAACATTTGAAATGCCTATTATTAAGGCATGAATATTAGTTTCATGAAAGGTAATCAAGAGAGGTGATTATGGTGTTTTAGTAGATTGTTCTGAAGGTGCATTTACCGGTATGATTCTTGCAAAAGAAGTAAAGAATCTTGAAAGAAACGGTGAAAATCTTAGCATCGGTTCTGATCTAGAAGCTGAAATGCTTGGTCCTGATGTTATTTCTGACGAAGGATATTATGTAATCTCTATCTCAAAACTCAAACAGAAAGATATCTTGAAGATGGTTATCGATCAGAAAGAACGTGATGAAGCATTTACCGTTATTCCTACAGAAGCAAATCTTGGTGGATTGATTGTTGATCTTCATGGACTTACCTGATTTATACCTTTGTCACAACTTGCTCCTCTTCACTATCCGAGAGTTGAGGATGGTGATCAAGAAAAAATATTTACCCTCTTGCTTGAGCTTCTTGGAAAAGAAATTAAGGTAAGAATCATGCATTTTGACGATGATGGAAGAAGAATAGTTCTTTCTGAAAGAGAAGCGCTGAGAGAAGAAAAAGAAGAAATCATGAAGAAGATGGCTGTCGGTGCTGAGTTCGACGGAACAGTAAGTGGTGTTTCTAGTTATGGATTCTTCGTAACCATCGGTGGTGGTCTAGAAGGTCTTGTTCATATTTCAGAGATCACGTACGGTCACGTTGCGACGATCGATAAATGGGGTAAGGTAGGAGATCCAATGCGTGTGAAGATTATTGGTCTTGATGACGGAAAGATATCTCTCTCAGCAAAGAAACTCAGACCGGATCCACGATCACTTATTCCTGAAAAGTTCAGTGTCGGTGATGTTATCGAAGGTGAAGTAGTAAGATATGTTCCTTACGGAGTGTTCATCAGAGTATTTGATGATATCAACGGTTTGGTGCATTTGAGCGAAATCAGTACGAAGCATTATGAAAATCCAGCAGAAGCATTGAAGCTCGGACAAGTAGTAAGAGCAAAAATCATTCTTATGGAACCGAGATACAGAAAGATAGGTCTTAGTATCAAGGCAACGTTTACTGATGGACAAGAACAAACAGATCTTACTCCTGAAGTAAGAAAAGCTGCTCCTAAGAAAAAAGTCGAAGAAACTACTGCAAAGTAATCTTGGTGATTATATATGCATAAAAAAGCACTACTCGCGAGAGTGGTGCTTTTTTTCCCCCTTTTTTTTCCTTTTTGTTTTTCCCTTTGTGTTTTTTTTCTATTTCACTACTGTTCGCTATACTATTTATTTTTGTAACAGAGATGCTTGAACCATTGTTGACCTATCGTGGAGTAAAACGGATATACGAATACAACCCTTCAAAAAAGTTTCTCAATGAGCTGATCGAAACGTATGATTTGCATGAGTTGGTCGAAGACGATATCGTCGAACCAAATACGCAAGACAAAATAGATGTCTATAACAATTGCCTGTTTGTTGTGTTACATTTCCCAAAATACGATAAAGCGCAGACGAGATACTTACAAAACGAGTTCAATCTTATGGTGGGAAAAAATTATCTCATCACGTTGTCGACCTATATCACTGATCATGTGATGAAACTAAAACAGTGATTTGCTGAAGAACTTAGTGAGGCAGAAGCTGATGAGAAACATAAGTTCTCGTCATACTATCTGATGTATATGATCATGGATACGATGTACGACAAAACGATTCGTACCTTACAATCATTTACGAGAGATCTTAGATCGATGGAGGGAATTATTTTTGATTCACCTCGTCTGGATAAAGAATTACTTGAACAGATCATGATTAAGAAACGTAATGCAGTGACCTTGAAACATATGTTTATGCCACATCAAGAGATTATTTGATTGATGCAAGAAGAGATGTTGAAATTTTTCTGAGGTGAACTGGATGTATATTTTGAAGATCTAGCCTACAAAGTAGATAAAATCCTTAATACAGTAGAGATTTTGCATGAAGACATAGAATCATTGTATGATACGTACAATGCAATGGTAAGTATGAGAACAAATACAATCATTACGTTGTTGACGATTTTCACGGCATTGACGGGAATTATGACGCTTATTTCATGAGTATTTGGGATGAATGTCCCTCTACCATGATCAAATGATCCATATACATTGACCATTATACTTGTAACTATGCTTATCGTTGCTATCGGGATGGTTTGATTTTTTAGATACAAGAAATGGTTGTAGGAATGCGGTAGTATTGTTTCAATTTTTTTGCTAATAGATAAATATGACTATGCTTGATTTTTCCATTCTTGATAAACTGTATTTATGATCTCGTGATGATGCGATCGACGATATCGTTCGTGCGTATACGTCAACATGATCGTGCGTGGTGAACTACTTGTATTTTACCAACCTTGCTCGTGAAAGACTGGTCGAATGAACTCCAGCTTCTGTGCAAAAAAAGTATCTTCAGGCGTTACATACAGGAGATTTTTTGTTTGCTGATGGGATAGCATTACAGTTGTTTTATCGTCGGTTTCTATCAAAACCGTCAGGTAAGATGCCAGAAAATTTGAATGGAACTGATCTCAACCCTTGGCTAATCGAGCAATTATTAAAAAAATCTAGCGTCTCGTTGTACCTCTACCAATGTTATGATCCTCCAAAAGGGAAAACGGTTGCTTATTTACAAGAGGGGATACGTGCATTGAAGAAAAAATTTCCTTGACTAGATATGCCCCGAGCTGAACAATGTCTGTATCGAGATAAAGGGACTGATTTTGATCGAGTATGAGTAGAAAATCTTGCGAGTGCTGATCAGTCTGAAGTAAAGATATTTTTCAACTGTACCTGATCTCCTTTTCAGGAAACCTGGGTGATGGAGCATGAACAGCGTTTGCGTGCGTTGTGATTTCTGATCATCAATGCATGAGGGACGATTGATTACCTCACGTGATTTGAAAAACGTGCTCCACAATGGGTCGTAAGAGCAAGAGTGCTCGAAACTTTTCGAAGGATTACCACGAAACCAAAAAAAAATATGAAAAAGTTTTTATGGATGTTTGGTTTTTTTAGAATCTTGGCGAAAAATCTCTTGATTCAGATGAAGAAACTCTTGCATCTTACGGATAGATAACTACTTTAGGTAAGATTAAGTTTTTTGTTTTTTTGTCAAATCATGAACGTGGTGTGAACATCACAGTTGTTGTGAGATACAGATTCTTCTCTCTCATATGTGAAACAGATAGTTACCACAGAGCAAAAAGAATTAGGTAGGATAGATTGTCTACTTGTGTTTTGAACGGCCGAAATGGTAGAATACCAGAAGGAATTATTTATGGATACCTTATGAGACTTGGTGTGAGGTTTGCAACAAGAGTGAATGAGTTTCGTGAAAGTGCAACAACTTTTTGAATTAGCGTTACAGGATCTAAATATCAGACTGGGTGCATTTGGAGAAAAGATGCAGGACAAGTGACCTTTTGAGATCAACGGAGTGCTTCAAGTGTTTTGGGAAAATCAATACATTGCTTCATTGGTCGGTCATGCCAGTGTAGTGGTTTTGAGAAAGAATCATATTCACTATCGAGTGTGTCAATGAATAGCAGATCCGAGACCTCGTATCGATCGTTTCAATGAACTTCTCGAAGGAGAACTAAAAGCAGATGATCAACTCATTGTCTTGGGTGAAACGTTGGAGACGTATCTTGATAGACAAGATATGCAAACAGTCGTAGAACAAGCTCAGATACAAGATATGTCTGTGGAAGAGACACTTCTTGGATTGTTGACGACAAGAATAGAAAAACAGAAGATATGATTTTTGTGATCACGAGTCGTAGATGAAGCACCGTTGTTTGCTGAATACCGTATGTGACGTGGACTGATTCGTTTGCGAGATCGTTTTGGTGGTAAATTTTCTTACTTCAAAAAATTTCAACATGTCGCACTATATGCGATGATGTGATTACTCACGTTAGTTTTATTGACTTGGATTATAGAATCGTTTATTTCAAGTACTAGTCAGACCTATTCGACGAGTGCAAATGGAGTGACTTTAGCAATTTCTATCGAAGATATTCAAAAAGATATTTCTACCTTCAAGAGAATCGATCCTAGCTCAGAACAAAAAATAAAAAAGTATAATGAAATCATTGCACAACTTGATCTGCTTGAGAAAAATAATAAATGGACGGTCGATGTCAAGAAACTCAGAGGAATTCTCGAAAAAGATTATCTAGAATGATTCAATATAGAAAGTATTCTCGACCTCGATCAAGCAAGTCAATTGATGTATACGTTCACTCAACAAGAAAAAAATACGTTTGGTGAACTAAAACAGTTGTTTTGGAATGATGGGATGTTTGTCGTGGGAAGTGATGGTGCTTTGGTAAATGCGATAGACGATCAGGTGAGAGGGACACTCGTAAGTGCTTGATTACAAAGAAAAGTACAGACATGCTCTTTGAATATTCTCAGAAATGGGTTGTACTGTTTCATGAGTGATGGCAAGATGTTTAATATCCTCAGAGCAGGATTGCAACCTATGTCGTCAAGTGATGAGTCTTCATTTGGAGTAAATATCTCTGCGGTAGGGATATTTGGGAATACGAATTTCTATACACTGAAAAATCCTTCTTCATCTCTAAGTGGACAAAATTCACTCTCGATTTTGAGATATAATAACCAACGTGGGAGTCAAGAATTATTCTGATCAGCGACTAAGTACGAAATTCAACCAGATCCAAACTTTCTTCAAGCAGCTTCTGGTGTCCAGTCATTGAGTATTGATGGAACGTTTTTGGTTCGATCACCTGAGACAGCATCGTTGCGACAGTTACGAAGACCAGGTGCTGAACCTAAACTACTTGTCCGTCAAGTACCGATTGTAGGTGGAGATACCTTCCGTGCTCCTTGAAAATCATCTAAGATATTTGCTTCTGTAGATGCAAGATTTGTGGATATCTGGGATGCAGAAAATCAGACGTTCACCGTCTATCGTTCGACGCCATTCAAAACAAATGATTCGCATACGACTGATTACTCGTTGCCTTACTTCTTCAGTATCAAGTTTTCACTCGGTGATCAAAAAGTAAAAGACGTTTTTGTCGAAGAAGGAGAAAAAGCAAATCTGTATATCATGACGAATGACCAGATCAGAAAGATCTCTCTTAGTGAACTCAGAGACAGATTCTTTGCAAAAGAAGATAAAAAAGAGTAATCGTTAGTGTAGACATCTTATCAATTGAGATGTTTTCTTCGAAATAATTTCTGTTTTTCTGATGTTCTATTAAATATTTTACTGTTTTACTCTTGTCTAAGCAATGATTCCTTCAGTACAACTCCGTGATGTACGAGATAGATTTCGGAAAGAACGTCATCATGTCTGGTCGACACCAGCTCCACTGATCAATAGTGGAAAAGAAGATGCAACGACCTTATTCAATGTCGCGGGAATGCAACCATTAGTTCCTTACTTGATGGGGAAAGCTCATCCAGAGGGAAATCGTTTGCATAATATACAATGATGTATTCGTACTCCAGATATGGAGGATATCGGTGATGAACGCCATCTTACGTACTTCGAGATGATGGGAAACCGATCACTTGGAGATTATTTTAAGCCTGAGAGTATTGCTCGGTCTGTAGAGTTTCTTGCTGTGTTATGAATACCGTTAGATAAAGTCGGTGCGACTATTTTTGCTGGAGATAAAGCGAGTGGTATCCCTCCTGATACAGTGAGTAGAGCAGCCTTGGAAAAAGCTTGAATTACGCATATCAAAGAAATGTGATTTGATGAACAAAAGGAATCAGATAATTTTTGGCGTCCTGGTCCAGTAGGTCCATGTGGTCCATGTTGTGAGTTCTACTATGATAGAGGAGAGTGATACGGAACAGATGATCGAGATATGTGAGTCAATGATAGATATACAGAAATCTGGAATAATGTTTTCATGGCGTATTATGACGATGGCACAGGAAATCTTGTCGAATTACCGACGAAAAATGTAGATACAGGCATGTGATTTGAACGTTTACTCATGGTTTTGCAGTGAACAGATACGATCTTCGAGACTGATGTATTTAGTGGAGCGTTACACACGATCTGATCTGTAGCTCTCTTGCCATATCCTAGACTGACAAAAAAAACAGATCAATTTACCGATCTAGATAATCGTATCGCAAAGAGCTACAGAGTCGTCGTAGATCATCTCAGGACGTCGAGTTTACTGCTTTTTGAATGACTTACTCCATCGAATGAATGACGTGGATATGTACTTCGTCGTTTGATTCGTAGAATGCGGTATCATTTAAATAAACTCAGTTTGGATGGTTCTCCAATTACGCAACGTAAAGATTTTGAGATCTTTCTGGAGGAACTTGTAGGATCATTACTTGCTATCTACCCACATCTTGCGACTCAGGTATCTGTTCTCCTAGCAGGATTGCATACAGAAATGCAGCAGTTTGCCTCTACCGTAGCAAAAGGGGAACAATTGTTGCAAGAGTATTTCGAAACACCATGAAAAACGACCTTGACAGGAGAAGAACTGTTCAAGATGTATGATACGTTTGGTGTTCCTATGGAGCTCACGAAAGAGGTAGCTGAACATAATCAGTTTACCGTAGATGAGGAATGATATTATCGTTGTCTGGAAGAAGCTAAGGAACTTTCTCGTCAGAACTCGGGAAAGATGTTTGCGAAAGGGACTGATCGATCGACCTATCTCGAATGAATTTCTCCTACTGAGTTTGTAGGATATACACAGTACGATCTTACTAATTTTTCATTACTCAAAGATTTTATGGTTGAGGAGAAAAGAGTGCTTATCTTCGATCGTACACCATTCTATGCTGAGTCGTGATGACAAAAAGCAGATAGGTGAACGGTAGTACTTGATTCAGGAGAACACCTTCACATCGTCGATGTCCAGAAGTATGGAGGAGTATGGTTACATTTTGTAGGGTAAGGAGTTACTTCAGAAG
>Ga0163148_10002585_pt1 | contig 21355 bp, 18 predicted proteins | sample OliLakLV19MP7P2_FD_148606 | JGI IMG/M metagenome (GOLD analysis project Ga0163148, IMG submission 148606) | Freshwater microbial mat bacterial communities from Lake Vanda, McMurdo Dry Valleys, Antarctica- Oligotrophic Lake LV.19.MP7.P2 | ecosystem: Environmental > Aquatic > Freshwater > Lake >...
CATTAACGGCTCTCCCATTCCAGATCCATTCGGATTGTCCGAGTCTGGTTCGAGTAATAAAGAGACAGAGACAAACTCTGGTCTTGGAAGTGGATTGGAGTATAGTAATTGCATTGTGGATGTATCTTCGTTTCAAAATGAGAAAAATAGTAATGACGAAAATAAAAAAATCGAATCTTTGGTGAAGGGCTTGCTGATTGTCGATATCCTTTATTTATATAATCAACGCCAAGCTAGAGATGTCTTATCTCGCACCATTCCTTTCGTAGTTGCTTGCTTTGGGTCCCTGGCAGTGGCTGTAATAGCGATCTACTTTAATTCAGCATGTACAGCTTAGGCATTGCTCCTCACCAACAACTAGTCTACTACTATGATCGTTTGAAACGATGTTACTCACGATCGTCGCGTCAAATATTTGCTGTTATTGTTTATTGTTGTCTTGGTGCACACGGGAGTCGGACGGACCAAACTATTTTGAACTTAGACGCACACTTAGAATATTGCATGTTAGTTTTAGGGGATTAGTTCTGCTAGCTAGCTAGTAGCTTTTCTAGTCTACTAAGAGTGCTCGTTTGATTTGCATGGCTACTACAAGGTACGCTAAGCAGCTAAATACTAGTACAAGCTGCTACAAGTACCGTACTTGAAGCTAATAATGAATTGTGAGCAGGTAGTGTACGAGTTGGCGAACAACTCGTCTTCCAGACCTCCGTCCGTCGCTGCGGAGTCCGTCGTTCAGTTGCAGTGCCTGCCCTTGCCACAGACGGAGCAGCTGAGCTCCACTGTCAGTCAGGCCGTCCAGTTCGGCTGCAATTTCTTTCTTGCCCCTTGACTGACCTCTAGAGCTTGGGAATATTTTTACTACTAGGAGATTGACTGGCGGTTTGTCTGTGCTGGCATTCAGTTCCGTCGCACAGGTTAGTTCCCGGATTCAAGTTGGTTCGGTTATGATGGTTTGGTTCATTGCTTCACTTGGCCGGGTTAGTTGGTCAGTTGGCAGCCGGCGGGCTGACCACAGCATCATCAGCAAGCGGCCAGCCCACAATTCAACTTGAACTATGCCAGCTGAGGCAGAGGAGTTAGTTAGGCCAGCAGACACTGCATCGACAAACGGCCAGCCGAGAATGCAACAAATTTGTGGTCAGGATATGACAGATGCATAGATCCTCAGCTCAGTCCACGAGCTGTCTTGAATGAGTTCCTGCCTGTGAATAAGGGAGAAACAAATGACAAAACAAACTTGAAGCACCAGAGGTTACACCCAAGATTAGAAACTGAAGCGACAAAGCACACCTAAAGGGCAGGCTCGTGGCCGATCTATAAGCCTTGTTCAGTTGTCTCCAGTCTTCAAGTTACTACTAGCTAGCTAGTAGTACCCCTGAACAGAACATGAGGTAGTGGATCCTCGGCCATATATCTACAAATCTCCTGTTTTTTTGGCCTTCAGTTGAGGCGGCGTAACCGAACATTAGTGGATTCTGCGAGGCAATAATAGTTGGTAGACCTAGTAACTCCTAGTAGCTAGCTAGCTACTACTACTACTAGCTACTCGGAGTAGTACAGTACACTGACGACGACCCAATGGCAGCGACTGCAGTACATCACCAAGAGCAGTTAAGTTTCAGAAGCTTTGCATATTGACCTATTTCCACCTACAAGTTCATCATGTTTACAGTAATACTAGCTAGTTAATTAGTACCGTACAACTGAAGAAAAAGGGTAGTACTGTACGCACTACTGTAATACGCATGTATCAACGAAGTCTTTTACCAACCATGTATTTACTGTACGTATGTACAAACGAATTAATAACTTCTGCCCTGTAAATCTCGGCACTTGGCTAAAGGTTTAGAAATTTCGAGATGTTTCATTGAAACGAGAATCAAAGAGCCTATTCTCTTGTGGAGCATGTGCTGAGATTGAGCTCGGCATTAATGGCCAAAAGTCATTTTAGTCGGCTCGTAACCACTACCATGACCACTTTTCGTTAATTAGCCAGTGATGGTCATCCAGCAGGCGCCTCCACTTCTCTCTCGAACGAAAGAATTATGGATCCGGTATTCCGTGTACTAACTTAGCCAGTGTCGAAAAGGAAGAGCCTCCCGATTAAGACAGAGAAGTTCTGTTTTCACGCTCTACTCCAGTAACATTTACGTTGAACATGGGGTTTCTGTCGGGTTATTCTACATGTACATGTATAAATTAACCCTGCCGCTCGTTGGAAAGAAGCATCACCAGTCACTCTCAGGTCGAGCTGAGCAGCCAACTGATAAATCTCGCTGCATGCTAACAAATAGTATGCCAACAAAAGAAGAATATAGCAGTAAAAACATGACGATTGTCGAAGATGATGAAGTCTCTTTGAGTAGCTCTTCTTCCGAGAGTTCCGAGGATAGTGAAGCCAGCAGCGTAGCCGAATCCGTCAACGAAATTGAAGCCGATGACCCTTGTGAAAAGTACTGGCGACAAGGCATTTGTTGTGGACTCGTAGCGATTGGCATTATTGTCCTCTTTACGACCTTGATCTTGGTGGTCAATCAAGACTATGATCACTTTGACTCTTCGGTAAGTTTGCCTCGAGTGGCTTGTCTTGTCTTGCGCAAGTCGTTGAAGTGTTGGGCGAGGCTAGGCGAGGCGAAGCGTACTTCTTCTGCCTGTGGGGTCTTAATTTGGTCATTTTCATTTATAACTGGTTCTCAAAATGTCAATTGCTTCGGTTCTTGCTTGCCTTTTCAGTTTGATAATTTTGTAAACACATTGAAAGATGCTGCGTATCTTCAAGACCGGGGCACGCAAGCTTCCTTGGAATCCATGAGCGAGTCGATTACCATGCAGGCCGTCAATGAAGGCTCCAAATGGCCCTATGTTTTGTCTCCTTATTTTGATATGCAAGCCAAACACGTTCACACCCTCTCGCCGGGCGCCGAGTCCGTCCTGCTGTCACCCATTGTGTCGGGAGGGCAACGAGACGAGTGGGAAAAATATTCCGTCCTTGTAGGAAACGAACTCTCCGCAGAGCCGACCTTTGATGCTGCAGATATCTCATCCAGTCTTTATTGGATCGAATACGACGTCAATGGAACGGCCAATGTCTCGACCGAAGTGGGTCCTGGTCCTTACAATCCTGTATGGCAGTGGTATCCTCCCCTCTCCAATTCGTCGGTGATTAATTATGAAATGTTGTCCATGGTCAAATTGCAGCAACTCTTTTATGCCATGTTGGATACACGAGAAGCCGTGGTCTCGCCCATTATGAGTTTGGAGCCCCTGTTTGTGAATGAGGCCACGTATGAAGATGCCAAGAGCGTGGTCTACTCTCCCATTTTCAAAGACCTCTCGGAATCGAACGCGACCGACATTGTGGCGAATTTGGCCTTGATTGTTTCTTGGGAAATGTATCTCGCCTTTCTCACCCATAATCACATGCAAGGAGTGGAATATGTCGTCCAGAATTCCTGTGGTCAATCCTTTACCATTGACGTTCAAGACGACGGAAGTCTCGGCAATTTTACCGTTGGAGATCATCACGATGATATCTATCAAGACATGGTGGGAGTCATTCCGCTCTTGAGTTTTATGAAATCACACTACAATTATAGTTATGTTGAGGATGACGGCGATACTAATAATGAAACGATGACCGCAGTGACCACCAAAAGCGGTACCATCCAACAGGCATGCGCGTATGAACTGCGCGTGTATCCCACACAACAATTGAGAAACGAGTACAAATCCAAAACCGTGGGCGTGACCACTGGCGTCATTATCGCTTCCTTCCTCGTCATTTTGTTTGTCTTTTGGATGCGCGACGCGTATTACCGAGCGAGAAAGGCTGAAATTATCAAATCGGTCGAAAAATCCAATGCCATTATTGCCAGTTTGTTTCCATCGACCGTCCGCGATCGATTGTTTGGAGATGGCAACAGCAATAACAATGATGGTGCTTCGCAGGGAAGTCGTGGTTCCAAATCAAGACGGTCCTTTGGCTTTCGGTTGCGGAATTATCTTACCGAAGGAGAAACCGGGGGAGAAGAAGCCGATACTCCCATTGCCGATTTATTTCCCGAATGTACCGTTCTCTTTGCCGATATTGTTGGTAGGTATAATCATCTCGCAAGCCATATCCGTTTTATTTTTATGTTTTGTCAGCTCTCATTGTGAATTCGCTGTTGTTATAGGATTCACTGCATGGAGCAGTATGCGGGAACCAACGCAAGTCTTTACGCTTTTGGAAACACTTTATGGGGCCTTTGATGAACTTGCGAAGGAACTAGGAGTCTTCAAAGTTGAAACCGTACGTTTCATTAAGAAGTGGAAATCCGATGCCAGTTGTCGGTTGCAGGGGCTTCCTGAATCTCACTGTATTGTAATTCTCGATTTCTTTTTTTATCGTTTATAGATTGGAGATTGTTATGTGGCCGTCACGGGACTACCAGATCCAAGAGAAGATCATGCCGTGGTCATGGCAATTTTCGCGAAAGAGTGCCTCAAGAAAATGCAAGCCTTGACAAAGGACTTGGAAGTGAAGCTTGGTCCCGATACAGGGGACTTGTCCATGCGCTTTGGTCTTCACTCTGGTAAGTTAGTCATGCGCTTGGTCTGACTTTTAACAACACCTCATTCTTGGCCTTGGAACTAACGTCACATGAACGTGTAAACCAATGTAGGTCCTGTTACTGCCGGTGTGTTACGAGGTGAAAGGTCTCGGTTCCAACTCTTTGGGGATACCGTGAATACTGCTGCCAGAATAGAAAGCACTGGGCAAAGAGGCAGAATCCACCTCTCAGAGGAATGTGCTCAAGAGATTATGAAAGCTCAAAAGGCCCATTGGGTGCAGCCCAGAGAGGATAAGGTCACAGCAAAGGGGAAGGGAGAAGTAAGCTTGATACGAAATTAATGTCGTGTTTTTGCGATTGTTGACATATAGCCTAACCTTTTTTTCTTTTTACAGCTATCTACCTTTTGGCTCATGGGAAGTGGGCCATCCTCGGTTTCCTCTGGGACGAGTTCGCATGTTGGAAATCTTGCTCCTGTAAGCCATGTCGCTGACAAAGCACGAGCACCTCTTCCGAAGATTATGAGGAAGAAGAAAGTGGAAAAAGCAGAGAAGACAGCGCAAAGCGAAGCAGCTTCTAAAGTGGCAAGATTGGTCGATTGGAATGTTGATATCCTCCTGCGGCTTCTCAAACAGGTTGAGGCAAGGCGTCGATCCGAGCAAGCTCAAAAAGACAAAGGTGCCAATGGAAATAAAAGGGCAAGTACTCCGCTTAACGTGTTGGAGGGAGCAAAAGACGTTGCGCGAAAATCAATGGACAAAAGCGAGGATTTTGCAGTCCGCTATGTGGAACCGCAAGAAATCCCACACTTGGAAGACCCCACCCGTATTTACACGGATGAAGTGAAAGAAGTGATCAAACTACCCGACTTCGATCGCAGAGCATTCAAGAAAGCTGAGAATCCAGATTCCATTGACCTCGGCTCTGATGTTGTCGATCAGCTCCACGACTATGTCATGACAATCTCCTCTTACTATAATGAAAACAGCTTCCACAATTTCGAGCACGCAAGGTACGAATCTGCGATCAGAGACTTTTGGGCTTTGCCTTTTTTGCTGGTATTGACCTTGGTATGATGCATTTGTTAACAATGTTGTTGAATCGCCTCCATTGCAGTCATGTCACTATGAGTGTGGTCAAGTTGCTTTCAAGAATTGTAGCGCCTGACATAGAATACGAAGAAACTACGAAGTCCGAAAAGAAAAAGAACCAAGCTCTAATGCAAAGGCTTCACGATCACACGGTAAGCTAGGCGAAAACAACCTCACATATGCTTTGGTTTGTGGTGTTTACCAATTCTGGCTCACAAATACCCCTCTTTTCCCCCTTCTTCAGTACGGCATTACTAGTGACCCTTTGACACAGTTTGCTGTTGTATTTAGTGCCTTAATCCATGGTGAGTGTTTGTTCGGGTTATTATTTCTGTTCTCGCATGCCTCGACCTGTTGCTTACAAAACTAACTTCTTTTGCCGCAGATGTCGATCATCGAGGTATCCCAAACACCCAGCTCAACATCGAAGAGCCCGAGCTGGCCGAGCGATTCAGAGGTGAAAGTACTGCGGAACAGAATTCTGTAGCTATTTCATGGGACTTGCTTATGGAACCCAAATTTAAGCAGCTCAGAAGAGCTATTTACGGTTCTGAGACGGAGAGAGAACGATTCCTTCAGCTCATCGTCAATTGTGTCATGGCTACAGATATCGTTAACCCGGAACTCAAGGTGAGTGCTGCAATTCCAAACCCGACTACCTCTGGGTATGGAGATTCATAAATTGGGGTGGACTAACACAGACAACTCTCTGGTCGCTGTTGTATCCAGAAACTCCGCAATGCTCGATGGGACAAAGCTTTCAAGGTCGGCGCTTCGGGGGGTGAAGAAGATATCAATCGCAAGGCAACCATTGTCATGGAGCGTAAGTTCACGGATGTTTATTTTTATCGTGCATGAAGGTTTGTTGCAGCCACTTGACCAATCTCACTTGATTTATTATGCATCTCTTCTTGTATCTCTGGTTGCAGACTTGATTCAAGCCAGTGATGTATCACATACAATGCAACATTGGCACATTTACAGAGTATGTTCTCCAAAGGATGAATCCGTTCATGTTTTTTTATTGGTGCGAGCTCACACTCGACGGTCTTCTTTTCCTTCTCTCACTTACAGAAATGGAACGAAAGGCTGTTTGTGGAGATGTACACAGCTTTCAAAACAGGCCGATCTGAGAACAATCCTGCTGACTTCTGGGCAAAGGGTGAAGTTGGATTTTTTGACTTCTACAGTAAGTTTTCTTTAGTGGCTTATGGATGGGTTTCGAATCATTGCGGGAGTTCAATACTAGTAGTAGTATCTCACCTCAATTATTATCGAAATGTTTGTCGGAACAGTCATCCCACTTGCCAAGAAATTGAAGGACTGTGGTGTTTTCGGAGTTTCCAGTGACGAATATCTCCAGTATGCTGTCAAGAACAGGAACGAATGGGAAGCCAAGGGTGCTGATATCGTCCAAGGCATGGTCGAAAAGATCGAACTCGAATATGACTAAAAGTATGAAGGCCAACTACAAATCAGCAAAATAGATGTTATCAAGTATGTGAGGGGCTAAGTTTGAAAATAATTTATTTACATAATTTATATGTTTCGCAAAAATGCAACCTATGCTTTTACACTCATGCGTCGCTTAGAGTTAGCTACAGTTTTGAGCGGAATCTTGGGGTCTCACCTGAAGTGCTGTCATCTCCCTCCCGCGCTTCCAAAGAGGGCTGTTGCGTCGCCTTCTGTCCATAATTTCCACTTTTAAGGATTGCCCCAAAGAAGTCAGCAGTAGCTCGATCAGCCCAGCTTGGGCCAACTCCAAAAGCATTCGAATCTGGCGGACTTTCCTGCCAACCTAGATGCCCGCCACACTTTGTTTCTACACACATAACAAAAGGATTCTGAATGCAGTGGCAGAGTTTCTTCTGAAAGCTCTTGTAGCAGATGACGTCATCACTAGCCACAATTTGGAGACATGGAACATTGATATGCTTTATGAACTTGAAAGACTCCGAGTTGGCCCAATAATCGTGTGCGTCCTTGAACCCAATGCGGACCGCAAACGGATAGACGGATTCATTCCGGATAAAGATCGGCGCCAAGCCTTCATCTACGTGTCCAATATCTTGAGCTTTCAGTGTCTGAAATATCGACGAACGAAAGCTCGGAACTGTCATCATGTGCCGAAAGTATTTCCAGTTCAGAAGGAGATCTTTCTTAATGCCCAACGCCAAGATCTCCTTCCACGGAAAAGATAGATTGTTAACGTGCATGACTAAGGGGTTTCCAAGCGCTGCACCTCCCGCTACACATTTTGGCAAGGTTCCACTGAGACCCTCTTCTCCTAGATATTTGGTGACAATGTTGGCGCTAAGGGAGTTTCCGACCTGAAAGTATTCAGGAATGGTGAGCACATTGTAAATATCGTTGTGAAAACAACCACTACAGGGACCCAAGGGAACTCATTCACGGGACAACAGCAGTATACAAACGTACCAAAAAGAGCGGAACACTTGGCGCCAACCGCGACTCCAAATATTGTACGACGTTTCTTAAATCACCGGTATATCCACCGTTGTAGCACCGTGGTGTTGTCAGTGGGACCCCTCCTACACCCCGAAAGTTCATGGCGACGGATATCCATCCCCGGTCTGTATAACTTCTCATCAAGGACTTGACATAACCAAAGCTGGTATCATTGTTCATTCCAGTGAGGATGAGGATCACGGGTACCTCAATGCCTCCTGTGGACAGAACTTTCTGTTTGAGTGATTTGTCATTGTTGCCTTGAGTAACTGCTGACAATGATGATGTTGCTGATGATATTGTTGGTTGCAATGTGGATGGCAATTCCCAATCCAAAGCAATGGTGGCTCCATCCGCACTCATGGTGAGCACTTGACGAAAACAAAATTTTTGATCCTTGGCGGGTGGTCCATGGAGTGCATAGGCTGCAACACTGGCCAAAGTCCCACGTGTCCCCACAAACAGACTCGGATGGATGGGTCGCGACAAGAGCGATTGGGGTGTCTGTGTCAATTGCTCGTATATGCTTTGCAAGGGGAGGTTTGCTGGTGTTTTGGTGTTGTGCGGCACTGTTTCGTCCGAGTCGCTAGTACATTGACCAAAGACCAAAGGCGGACATGACAGCTGTTGCTGAAGATGCAACTCATACCCCAACAGTGCAGATGCAAGACTTGATACCAAAACGGTCCAACCAGCCGGTGTGTCTGGAAGTTGCTCAACTATGGACGACCTCCGTCGCACCAATTCTCGGGATAAATGATGCGAGAGCCGGCGAAAGGACGACGACTTTTTTGGATAGTCGGCTTGCTGACCCTCGGAATATTGACCATTCGTATTTTTCAACGACACCTTGCTCGGTCTCTTGCTGTCAACTGCGATGGTGGCTCCGACATGTGCATCGTCCTCGTATTCTAATTCAGATCGAGATGGAGTTTGGACATTGATTTCCTCCTCCTCATCGTTGTTGACTTCTTGATTTTCTTCCGCCATGGTAACAAAGCTATCGTCGTCCATGTTGCCGTCTCTGCTTGCTGCATCGTCGTCCATTCTCTTCCGAAAACTATCTACTGTATCATTGTTGTTCGCGGCAGTGCTTGTAGAGGAGGAAGAGGAGCCCTTGCGCACGGGAGTTTGATCTCCCGAGAGAAAATCTTTGGAAACCATAATGGGAAAAGATTCACTAATGACAAATCGATGGTAGAAATTTCTTTCGGTGGTACCTCGTTAAAAGCGCAACACACAAAAATATATATACATGTAAGGATAGCTTTCTTCTTTCAAATGCACAATTGCTACTCGTCCCGTTTGCTATTTTTTATGTGACTGATAGTCGGCCCTGCCCAAAAGATTGTGGAACTCGAAAGAAGTGCAAGGTCGATCAATCAATGAATCAATCAAATTGAATGAATGACGATTGAAGTGATGAGTGATGACGCAAACGAGGCACCGGGTGCGTGTAATACCCAAGTCAGTCACGAGTGGTTTGGTCTTCTCTTCAGTTTAGGGCACCATTTTTCTATTGACATCTGGTTGAATAACAACAAACTGGCTCACTTCACTGATCCCTCTGTGGGTCATGTGTCAGCCCCAAAAGTGTTCTGTGACGCACATTAATTGAATAGTTCAGTACATTTGATTCTCTTGCAGCCTCCTCCTCACTGGTCCAAGTTTTGGTCGTTGGTGTAACGTCAGGCTTCAGTTTCCTTTTTAATGTTCTTTTGTGTTTGGGTTCCAAGGTTTGGAAACAAGGAAGTGCTGTGGAGGAAATCATTGAGAGAGAAAACATACTTCCAATATGAAATGTTTCCCCTTTGGAGGCCCCAAAAGGCACAGGAAAGTGGAGGAAAACGAATGACAAGGAAACACATTTGATTTTCAGCAAAATGTGTTTGACTGTCCAATGTTACAAAAAAAATAGTAACCCACTTAGTCAGCCAAACAACCTGGAAACATCTGATTGTTCTCGTTGTTGATTTGATTGCTTGGTTGATCTCCCAATGTTTCAATGTGCCCATGTCATTGGATTGTCACTGAACAGGCATAGTCTCTATTTCTAAATTCATTCAGCAGGATCCTTGTTGTGCCCTGTGTGATGCTGACAACACACACAACAACACATCCACATGAAACTCGCACCACTCCCAGTTGCATGTAGGCCAAATGCATATTTCCATGCCCCTGTGTCAAAAGGAAAAGGCTCAGAGAGGAACATTTCTTCTGCTGTATCCCGTTTTGAGATTTCCTTTGAAACATGCTTATTGTGTCACCAACAACTCGCCAACTGGAGCGCAATTGTCAGTAATTTTGTTTGGTTTGGTCTAAAGTTTCCAACTACAATGTTTCACCAAAGTGATTGCCTGTGAACATCACAAATAAGAAACTTATAAGAAATTAAACTGAGGTGCATTTTGACCAACAATGATCGAATCCTCACAAAATCAACCACTAGTTTCGGACAAGTTGCTGCCACAATTCCTAGGACTGCGCACAACAAGCCTTCTCAAAAGGATCCAAATGACCGCTTCTTTTCATCACAGTCATCAAGATTATTGACGTTGCTCATTGTAAGTACCAGGGGAACTAAGTGGAATGCTACGTAGCATAGAACTTAGTGTGCAACTTCACAGAAAATCGCAGACGGGCTTTCAGTTCGTGACACAAGCCGGCTTTCTGACCGACTCGTGTCTGAAACGTGGAAATTACCATCATGACTTAGGCGGAATCACGTGTAAAATTTTCCATCTCTCACCTTGCAACGAGACTAAGGAAAACAAAGTTTGTAGTTAAAGGAAAGGAATCGGAGGAACAGAGGAATTTCTTGGGGCAAAACACAACCTAGGCCCAATCAATCTGCAATTTACAGCTTACCTTGGTAGTCTCATTTGTGGGGCATAGATGGTGGTTGCACTGCCACACTTCGATTTCTAGTAGCAGATTTGAGTTATTAACTTGGCATCCAATGTTTTGCAACACAGGAGAGAGGTCGCAAGTGCACAGTGTTGGTGTGCTGCATAGGTGCACTGTCACTTCTAAGGAAAGATTCCATCATCAATTGTTGCAGTTCCTGATGCAATTGGGTTTAGCTTAAAGATGATGGATCAAGGAAGGCCAGCTAACATGCACTGTCATTAATCATTTGATAATAACTGAGCTTTAGATTAGACTGTTACACTGATGCTGGTAGTTGAGTGTCAAAACATTGGAGCAATCAAATAAGTTGATCCAACTGCTGACTTTTGATCAAATGGTGAGTGCCATTTCACAAGACTGCTCCACTCTAGGGACTGGACCTTACCGGGCTAGATCCATATGTCGTCGCAAAGTGTTGTCACTGAATCTCCAAAAATTCAGATAAATCTCCCCTTTCTTTTCTCGGCTCCTCATGCACAGTCCAGATTTTAATCGTCCGTGTCGTTTCACTTGTTTTTGGATCCACAAGTTGAATGGCCGATTTGTCTTTTCAGGGATGGCCCCAAAGCATGATTGAAATAGATAATCTTTTTCAGGAGCGACCCACACACATGGTGCTCTTGTCAAGGTAGGCTCACACTAATGCAGGCATCAACCCTTGATGCATGCAAAGAAAATAGAGAAGAGGGAATTGAGTTTGGCATCCATCGCTGTTTACGTGAACCTCCAAAACATTCAGATCTGCAAGTGGTGTCATCATTTGGTGTCATTTTGTATCTCTGATACTTTTTCTCTTCAAATGACTCAATAAACATCAAACACAGATGTTGTGTGGGCGCTCCTCCCACAATGGTCTTCGCTGACTCCAGTTTCCCAACGACTGCTTGGATGATGCAGCCAAAGCTGCGTTGGAGAAACTCTATCTTTGGAAGCAACACAAGCATTCCTCTGTTGAGCTCTTCCACTTGATGAAGACCTGTTTCTGCGTTCCCTTCCAAAAGCATTTGTTTCACCGCAGTTTTCTCAGGCAGAGAACCTTCACAAGCAGCCGTCGTCCGATCCTCTATCTCAGAAAAAATGGTTTTCTGATTTACAATTTTTGTCACTTTCTGCTTTGGTTTGCTGCAATGGGATGCATTTGCAGGCAAAAGAAACCAAGCATTGCAAGCAAAACACATGATTCCAACATGGTGCTCTTGAATGCTTGCAACATCGATCCCGTTGCCCCCCCGGAGGGGCTCAACAATGATGACAGCTTTCCCATCTGATGCATTGTGATAGCAGCTTTCAATGCACATGGCGTTTTCAAAAATGAACTCCACACCGTCGATCTCTTTGAGTTCAACACAACAGAAAGGGTGTGGACCTGACACAATGCAGCCAGTTGTTGCACAGGGAGAGGCAATGACATTGCTGACCTTCAGTGGCGCTTCTTAGCAAAGCACCATTACGACGCCAACTTCAAGTTGGATTATCTTAACTGCAGTGATGTTTAACCGCAATTTTACCACTGACAGGGTCCAAGGCCAACATGAAACAAACTTTCGGGCCAGCTCGGACAACAACGTTTTCGCTTGGATGCTGTTGGTTGAGCACTTGGCATAGAACATTGTCAATTTTTCCATGTGCCATCAACATTTCTTTTTTACCCTGCACACACTCATTCATTGCTGCACTCATTCAACAAAATAGTAAAAGGAGATGTGAGACTCAGGACAGAACAGGATCACATTTGCTCTGTGGTGGACGGTCTTCAACACACCCACTCATCACATGTTCCCGCATTGCACTTTTTGTTGTTTCCTCGCTTCTTTGAATAGAATCTGTGCTAGACACTATGTCGCTAGAGTGTGAATCCGCATCTTTGGCTCTTTCAAGGGAAGGTGTCTCACCATCTTGCGCTGTTTCAAGCGCAGATGTGTCACCATCTTCTGCTGCTCCAAGCGACAACCGACCTTTGCCATTGCGCTCTACAGTGACAAAGACAACTCCTCTTCTAGATCAGAAACGCCACCCATTTCTTCATCAGCATGCACACACCAACCAAAAATGATTGGCTTCTCGGTAATCTTGTTTTTATGAGCGAGAATTTGTAGGTGATTTGGGATCGTTGTTGTCACTCAAGGCAGATGTTGCAGCTCATTTTTTATTTTCGTTGTCAGAGCATGAAAACACACGAATCAGTGTCTGCGAGAAAATAGCAGTTGTGGCTCATGTTTCAAATTTTAAGGGAACTCAAACCACCAGAACAATTGTTGTCACCACTGTGTGAAAACCCATTGCAACTGAACTGAACATAGCAATTTTGCATTCACTTCAAATCAAGTGTGCTGCTGCACTAGTGCCAATGGCACTGTTGTTGGTAAAAACAATGAATTGCCAACAATTTCAGAGGAGGCGGCAATGGTTGTTAGCTAGCTGTTAGCTATTTAGCTAGACAGCTGCTACCAGTGCTACTGACTAGCACAAACACAATCACATGTTACAGCAACACAAAATGTTACCGCAGGACATGGCACAAGATCTGCACAACTATGATGCCAATGGTGGAGACATCTCACAAGTGCGTGCGAGCGCACCTTCGACGCGAACTTTGCTCGAATTTTTGCGAAGGCAGAAGTGGTGCAGAACAAATGCATAAAAAAATACAAGTTGGGCAAAAAAAAACTGCGGTACCATTTTTACATGCAATTGGCTAGCTATTAGTTTTGCATGCTTACCTTCTTCTAGATAATCGCCCTCACTCTATTTGATTGGAAGATGGCCGTCGGATTGCCAGCACACTCACCCCTAACCTGGACATTCACCATCCCTTGCACAGCGATGGAAGTGCCCATCAGCCTTGGCACAGTGGGAGCCCTGAAGACAGGGGCAATCCTACGCAGAGCTGGCAGAGCTGCTACTTAACCCCCCCTCCCGGCAGCACGACCACGCCCTCTAGGTGCTGGAGCAGGATCAGTTCTTCGTCGTGGAAGGGGATTGATCGACGGATGATTCGGAATCGGCTTGATTGCGTCGCTAAACTGAGTGACCGAAAGCAAAACACCACATGCAGACTTGATTGCAGCAACAGCTTGAGCTGGCGTTCTGCCTTCATCAACTAGCTTCTGAAGGAGAAGGTAGATCTTGAGGTGACGGCAGAGCTTCTGTTTTTTGGCTTTGCTACCATGGCCACCACATTCCGCACAGGAGAATAACTGTGCCGGCTTCCTAAGCACTTCAGTTGGACTCCTTGAGTTGACACTGTAAAGAGTTGTTATGAGTTGTCATACATGATTAACATTAAAAAGTACTCAAACAATTAGGAGATCCTTTGAAAGCAATTCAGATGGCAAATGGAACCTTTCTCCAGGAGTGTTGCTCATGAGCAAATGCTGCTTGTGCACTCTGCTCTATGTTAGAAGAGGATTTTTGAATTGCCACTGTGTTTAGGGGGGAGGGTTCTGAAACCCTCCTTTAAACCCAAATGATTTAACACAACAGAAGGCGATAGAGGAGAGTTTTAAAACTCTACACTAGCTAGAACTTAGTACAGTTTTTGAAACTCTCTTTCAGCTGTGAAGTGAATATGTGCTGCATCCGCAAAACTCCTGGATTTTTTAAACACTTGTTATTATGGGATGATTTCGCAAAGAAGGAACTACGGCAAATTATGAGGTCTCTCGAGTGATGCTCTGTTTGACAATAATTGACACAAATGAAGAGCAGTCTGAGTTGCTACTAGTACAAGTACTGGATATTCCTACAGTCATGTCATTGGCGAAAGGTATCAATTTATGTTTTGCTTTATAATTAAGTGCATTGCAGACCCCAAAACACAATTTCTATATATGACAGCTCGAACGCCTGTGCACCCGAAGGCACAGCTCTCTTACGTATACAATCATTTACCATATCATCATTTTCATCTAGTAGCACACAACAAGTGACAAGGAGAAGGCAAGTATTTGACTTCCTAAAGTGAGGCCATCTTCCATCACCGCCATCCCTTATCCTTTTCTGCGGCAAAAACTTCATGACCATTGCTGTCGCTGTGTTCCAGATCCGGCTGCTCTTTCCATGCAGCGACTAATTCTTCTGTGGAATCCACGGTGGGTGCAATGGTTACGTCCGCGACAATACCATTGCTTCCATCATCACCGACAACTGTATCAGGACCTGTTGTTTGCATTGCCTGTAAAGATGCCCAGACGTCCAAGGTGGGTGCGTCGGTTACTTCCGTGACTGAACTGTTACTTCCTCCGTCACCGACACCGACGGATTCGCTGCTTCCCAAATCCCCGACTGTATCGACCCCCTCGATAGTATTCGGTGACACTGTCGTCATTTCCACGGAAGAAGGAGGGACATAGTCCATGGTAGCACCGGCCACGAGGGCATTCCCGAACGAGGCATTCACCCCCAAAGATGAATTGACGGCCGAGAGAACTGGCCCCGGCTCTACTGGCGGGGCAACGGTCGGGTTCGTGGTTACTGGCGTGGCGGTTGGTGCCATGCTTGTGGGTGGTTCAAATGTCGGTTCTATGGTTGCTGGAATTGCTGTAGCCGCAAAAGTCGGTGCCATGGTTGTCGGAGTGGATGATGGGGACGAAGAAAGCAAGAATTGTTGGAGTGCCAACGTTGGCGCCGGCGATATCGAGGACGCACTGTTGGTGTTGGGGCCATCCGTAGGGGCTTCTGTCACGGGTGGCGGCAGCCCGCTGTTGTACTTGTCCACAAATTCAACGACACTCCCAACATTCCAGAAATCAACGACAAGGAAGTTGATGACAACTGGATTACGATATTGCCGAAACATATCCTGACACTTAGCCGTCCGAATGAGTAGATTTTCCAATGAATTGGTTTGAGCAGCAATATCAATACTTGGAAGACCATTTTCCTTCAATAGTCATAACACAGAGAGGAGGCCCAACAGTGAGTGGCAATGGGTCGCCGAGGAGTGACAATACAGCTGTTCGTATCAGTAACATATGCTGTAATGAAGGTGCGCGATGACCAAATAAAACAAGGTGACTTACATCTACGGCAAAGTGATTGGAAATGACAAAGTCTGAATTGGACCATCCACGGTTCACATCACATGTAAATGTAACATTCATCAACTCATCCACGCCTTTTGAGCTGAAGGGTGTTTCAAAAGCATAGGTAAAGGTGTTGTGTACACCTAGGGGGCACTGTCCTGCATCTGCCTCGCAGGCTGCATCGTCGTGCGCAAATACAATCAGTCTCTGTGTGGCATCCATGGGCGGCTAGTTAGCACACAAAATGATACAGCAAAGCACCCAAGCAGCACAAACAAAAGTAATGAAAGAAAACACGTACCTTGTTCATCTCAATCATTTCCTTGAGCGTTGGCCATGGCTCCCCCTTTTTGGGATGGTAGTACATGATTTCCTCGAGAAATGGCAAGTCTTGCAAGATCATAAAGAGAGGCCCTAGACTTTCATTCATCACTTGAATCTCAATGACGATGACTTCATGAGGATTTTTGAGTAACCACTTCAAAATGACCGCCATGGTCGCCAAGGGCCTTCGAAAACCGGCCACACAAACGCCGTGACAAAATTGAATGCCGACGCGGGCACAGTCGCACGAATCCAAAGAAAGACCCCGAAATCCCGCTTCGAGGGCGTCCTCGAGGGGATACAAGTTGTTGTAGGCCAAAAACCCGTCCTCTTGCGAGGACATGGCATTGTGAACGGTAGCGTACATGATCTCGTTGGCGCGTCGATGACAATTCAAATAGTTGCCATTGCAGAGCATGCGTCCCTCTTCGTCAAAGCCAGTACTGGAAGCAGAGCTGTTAATGAAACTCATGGACTCATCGGGAGGACTCTTGAAAATAATCCCCAATCTCCACAAGAGTACCGTAAGAAAGGTAGCAATGGCCGCCAATACATAAAAGGCCATCATTCGTAGCTTACAGGTTCGTTTTCGTCGTGCTGTTTCTTCCCCGTCCGAAGCGTCGGATGTCGCTTTGCTGCGGGAACTAAACACAGAACTCGTCGTACTCCCCCCTTCCAGTTCCTCATAGTAGGGATTGGTACTTGAGGTGCTCGCCACACCACGGATGCAATAGTGATCCCGTCCACTATTGTGAGAGGCCGAGGAATATCCGCCAAAGGAATCCGTTCGACGCTGGGCATATTTGCCGGTCCCCCGTTTGGGTGCCCGGTGACTCTTTCGAGGTAAGTTGTCTACATAATCGTCATGGAGCACTTCAAACCCAAGGGTCGCCATGGTTGTTGTTGGTGGTGGTTATATTATACTAAATGTGGAATGATCTTTTGTCTACTAGAATCAATGAGAAAGTGTAATGCAGTTGAGTGTATGCAAGTACGGTAAGACAGGGTTGGTGCGTGTTGTGTTGTATTCAGTTCGATATGTAAGTGCATTCTTGCAAAGTACAGTAGATGTGGAGGTGGTGTCGGCTGACGCCTGAACGATGATACTTCGCATGAATGGCGTTTTATCGGTTGTTGTGAGCATGTGCATCCAACCTGTTTAGAGATAATTAGAAGTCTTGGATACTGGAATCGGATCACGATTGATGTCTTACTTCATGCACGCGTGGGCCTTTTTCCTTGTCACGCCGAAAATTTTGTTTTGACAAACTATCCTTAGCCCTTGTAAGCTCTTTTCCGTGCTCGCACATTTGCTCATTCAACACGTGACTGAAGATGGATCACGAATTTGAGAACCCAATCTTTCATTTTGTTTGAGAATTCTTTTGGTTCGAATCAAATGATAATCGGCAAATGACACGAAACAGTTGCTTTTTCACGCAACGACGTTGTTGCTTCCAAGGCTGAAACACTCAAAGGTCATTGTTGTTGTAACTAAGACAGATAGACTCTGGTTGTCGGTACTATCAACCTCTTCGTCCTGACGAATCAATACCTATCCTGACTAGCTAGCCAGCTTGTTGATAGCGCAGTCCAAATTTGGTTGCTTTAGTAGGAGCAATCCGTTTATTCAAGTGTACTCGGAAGCTTGAGCACTGTAATTCATTCTGTATCGATTGTAGTGGATCGACACCGAACAGGAATCGAATCGAATCGAATCGAAGCCATGTCTGACGACCAGCCGTCGGACCCGCACCGACGACGAAGCATAATCCTTGCCATGCTGCTTTCCTTGGAATTGAATGACTTGAGCGAGCGCACGCAGCAGCAACCATACAACCGAAGGAGTTTCCGGATTTCTCTCACAGAGCCCAATTTTCTTACTACAAAGCGACGACCGAGGTGATGATGAAATCTATCTGCGGAACGCGCCTCAAAGCATGGAAATGAAGGAATGAATATATTCCAATCAATGAAACCAATTCATTCTATCAAAATAATCAACCACACGCAACTGCACGGAACTGAAAATGAACAACACTCAACGAGACAAAAAAAAACAAGCAACGCATCCTGTACACATTCCATCCATTTTTTTCGAACGAACTACAATATCGACAGCAAACGAAACAATCGGAAAACGACGAAGGCAACAACCAAAACGAACATGAACAAACAATCGAATACAAAGGTCAACAAAATGATTTTCAAAATTGTATATACATATTTTGGGTGTCGGAGCTGCGAGAAAATGAATAATAATATATAGCCAAAAAGTTCTGTACACTCCAATGCAACCGTATAACTTGTTCCACTCGAGAAAAAATAGTCAATTCCAGTACATACTTTGCAACATTCACAGCCTCGACTGCATTACAGGAACACAGTCTACTGTATGATCGTCGCCGCTGTTGCTGTTGTTATTGGTAGTAGTGTCTGGAGGAGGCTGCTCCCACGTGTGTGTTTTAGGCCACATCGCTTTTGCTCTGTTCTTGTCTTTATGTTCACTTTGTACTCTTGGACGTGTCTGAAGTATGGCATCGATAAAATCCGCCGTGGCACGGCTCGCCCAACTGGGTCCCACTCCCACAAATCCATCATTATCGCCAGATTTACTTGGAGGAGGACTTTCTTGCCATCCCAAATGACCTCCACATTTGGTTTCTACGCACATGACGTTGGGATTGCGAATGCTATGGGTCAATTTTCGAAGAAAGGAATGATACACAACTTTGTCATCACCCGCAATAATTTGTAGCAATGGCACGGAAATGTGTTTGATGAAACGATAAGAACTCGAATCATGCCAATACTCTTCCCCATTCTTGAATCCAATCTTTGTCGCATAGGGATAGTAGGGTTCATTTCGAATCACAACGGGACAAAAGGCTTCATCAATTTCATGAATGCACGTGGCCTTCAGTGCTTTCATGTAGGCCTCTTTCAATTCTGGATAGACCCACGTTTGCTGCAAGGCTCTCCATTGTTTAGCCAGGTCGATTTTGACGCCCAGTCCAATCAATTGTTTCCAAGGAGTATGCATATTATCTTTGGAATGAATTTCGAGCGGATTGCCCAAACTCGCTCCTCCCGCCACGCATTGGGGCAAGGTCCCACTCAAGCCTTCTTCTCCCAAGTACTTGGTCACCAGATTGGCGCCCAGAGAAAAACCCACCAAGAACAATGGTATGCCCGGCGATAATCGTGCCTCCAGCATGTGTACGGTAGATCTTAAATCACCCGTGTAGCTTCCGTTGTACCCACGGGGCGTTTTCAATTCCAAACCACCACACCCTCGAAAATTCATACCAATGGCAACATGTCCACGATTTGTAAGCGTTCGTTGCAAGGCTCGAATATAGGCCGCACTGGAATCATTGTTGATTCCATGCAAAATCAAAATGACAGGCTTGGTAATGGGACCATATTGTAGGACGTGTTGTTGTGGATCGTCATTACGGTCGTCAATATTGTTGGCATTGCCGATGCTACTCGGTGCTTCCCAATCCAATGCCAATTGGGCTCCATCGATCGGCATGGTGACAATTTCCCGAAATCGAACATGGTCGTCGGAATGGTGGGGAGTCCCCGCGACGAGTGAAAAGGAACTCGACAAGGTCCCTCGGGTTCCCACCCAAAGGCTTGGTTTGACGACTTGGGCTAAAATTCCATTGGGACTTGACGTCAAGATCTTATAAATGGCTTGCATTTGTGCATTGTCCAATACTGATACTACTGATGATTCATCCGCATTGTTGTTGTCTCGTTGAAGAAAGACAAAGGGTGGCGCCGTCAATTCTTGTTGCAATTGCATTTCATACCCAAAAATCGTCGATGCCACGACAGCCAGTAAAATCGTCCAACCCGTCGGTGTTTGGGGTCGTTCTTCCCACATGGCCGAACTGGTACGACGGACTAAGGATCGGATCGGCTTTTGCGACATGCCGTTATTGTCGTTACGGTTCACGTCGCCCAACAAAGCATATTGGCCAGTGTGCGAAAGAAAAATGCTCGACAAGCGCTGCTTCGCATCATACCAAATTTCATTTACACTCTCCGTGCTGGAGCGTCGTCGCCGTGACATGTTGATGATGGTAAAGCTCTAGTGTTTGTGCAATAACTTCAGTTGCTATCTGCTGTCCTGTATAGTACTTGTATTGTAGGGCCTACCGGTAGATCCAAATGTTTCTTTTGCCGAAACAAAAAAGCGGATCGATGGTGTGACGTGACCGGCTTCAATTAACCTGGCGAAGTCCAGTTGGGTATGGTGTGCGCCCTCAAATTTCAGAACCTTATGTCCTTTAGACACACACTTGTTCACAGGAAAAAAAATCCCCGGTTGACTGTTCTTCTGTGCACGCACTAATAAGTAGTAGCTAGCGCTATTACCCAGCTACTACTATTACTCGCTTATCTACTGTTAGCCAGCACAAAGCAGCTAAAATGCTAAAGAGTAGTCTAGTACTAGTATCTGGTAGACAGAAAAGGACATGTTGAGATATGGCCATTGCTTAAGTGTAACGAGCTCGCAAGCGACTTCAAGCTTTATTATTGCTCCTACTAGCTAGTAGTAGTTGCGTGGTGTTTTAGAAGAGGGGTTGTTTCTGAAACCCTTGGAGCGACTGCAGCCCAAAGCATCTCCTCGGAGCAAAACTGGAGCCGCACCTTGTCAGCACAAGTTTTTGAAAATCTAGTAGCTAGTAGGGATCATCGTTATCTCCCTTTGTAATTGATCTAAATCATCACTTTGGCCGTGGCGATTTATGATCCCTTCTAGTTTGTAGCTTCTGCATGCGTCATGGAATGTTGATCTGCACTTGCTGAAGTATCAATAATGGTAAGTCGACATGAGCGATACGTCAAGGTTTCGTTGCAATTGCAGCCTTGGGAACACCGTGCTTTTTGTGGTTTGCAATCTGTGAATTTAAACATTCATCCGTGCTCAAAATGATTCGCCAAATCTAGACAACGAGTACCTTTT
>Ga0163148_10002589_pt1 | contig 21342 bp, 16 predicted proteins | sample OliLakLV19MP7P2_FD_148606 | JGI IMG/M metagenome (GOLD analysis project Ga0163148, IMG submission 148606) | Freshwater microbial mat bacterial communities from Lake Vanda, McMurdo Dry Valleys, Antarctica- Oligotrophic Lake LV.19.MP7.P2 | ecosystem: Environmental > Aquatic > Freshwater > Lake >...
GTATTTACAACAATAAGTTCTGGTAATTTTTTTTCTGCAAGAACTAACGCATCTTTTAAATTATTTGTTTTAAAAACATGAAAATCATTTTCAATTAAATTCACCTCAATAAATTCAAGTTCTTTCTGATCATCAAATACTAACAATACGCTCTTCATGCTTTTCAGTTTCTACCCACTTAATATTTTCGCTTTATCAAATAATAGGTTTCGAATAAAAAGATACTATCATTTGAATATTAATAAATGATAAATTTTCTTATCTACGCAGCCTTCTCCTCCATCAGCTGATTCACCATCGATAATAAATATTCAAAGCGAATAGGCTTGGAAACAAACTGATCTGCTCCAGCCGACATTGCATAAAGCACCTTATAGTCGTCACTGACAGCTGTTAAAAATATAAATGGAAGGCGGTAAAAAGGTTCCATTTTACGAATGGCCTTGCACATTTCTATTCCATCCATCAAGGGCATTAATATATCCGATATAATTAACTGAGGCTGTTCAAGATTTGCCTGCAATATTCCGTCAACACCGTTATTAGCGGTAACCACCGTAAAACCTTTTTTGCGAAAATTATAAGATAGGAACTCTAAGATGTCCGGCTCGTCATCTATCAATAATATTTTAATATCTGTATTCATCACTTAATTTTTATACAAATTTAGCGTGTCTATATTTTCTAAAGTTTTACAAACTATTATGCTTCCGTTATCCTTTAAATAAAAAAACACTACACGCCTGGGCATGTAGTGTTTTGAATAATACTGAATAAAATTTATTATTTAACAACAACCATTTTTAAAGTTTTCTTAGCGTTGTTTGAAACGATCGCTGTAAAGTAAATTCCAGCTTCTAAATTAGATGCATCTACTTTTAATGTAGTCATTCCTGCATCCATTTGTCCGTCAAAAACGTTTGCAACCACTTTTCCTGTGATGTCATAAACAAATACTGAAACAGTTGTTGCTTCATTTAAGTTTACATCAATTGTTGCTTCCTGACTAACAGGATTCGGATATAAATTCACACCGGCAATGGTTTGAATTTCTTCTATACCTACTGATAAAGTAGTTGTGAAAGTAATTGTATCAGAGCAAGAACCGTTTGATGCGATTAAAGTAACGGTATAAGTTCCATTTGATGCATAAGCATGAATTGGAGATGTTGCAGCTGAACTTGACAAGTCTCCAAAATCCCAAGAGTAAGTGGTTGCACCTGTGGATGTGTTAGAGAAGGTAACGTTAAATCCAGTAGTAGATCCAACAGAACCTGCTGCTGTAGGAACAGGATTAACAGTTACTGTTGTGTTTGAAGAAGTTCCAACACCATCACAAGGATCAGCATTTGTTGTTGCAACATTGTATGTTCCGGCAGTTGTAACAACAATAGATTGTGTTGTTTGTCCGCCTGGGCTCCATAAATATGTATCAGCTGTAGATGCCATTAATGTTACTGATTGCCCCATACAAAGCGTAGTAGAACCAGAAACACCTACGGTAGGAAGTGGTGCACTGCTCACGTTAACGCTAGTTGCAGCTGAAGTTGAAGAACAACCATTTGCATCTGTTTGAGTAACTGTGTAACTTCCTGTACTGTTTACTGTGATAGCATTTGTAGTTGCAGAAGTTGACCACATATTTCCACCTGTATAACTAGAAGTTAATACAACTGAACCACCTGTACAAAATGAAGTTGGTCCACCAGCAGAAATTGTAGGAATTGAAGGTAAAGGATTTACCGTAACAGTAGTAATTGAAGAAGTTCCAATACAACCATTTCCATCAGTAACAGTTACTGTTTGATTTCCAGAAGTTGAAATTACTGCTGAAGAAGTTGTTGCACCACTTGACCAAGTGTATGAGCTAAATGTTCCTGTAGATAAAGTAACAGAACCACCAGCACAAAAAGTAATTGGACCACCAGCAGTAACTGTTGGTGTAGGAAGTGCGTTTACAACAACTGCAATTGGAGTAGTTGTAACCATACAACCTGCTGCATTTGTAACAGTAACAGAATAATTTCCTGATGCAGTAACATTGATAGATGACGTGGTAGCTGATGTGCTCCAAACGTTTCCTGACGTTGCATCAGAAGTTAAAGTAACTGAACCACCTGCACAAAAAGCAGTTGGACCGCTTGGTGTAACCATAACAGCTAAATAATTAATTCCTGCTGTAGTATAAGGAGTATTTTGAGGATCAAAATTTGTCCAGCATTTTGTCCAATCATTTACACCATCAAATGCACCACGGTATGACGTTGGTGTAAAAAACGGATCCGTTAAATTAGGACTAGAGAAACTTCCACCTGTTAAAGCAGGAGAACCAGCCATTAACAAGAAATTAGGATTTGTATAATTGTAAGGACTAACAGCCATAATATCCAAACTGTTTGGTAAAGTTGTATTTCCATTTGTTGCAAAATTGAACCATCCCAAAGCTGAACCGTAAGGCGCGCCCCAAGTAATTGTTAAGCCTGCAGTATCCAAAACTTGCGGACAACCAGCAATGATATTGTTTTTATATTGTAATGAATTCGATTTTGCACTGTTTGCAGAATTATCACTTTCTAATTTTAACCCTGTTGGAAAACCTGCAAAAATAGAATTATATGTGCACAATGTTGAACTTCTTCTGATGTGAGCACCACGTCTGTGATTTCCATTAATTACTGTTGTTGCTGTTCTCTTCGGTCCGAAGAAAGAAATGTTTGTAAAAATCGGATGTGTTAATGGAGCGTTAATACTTCCACCAGCATCGTTATCCGATTCAAAACCGTTTGAACCTGAAATATCAGCAATGGAAGAATCAGCTAAAGCAACAGCAAATTGAACCTTTCCAGTAAATCCATAATCTGAATCGAAATGATCATCTACACCTCTTGAAGAAACCAAGTGTTTACAATTTACAGTTCCACCAAACCATTCGAATGCATCATCACCACCATGAATTACTTGAACGTAATCAATAGTAGTTCCTAATCCAACAGCACCCATAGTCAAACCATTTGTTTCGTTGTTTGGTAAATATGCAATACCTGCATACTCAATACGAACATAACGAATGATTCCAGAATTGTCGTTTGGATCCGTTCCACCGTACAATCCTTTAACGGCATCAATTCCACCTTCTGCTAAACGAGAACCGGCAGGGTCATTGATTGGCGCTTTTCCGCAAACAATGATTCCACCCCAATCAGCAGGGGCTCTTGAACCTGCAGGTTGATAAGATGTAAATACAATTGGTTGCGTTTGAGTACCATCAGCCATCAATTTTGCACCACGAGTAATAACAAGTGTGGAAGCATTTCCTTTAATTAATGTTCCAGCTTCAATTGTTAATGTTGCATTACTTGTAACATAAACAAATCCACCAGTCAACATATAAATGTTGTTTTTTGTCCAGGTTGTATTTGTAGTAATATCACCCGACACTGTAACTTGAGCCGTTGAACTGAATATTCCACCCAGTATCATTGCGCTCATTAGTAAAATTTTTTTCATTTTATAATATTTTAAAATTTGTTACCGTGTTTGAGGGAAGCGGCATTACCCGTTCTAGTTAGAAATAAGAGTAGCACTAAAACGATGTAAAAGTAGATGTGGTAGTTTGTGTGAGTGTTACCTTCGTTTTATCAATAAGTCAACCTTATTTTAACAGAAGGTTATGAAGCGGTGAATTCCATGTTGTGAAAAACAAATTTCTCGACTCCGCTCGAAATGACAATATAGAATATTCTTTTAAGTGGAGTTGAGAAATAATTGGGGAAGGTTCGCTTAAAACTTATAAGATACTGACAAGGAATAATTGGCTCCGTATCTTATTCCGGTAATTTTTGTGTCTTTATCTGCTTCGAATTTTTTCGAATTATTTTGATCCTGGTAGAAAACCGATTCCTGATTAAAGATATCATTGATGTTAAATTTCACTTCTCCATTTTTTAAGAACTTTTTTGTAATCTGAATGTCAAATAAATCGCGAGGAGCTTCATAAATATTTCCATAACCATTCGATCCTACCAAAAATATTCTTCGGCCTATTTTATTATATAAGAAACTCAAACCCAATCCTAAATCATTGTCCAAATATTGAATTCCGGCATTTACAATATAAGGCGACTGACCTTGCATCGGACGATGCTTCTCCTCTTCTGTAACTGCTGTTGCAACATTCGACAAATCAACTTCTGATTTAATAAAAGTATAGTTGGCAAATACCGTAAAATGGTCAAATTGTTTTGTGTTTAATAAAGTATCCAACAAGTTTAATTTGAATCTTACTTCTGCTTCAAATCCATAGTTAGTTGCACCAAGAACATTTTGATATGTATAAATTCTGCTTCCTGCTCCGGCAGACAAATCAATTATCTGTTCGATAGGATTTTGAAATTGTTTATAAAAAGCTGTGGCTGAAAATAATTGTCCAGCTCCAGGATACCATTCAAAACGAAGATCTGCATTTGTAATATTTGTTCTAACCAAAGCCGGATTACCAACAACTGCAGCAGAAGTGTTGAAGTCATAAAAAGTAAAAGGTGCTAATTCTCTAAACTCGGGACGTGCCACTGTGCGAGAACCTGCTGCTCGAATGTTTATTTTCTCCGTTAAAGAAAAAGTGAAATTTAAGGATGGCAATACATCCAAATAGGTTGTATCAATAACGATTGGATCGCCACCATACGATTTGGAATTTAAAACCTGGCGATAGTTTTCTACTCTAGCTCCCCAAACCAATCTTAATTTATCTCCGAAATTATTATCCAGCAAAATATACCCCGCTGTTAAATTTGAGTTTGCTGTATATGAATTTGCAGGATTTTTTAACTCGCCCATTTTAAATCCGGCAGGTCCAATGTTTTCTTCCGCAAAAATAGAATCTTGTGAAAGTGTTAACAAACTCCAGTCAAACGTTCCAACATTGTTTATCACATAACCAAACACTCTTGCATCAAACGAACGATTTTTAAATTGTTCAACTCCTCCGATTTTCAAGGTTTGTTTATGTTTTAATATTGTAAAAGGGATTGCAACTTCCAAATAGGCCGCTCTTAAATTTTCATCCAGCTTTGAAAAGAATTTCCCTGCGTAACTATTAGATGCTACTCCAAAAGGAACAAAAGCGGTAAATACACTATCCGATTCAGAACCAACAGGCGTTAAATTTTTATAGTAATGCATTCTTCTCATATCCGGAACAATACGTTTTGTATTATTATAGGCTGCTCCCCATTTAATTTTTATTTTCTTTTTTGAAATCAAATGATCTCCGTTTAATTGATTTGACAACAAACTATTGCTGGTATATTGCATAGATGTTGCGTGTATCAATTGGTCGTTTTCAAAGTTAAGTCCTGTTCTATCAATAACAGCGTCTTCCGAATTGGTGCTGTACATATTTTTGAAAGAAATTTTATGATTGTCACCAATCTTATAGGCGAAATTCAACATGGCTCCCCACAAAATATTTTCTTTGTACACACTATCTTTATAATTAAACAGTTGCGAGAGATCAGGATTAAAATCTTGTCGTTTAATGGTTTGCAATTTTCTACTGTTATTATAAGTAAGTGCACCCACCACACCAAAGTCGTTCTTAAAAAGCGAATCGTTATATCCAAATGCTATTTGATAACTTTGTGCAAGCGGAGAAGATTTTTTTGTTTTGATTGCCCAATCATTTTCAAACATTTTGCTTGCATCAAAACGTGTGCTGATTGTTGATAATTGAATAATGTATTCATCTGTCGATGGCAAACCTCCCGGCATGCCTCTTTTTCCATCATCCATGCCCAACCAATCTTTTTTTCCACCATCATATGTTTTATATTCTTTGAATGTGGATTGTGTATTGTAACCTGCGCCTGCCGAAACACTAATAAAATTATCTTCCGGAATATCTTTGGTGTTAATTTGAATAACACCTCCGGCAAAATCTCCAGGCAAATCCGGACTAGCCGTTTTATAAATAATCATATTGTCCAACATGTTGGAAGGAAAAATATCAAACGAAAATGCTTTTCTGTCCGGTTCTGTTGATGGCAAAGGCAAACCGTTTACCATAGCCGTATTGTAACGATCACTTAATCCGCGGATAATGACAAATTTATTATCCTGAATACTAGCACCACTCACACGTTTTAAAACATCACTGGTACTTTTGTCGGGCGAACGTTTAATACTTTCTGATGAGATTCCATCCGATAAGCTTGCATTGTTTTTTTGGAGATTTAATAAATTCGTATTGGTTTCTTTGCTAACAGTTGCTGTCACTTCTACTACACCCAAATCTGTTGAAGCCGCACCCAAAGAAATGCTTATAATAGTAGGTTCACCGGATTTCACAACAACATCGGTAAGTGTTTTAATGTTGTAAGAAATCATTTGACATTGAACTGCATAAGTGCCCGGTTGAAGATTGGTTATCGAAAAAGCTCCATCCAAATCGGTATTACTTCCGATAGTCGTACCTTTAATAACAACAGATGCTCCCGGTAGGGTTTCCCCAGTTTTTTCATCAATTACTTTCCCTTTTATGCTGGAGTTTTGGGAAAACGTTACCTTTGCGATAACAAGAATGACAAGCGTAATAAAAAATTTCAATTTCATTTTTAAATTCATTTAATTCGCCTACAAAGTAATTGCGTGAAAGTCAAGATAGAGTTAATCGAAAATTAAACTAGTGTTAAGTAAAACAGCACTTCCTAGTGGTTTGTTAATATTATGTTAATCTGGATTTAACACGGCTGTTACAGCTAAACGAGAACTTTACACTGAATTTAAAAACAAATACTATGAATAATAACGAAAACAAAATATTGTTGGTAGATGATGAGCCAGATATTTTAGAATTCTTAGGTTACAACCTTAAGAAAGAAGGATACAATGTATTTACTGCCAACAATGGTAAAGAAGCAGTGACGATTGCAAAAAAAGAAAGTCCGCATCTAATTATATTGGATGTGATGATGCCGGATATGGATGGAATTGAAACATGTAGAGAAATAAGAGAAATTCCGGGATTAAAAGATGTAATGATAGCCTTTTTAACAGCCCGAAACGAAGATTATTCTCAAATAGCAGGATTTGATGTTGGCGCAGATGATTATATAAACAAACCGATAAAACCAAGAGTCTTAATCAGCAGAATAAAAGCTTTATTGAGACGAGGAGCAAATTCTGATTCTAGCAAATCGACTGACAAAGTAGATATGGGTGGAATTAAAATTGACCGAGAACGTTATTTAATCATTCAAGATGGGAAGGAAATTAGTTTACCCAAAAAAGAGTTTGAATTACTTGCCTTACTTGCCTCAAAACCCGGAAAAGTATTTACCAGAGATGTAATTTTAGATAAAGTTTGGGGCGGAGATGTAGTTGTAGGTGACCGAACTATAGATGTTCACATCCGTAAATTACGTGAAAAATTGGGAGAGGATTTTATAAAAACGGTGAAAGGAATTGGATACAAGTTCGAATTTTAATAGGAACGCGGATGACTCGGAAAACAGAGACTAAAACGGATTTAAAATTGTTTGTTTTCGTTTTATTTACTAAATTTAGCATGAATTATAATTTCAATGCTGTTGAATGAAATCAATTTCTCCCAAAAATTCTCTTCTAATTATTGCTATTATAATTTCTGCAATAGTTTTTTTGGCTTTCTACTTTTTTGCTCCTACTGATTTTGACATTTATATTATTTCCGCAACAATAGGAGCTGGCAGCGCCTTTCTATCCATGCTGATGCTCATTTTTTTCACTAGCAGAATTGCCTTCAAAAAGATAAACACACTTCTTATAACTGTCAAAAATTTTAGATCGAATGGAGACAATCCATCTGCAAATCCTGAATATACCAGTAATGAAATAATAAATTTAGATTTAGAAATTGTTGCTTGGGCCGATGATCGTAAAAACGAAATTGAGCGTTTAAAAAAATTAGAAGTATATAGAAAAGAATTTTTAGGAAACGTTTCACACGAATTAAAAACACCCATTTTTAATATTCAAGGATATGTTCTTACATTATTGGATGGTGGATTAGAAGACCCATCTATCAACAGAAACTATTTAGAGCGCGCTGAAAGAAGTATCGACCGAATGATTACCATTGTGGATGACTTAGAAGCCATATCACAATTAGAGACAGGAGAACTACAAATTGAACCGGAACGTTTCGATATTTCTATACTTGCAAAAGATGTTGCAGATGCACAAGAAATGAAAGCAACTGCCAAAGGAATTATACTCACCATTCCAGAAGAATCAAAACCAATGTTCGTGCATGCCGACAGATTTAGAATACGTCAAGTACTTGTAAACTTAATTGTGAATTCGGTTAAGTATGGCAAAGAATATGGTGAAACTAAAATCAGATTTTACGATGCCGGTGACAATGTAATGGTTGAAGTTGCCGACAATGGAATTGGAATAGAAAAAGAACACTTGCCTCGTTTGTTTGAACGTTTTTACAGAGTAGATAAAAGCAGATCTCGCGATCAAGGAGGAACAGGATTGGGCTTAGCCATTGTAAAGCACATCATCGAAGCTCATAATCAAACCATCACCGTTATGAGCACAGAAGGGGCTGGCACAGTTTTTTCATTTACTTTAAAAAAAGCATAATTATTTTTCGTACTTTTATGATTAGATCACTGCTACTCTAATTATTTGATTTATGGAAGTATTAATTATTGAAAAAACGAAGGAGACGCCTGAGATAAATTTCAACGCATCTACAGGTGTTTTAAAGATAAGTGGAAGAGCTTATTCAAATGACATCTATCAACTTTTCAAGCCTTTAAATGCATGGTTAAATCAATATCTTGCTAAACCAAAAGACATTACTATTATTGAACTTCGAATAGAATATTGTAACTCTATTTTTAATAAGCTACTTATTATCTTTTTTGAAAATTGCAAATCGGTTATTGAAAAAGAAAAGAAATTGGAGATTGTATGGTTTTATGAAAAAAACGACAAGGAAAGTGTGGATGAAGCCAACCATATTTCAAAATTAATTGGCATGCCGATAGAGAAAAGGGAAGCGTAAAAATTATTTTTTAGTCATTACTTCAGCTTGCATCTTGCTCAAATTATTCAGAACATACTGATATACCTCAGATAAAAGTAATGGATTTTGGGAATAGAAGGTAAAACTCTCCTGGTATTTTTCTTTAGTAACATTGTGTTTTTTCAATACATCTGAGTCGGGATGAATACTATTCATAATCTGCTGATCCCTGCTTAAAGCATTTACATTTAATGCTGCTTCCAACAAATGAATATCAACCAATACTTCTGCCATCTGCTCTTGCGATAAAACAGTATCTGGAATTGCTACCCTGTCTTCAATTGAAGAACAAGCCGCAAAAAATAAAATACATAAAATTGTGCCAATTTTTTTCATTTAAGTCCTATATAAAACGCAATTTTACTAGATTTATTGGTAGAAGTTTACTCTTCCATTATTGTTTAAAATTACACAAAATTAATACAAAAATTACGCTATTTTTGTAAAGAATGAGCACCACTAAAAACAAGGTCGTTTGGATTACAGGAGCCTCTTCAGGCATAGGGGAAGCATTGGCAAAAGCATTTGCTGCTGAAGGAGCCAAACTTGTACTTTCTGCCCGTAGAGAAGATGAACTTAATAGAGTTAAACAATCCTTGAATCTCCCAGATACGGATGTACTCATTCTTCCTTTGGATTTATCCGAGACTTCAAAAACAAATGAATTAACGAAGACTGTTATAGAAAAATTTGGACGTATTGACATTCTTGTAAATAACGGTGGAATCAGTCAGCGTTCCCTTACTTTAGAAACACCAGTCGAAATAGACAGAAAAATAATGGAGGTCAATTTTTTTGGAACCATTGCTCTTACAAAAAGTGTGTTGCCATTTATGATTAAACAAAAAAGTGGGCATATAATAGTGATGAGTAGTATCGCAGGAAAATTCGGATTCTTTTATCGCTCTGCCTATTCTGCTTCCAAACATGCTTTACATGGATTTTTTGAAGCCTTGCGAATGGAAATTTTCAACGACAATGTAAAAGTGCTACTTATTTGTCCGGGTAAAATAAAAACAGATATTTCGATAAATGCCATTACTGGAGATGGTGGAAAGCACAATAAAATGGATCAAAGTCAAGAACAAGGATTAAGTGCTGAAGAATGTGCTAGACAAATTTTAAACGGAATAAAAAATAACAAATACGAATTATTTATCGGAGGAAAAGAGTTGAGAGCCATTTGGGTGAAACGTTTTTTTCCGAATTTATTTACACGCTTAATTAGAAAACAGAAACCGGAGTAATTGATGTGCTGATGTATTGATATGCTGATTAAAATAAAAAATTTATAAAGAAATTATGACGAGCGCAAACAATTCCTCCCCTCTGGGGAGGTCGGGAGGGGTCCCAACAATAGCAGGAATCCAACAAGTAGGAGTTGGAATTCCTAATGTACACGAGTCGTTTAAATGGTATGCCAAACATTTCGGGATGGATATTCCCATTTTTGAAGAAGCAGCCGAAGCAAATTTGATGTTGCCATACACTGGTGGAAAACCACACATGCGTCACGCTATTTTAGCAATCAACCTAAAAGGTGGTGGAGGATTTGAAATTTGGCAATACACCAGTCGCAAACCAGAACCTTGTTCTTTTGAATTGCAATTAGGCGACTTAGGATTTTACTGTGCTAAAATGAAAACCAGCGATGTACAAGGTTCTTATGAATTTCTAAAATCAAAAAATGTAAATCTTATTTCTGAAATTGTAAAAGACCCCAACGGAAATGACACCTTTTATTTACGTGATCCTTGGAGCAATCTTTTTCAAATTGTAAAAAGTGATTCTTGGTTTGGCAAAGGATTGCAATTGACTGGCGGACCATCCGGAATGATGATTGGTGTAAGCGACATAGAAAAATCTAAAAAATTCTATGCTGATATTTTGGGTTACGATATAGTTGTATATGAGAAACAAGGAACATTTGATGATTTAAAAACATTTCCTAGTGGCACTCACAAAGTACATCGTGTATTGTTAAAACACAGCAAACCACGTGTTGGTGCATTTTCGAGATTATTAGGTGCAAGCGAAATTGAATTGGTAAAAACATTAGAACGTACTCCTAAAAAAATATTTGAAAACCGTTTTTGGGGTGATCAAGGATTTATCCATTTATGTTTTGATATTAGCAATCAAAAAGCAATGAAAGAATTATGTGCGGCAAAAGGGTATCCTTACACTATTGATAGCGGAGAAAAATTTGATATGGGAGAAGCGGCCGGACACTTTAGTTACATAGAAGATCCTGACGGAGCATTGATAGAATTTGTAGAAACAAAGAAAATTCCTATTCTGAAAAAATTGGGTTGGTATTTGGATTTAAGAAAACGTGATGCTTCTAAACCTTTGCCTGATTGGATGCTGAAGGCTTTGAAATTTAATCGAGTAAAAGAATAAAATGCAAATCAACCACCCTGAATTAGTTGATCTTTTAAAAATGGCATATTCGGCAGAAAAAGCAGCTGCATTTGCTTATATTGGTCATGCAGGGGCAGTTATAAATCCAGAAGAAAAAAAAGCCATTCACCAAATTGAATTGGACGAATGGAATCACCGACAAGAAGTATTGTTGATTATGCAGCAATACAATATTCCTATTTCAAAATATTATGAATTTAGATTTCATGTTGTTGGAAAAATAATTTCAGGTAGCTGCTATGTGATTGGTTGGTTTATGCCATTCTATTTTGCGGGCCGTTTAGAAAGCGGAAACGTTTGTGAATATTTTAGAATGATGCACATGTTTCACTCATTAGGAATAAAGAAACACGACAAAGTGCTTTATGAAATGGGCATCAAGGAAAAAGAACATGAGATATATTTTTTAGAACAAATCAAAACCAATAAAATGTTACCCTTTTTTGAATGGCTGTTTTCCTGGGGAAATAAAAAAGGAATGAACGATATAGATTTAGAGAAAAAATATTCGATAGAAGAATCGGAAAAATATTGTAAGAAATAAGCTATGAAATTAGGATTCCTAGACAATGTAAACGAATATGGTGACCAGGTAGTCCGACTATACAACTTCAACAAAGAAGAAGCAATTCTATTTAGAGATGCTGTTCAAAAAACGGTTGTTGACTCCGATTCATCGCTCGACTTAAGCTCCCTCGCCTTTATTGAACATACCAATTGCAAACTCATTCTTCTTGTTGCTGAAACAGATGAAGGAATATTGACTATGGATAACCAAAGTTTTTTATGCGTTTTAACAGTGGAAGGTTTTAAAAATATGCTTCGGTTAATAGAACCTTTCTGTATTAAAGAATCCAAAAGCTTTGTAATGCTCTACGACATTGATTCACAAATCGATTTTTTGTTTTCTCCTTACGGGAATTAGACTTTAGATTAGCATTCTACAAACCCCTTCCGCAGAGGTCCTTCGGGCCTACCCTTTTACAAAGGGCGAATGCATTCTAACAAACATTAGATTAAAATAAACTTTTTTGATTTTTGTTGGTGGAGCTACCTTTTATCAATTGGGGGTTTTCAGGAATATGTAATTTAAGTCCCAACTTCATATTAAGTTTTTCAATAAAATAAGCAGAAAGTAATGGTGATTCCAATTCGTGGTTTTGATGAAGAAAGAAATATAATTCCTTCAACCCTTCTTTTTTCCACTTTGCTATTCTATCCACCCAAGGGTCTAAGCGAGAATAATCACAACCATGATTATCTCCTACATATCTTATAAAAGCTGTTGCTGTTGTCAAACGCATATGAATAATGTCTCTTCTTCCTGCAGTGTCTACCAACACATTGGTGACTTTGTATTTTTTGAATAAAGCACTTACTTTTTCAAAATCTTCCTTCACATTAAACCATTCTGCATTTCTTAATTCAACTGCCAATGGAACACCTTTTGGAAATTCTCTTACAAACTTTTCTAATCTATCGAACTCTTTAGGTTTAAAATTGTCGTTCATTTGCAAAAAAATCATTCCCAATTTTTCTTCTAATCCCGATACTGACAAACAAAATTCATCTGTCAAATTTTTTACTTCATTTAATCGCTTGAGGTGACTTACTGTTTGAGGAATTTTTGGAAAGAACTTAAATCCTTTTGGTGTTTTCTCTTTCCACTTTACAAACTGCTCTTTCCCATAAAGCTGATAAAATGTAGCATTGAGCTCAATACTATTAAATTGCGTTGAATAATATGCCAATTCATCTTTTGTTCCTTTTGGATAAAAATTTTTCAAATCGGTTTTATTCCATTTAGCACAACCAATAGAAATTTCTAATTTCTTAGATTCTTTACCACCTAAAACTTTTTTAGTATCGGGATGATCTTTCGGTAAACTAAAATCGATTCCCATAATTGACTCTACACTTCCAAATTTCATTTTGATTCATCAATTTTAAGAGCTGAGTATTCTAAATAAGCATTCTCTAACATAGTCATTATAGCAGAGCGTTCATTCACAAGCTGCTCAACTGTCTTTTTATCTTTACGAACCATACGAAGCAATCTCCATCTCCCGAATATTTTTTTCATGACTGAGTAATACTTAATCACAAAAAAACCTGTAAAGGCAACAACGCAAGTATGTAATACTAGCAACCACCAACTTTTAAACAGCAGTAAAAGAATTACTACTTGTATCAAAAAATAAACTGTCCAGAAAATCATTGAAAGGTTTGCCCTGAAAGAAGCATAAAACTCAGCTTTTTTAATTTTTTTATCAGCAAGATTTTTTGCGAGGTAATATGGAGGAAAGTTTAGCAGCAATCCAATCAAATAAATAGGCATGCCCAAATAAATAATCAAATATTCCAAAATAAAAGTTCCAAAGTTCATCTTATTGATGCTTTCTTCCCTTAATAAATGATCACGTAACTGATTTTGGGTAAGTAATTCGATGTAATTTCTGAGTTTAGTTTTCAAAGATGAAACAAGTTCTGGCTTGTTTACATCTAATACATTAACCATTTTAATAATTTCACCGGTTGCCACAGCTTGATTTACCAACATCTTTACATTCAATTCCTTTTCTTTTAGCAATTGAACGGTGTATACTTCTTCAATATCAGCAACCAACTGATCGTTATCAGGATTATTAATATGATGAACATATCCTAAAAGCTTTTCTTCTAAGTTTTTAGTAAACTCATTAATCGTTCTTACTTTATCAAGCTTGTATTTTGTTTCGAAACTTTTTACCGAAATGGGCTCACCAACCTCAATAAAAACCTTGCTACGAAAACGAGTTTGTGCAACATAATTCATAGCAATAGGAACTACTAAAATATCCTTTTCATAATTCAGTGATTCCAGCGTTTGCAAAGCAATTCTAGACAACCCTTTCTTCAAAGGAAATAAACGTCTCTCATGATTAGCAATTCCTTCTGGGTATATTAATATAATTTCATTTTTTGATAAACGCGTTTTACATTCCTCAAACGATTTATCATTTTTTTTAATTTCAGCGTAGCCTTCTTGCATCCTATACATCGGACTTGTGTTCATCTGATTTAACATGAACTTGGCAAACTTCCCTTTGAACACATCTCCTCTAGCAAAAAATCTAACTCGTCTATAAAATTGCATCCCCAATATAACCGGGTCGATAAAACCATTGGAATGGCTAGGAGCAAATATAATTGGAGTATTATCTGGAACTCGCTCCTTGCCTTTTACATTTATTCTGTAAAAAGTGTTCAAAGCAATCTGAGAGAATGGTCGTAAAAGTGAATATAAGACTATCAAAGTGTCAATTATTTAGATTTATCTTACAAATGTTAAACGTTCGCCTTTTTTTTCTTCATTGAAGGAACCGTTTTCGTATACCAAATGCCCACTAACAAAAGTGTATTTTACTTTCGAATGAAAAGTAACTCCTTCAAATGGCGACCAGCCGCATTTATATAAAATAGTCGATTTTTCAACGGTTTGTGAGCTATTTAAATCCACCAAAACTAAATCTGCAAAATAGCCTTCTTGGATATATCCACGTTTTTCAATCTGAAAACAATCAGCTACTGCATGCGCCATTTTTTCTGCAATCTTTTCCAATGAAATTTTTCCTTGTTTGTGCATTTCAATCATGGCAATCAATGAGTGTTGAACAAGCGGTCCGCCAGACGGAGCTTTAAAATAAGATTGTTCTTTTTCTTCAATTGTATGTGGTGCGTGATCTGTTGCAATTACATCAATTTTATTATCCAATACGGCTTTTAAAATTGCATCTCTGTCACTTGTTTTCTTCACAGCGGGATTCCATTTGATATAATTTCCTTTTGTTTTATAGTCTTCATCCGAAAACCACAAATGATGAATACATGCTTCAGCAGTAATTCTTTTTTCTTTTAATGGTGTTTTATTTTCAAACAGTTCAACCTCTTTAGCTGTAGAAATATGGAGAATGTGTAAACGTGTATTGTATTTTTTAGCAAGCTCAACAGCCAATGAGGAAGATTTATAACATGCTTCTTCACTTCGAATCAAAGGATGGCATTCAACTGGAACGTCTTCTCCAAACTTGTCTTTATAAACTTGCATGTTGTGACGAATCGTTGCTTCATCTTCACAATGTGTTGCAATCAGCATTTTACATTTTGAGAATAAGCCTTCTAACGTTTCACGATTATCCACTAGCATGTTTCCTGTGGAAGAACCCATAAACACTTTTATTCCACAAACATTTTTTGGATTTGTTTTTAGTACTTCATCTAAGTTATCATTAGAAGCACCCATAAAAAAAGAATAATTGGCAAGGGAAACTTCTGAAGCACGTTTGTATTTATCTTCTAATAATTTTTGAGTAAAAACATTTGGAACAGTGTTTGGCATTTCCATATAAGAAGTAACACCTCCGGCAACGGCTGCTTTTGCTTCAGTATAAATTTCTCCTTTATGTGTTAAACCCGGTTCACGAAAATGCACTTGATCGTCAATACAGCCTGGAAATAAATGAAGATTAGTTCCATCGATAACCGTATCTGAAACAACATCAATTTCTAACTCCGAAATTTTTGATATAAATTTATCTTCTATCAAAACATTACCAACGAAGATTTTTCCTTCATTAACAATGTTTGCGTTTTTAATTATTGTTTTTTTCATTTTTATCTTAATAAAAAAGTCCAGAGATTATCACTCTGGACTCTATTTTATTTTTTTAAATCGCATTTGCAATACGCCCCAGAATGCTTCTTTAAAAATTCCTTTACTCATTTTTGAAGCTCCTTCTATCCTATCAACAAAGATGATCGGCACTTCTACTATTTTGAATCCTAATTTGTAGGCCGTATATTTCATTTCAATTTGAAAAGCATACCCAACAAATTTTATATCATCAAAACTAATTCGTTCCAATACTTTTCTTTTATAACATTTGAATCCTGCCGTAGTATCTTTTATGGGAACCCATAAAACTATTCTTACATATACCGAAGCAAAGTAAGACATCAACACTCTGCCAAGTGGCCAATTCTCAACCTTCCCATTATTTACATAACGCGAACCAATTGCAACATCTGCACCCGACATACATGCTTCACGCAAACGAATCAAATCATCTGGATTATGAGAAAAATCACAATCCATCTCAAATATGTATTGGTATTCTCTTTCGAGCGCCCACTTAAAACCATGAATGTAAGCCGTTCCTAGCCCTAATTTCCCTTTTCGCTCTTCAATAAATAAACGGCCTGAAAATTCCTGCATCAATTTTTTTACGATATCGGATGTTCCATCAGGTGAACCATCATCTACAATCAATAAATTAAACGGAACCGACAAAGAAAACACTTTGCGAATCATTCGCTCCACATTTTCCTTTTCGTTATAGGTAGGTATTATGACTAGGCTATCGGACACTGCTTTAATTGAGAAACGAAGATAGCTCAAATTCAATAAATCCGCAATTTTTAAGCTTTTTTGGCAATTTTTGGGTCAAGAAGCCCAATCGCCCGACATCAATGAAACCTATTTTTCTGCCTAAATTTCTTAAGTTTGTATAAACTATAACAAAAATGAAAAAACTACTACTTCTTTCAGTGTATACTTCTATTCTAATTCAAGTAAGTGCGCAAGAAACTTTAAAATATTGCGGAGCCGATGAATTGCGAATCAGCACCCTAAAACAAAATCCAAAAATTGCTGAGGCAGTAGTTAGGCGCGATATCGAATTAGAAGCATTCACTAAAAAATTTGTTAACGATTTCTACTCCCAAAAAACAAGTGCCGCTACTTATACTATTCCCATTGTATTTCATGTGATTCATAATTATGGAACGGAAAACATCAGCGATGCTCAAATAATAGATGGACTAACTATTTTAAACAAAACGTTTAGAAAACAATTAGCCGATACAGGTTCCATCGTTGCAGCATTTAAACCATTGCATGCTGATTGTGATATTGAATTTCGTTTAGCTCAACTAGATCCCAACGGCAATTGCACCAGCGGAATCAACCGTATTGCCTCATCACTAACTTCTGTTGGCGACCATTCTGTAAAGTCACTTATTCAATGGCCCACTAACAAATATTTAAATGTTTACATCGTTCAGAATGCTGCCGGTTTAGCCGGACATTGTGTTTGGCCTGCTGATGCAGATTCTATTCCTGCTTGGGATGGAATTGTGATTGCACATAATTACGTAGGAACAATTGGAACTTCTAATTACACTCAATCGGTTGCATTTGCTCATGAGTGTGGACATTATTTAAATCTGCAACACATTTGGGGTGGAAATAATGTCCCAGGATTTTATTTTTACCCTTGCGCTGACCCATTTAAAGATTGCAACATTGATGATTTAGTTGCTGACACCCCACCCACCATTGGCTGGACAAGCTGTAATTTATCAGGTGCTTCCTGTTTGAATGCAGTTGACAATGTTCAAAACACCATGGATTACTCTTATTGCAATCGCATGTTTACATTCGGACAAAAAGCACGAATGCAAGCTTGTTTAAATTCTCCTATTGCAGGAAGAGATAATTTGTGGCAACCTGCCAACTTAATTGCAACAGGAACTTCAACTGCTCTGGAACCATTGTGTAAAGCAGATTTTACAAGTAACAAAAGAGTTGTTTGTCAAGGCACTACAGACATTGTAACTTTCACAAACACCTCTTACAATGGCACGTTCACAAGTCTTTTATGGACATTCGCTGGTGGAACACCGACCACATCAACCACTACTTCTCCAACGGTGACTTATGCTTTACCAGGAAAATTTGATGTAACATTAAAAGTAGTCAATGGAATTGATTCTGTTGAAACAACAAAAACAAAATTTATTTCAGCTTTACCTAACACAGGAACTGTTTATCCTTTTTCAGAAAGTTTTGAAACTACAACTACACTTGATGGATTAGAATGGTTCTCAAGCAGCTTCGACACCGTTAACAATTGGCAACCTACAAGTACTGCTGCATATAGCGGATCCAAATCTGTAATGCTCAATAATTTTGACAATACCATGAATACAAAAGATGAATTATTCAGCAATATTATTAATCTGAGTGGAGCAACAGCATTAAATATTAGTTTTAAATATGCTCATGCAAAAATAGATTCGACTAGTAATGATCGTTTGCAATTATATGTAACAAGCAATTGCAATACAACATGGATTCAGCGATTAAGCTTAACGAATACCGCATTGGAAACTGCGCCAATAACAGCTACAGCATTTATTCCTAGTTCAATATCAGAATGGAAGCAAGCCACAGCCAACATCCCTGTAAGCTATATGACATCAGGGTTTCGGTTCAAGTTTATCTATAGTTCAAATGGTGGAAACAATATATACATTGATGACATCAACATAGATGTAAATGCAGGAATAGATAATGTTAATTTCAATTCAAGTGTTCAGTTATTTCCAAATCCTGCAAATGAAAATGCAACCCTTACATTTACACTATCAGGTTCTAAAAATTTAAATATTTCTATTTTAGATATATTGGGACGAACTATTTATGAAAAGAACAAAGAAAATTATGTTGAAGGGATGAATACTATTTCTTTAAGCACTGGCAATTTTGAGGCAGGTGTATATTTTGTAAATATAAAAGGAGAAGAAATAAACATAACAAAATCATTAATAATCCTTAAAAAATAATTTACAATGCACCGTTTTTAATTTCCTCAACAATAGCAGGATCAAGCAATGTAGAAGTGTCGCCTAAATTATTGACATCTCCTTCAGCAACCTTTCTTAAAATTCTACGCATAATTTTACCACTCCTTGTTTTGGGTAAACCACTTACAATTTGAATTTTATCCGGTTTTGCAATCGGCCCGATTACTTTGGTAACTTCTGCTAAAATTTCTTTTCGAAGCATTTCTACATCCTTATTTTTGTTTGTGCAAATCACATAGGCATAAATCCCTTGTCCCTTTATATCGTGAGGATAAGCAACAACAGCACTTTCAACAATATCAATGTGCATATTAATTGCACTTTCTACTTCTGCTGTTCCAATTCGGTGCCCGCTTACATTCATCACATCATCTACTCTCCCTGTGATTCTATAATATCCGTCTTCATCACGCTTACAACCATCGCCCGTAAAATACAAACCTGGATATGTTGCAAAATACGTTTGCCTGCATCGCTCGTGATCGCCATACGTAGTTCTAATAATGGATGGCCAAGGAAATTTAATACACAAATTTCCTTCAACTCCATTTCCTAAAATTTCATCCCCTTTCTCATCTACTAAAATGGGCTGCACTCCAGGCAAAGGCAATGTTGCAAAGCTTGGTTTTGTTTTTGTAATTCCTGCTAAAGGAGAAATTAAAATTCCACCTGTTTCAGTTTGCCACCAAGTATCTACAATCGGACAGTTTCCTTTTCCAATATTCTCGTTATACCAATTCCAAGCTTCTTCATTGATTGGTTCACCAACACTTCCCAACACTTTCAAAGAATTTAATTTATAAGGCTTCACAAAATCCAACCCTGCTGCTTCCAATGCTCTGATAGCAGTTGGAGCAGTATAAAACGTTTCTACTTTGTATTTATCAATGACTTGCCAAAATCTTCCTGCATCAGGATAGGTTGGAACTCCTTCAAAAATTACTGAAGTTGCACCTGCTAAAAGTGGAGCGTATACGATGTAAGAATGACCGGTGATCCAGCCAATATCAGCGGTGCACCAAAACACATCGACCCCACCCTGGCCATCCCCAGAGGGAAGGGGATTTTCTACGATAACAATACTTTTTCTGCTATCTAAAATGTCTTCGATTTTTAAACTTATAAATCTTACATCCTCATAAATTTCTTCATTTCTAAAACGAACAACTTCAAATCCTTCTTCATTTAAAAATGCTGTGCGTTGAGCATCTTCTTCTACTTGATGATCGTGTATGTCTCCATCAACTTCAATCACTACTTTTTTTTCTAAACAAACAAAATCAACAATAAATTTTCCAATAATATGTTGCCTTCTAATATGGTAACCTGCTTTGTGTGTTCGTAAAGATTGCCACAACATATTTTCTGCAGGAGTTGGATTGTCTCGCATCTCCTTAGCATATTCAGTTAGAAGTTTAAATGTTATTGGATCAGTGGTGTAATATCCTGGAGCATCTCCCTTCCCTTTGGGAAGGGCTGGGGATGGGTCATTATTATATTGAAATACATTTCTGAATGTATAATCGGTATACACCATATATCCTCCACACGTATGTACAACACCTTTTGGTTTTCCTGTTGAACCAGATGTATATAAAATAAATAACATGTCTTCCGCGTCCATCACTTCTGCTTCACATACCGAAGAAGCTGTTTTCATTTCTTCGTTCCACCACGCATCTCTTCCTAAAGTCATTCGCACAGAAGTACGCGTGCGTTCCAACACAATAACTTTTTTAACAGAAGGACAAATTTCCAAGGCTTCATCCACCACTTCTTTCATCGGAATTTTTTTTGCTCCACGATAAGCTCCATCGCTTGTCACAACAATATTGCAATCACAATCTTGAATTCTATTGGATAAAGCTGAAGCAGAAAACCCACCAAACACAACGGAATGCACAGCCCCTATTCTTGCACATGCCAACACTGCAATTGCTAATTCAGGAACCATCGGCATGTAGATGCAAATACGATCTCCTTTTTTAGCACCATTCTTTTTTAAAACATTTGAAAATTTACAAACCTCTTCGTGCAATTGTTTGTATGTAAGCTCTACCGCTTTTTCATTCGGTTCATTTGGCTCCCAATAATAAGCAATTTGATTTGCTCTTTCCGGCAAATGTCTATCCAAACAATTTTCTGTAATATTTAAT
>Ga0163148_10002594_pt1 | contig 21330 bp, 16 predicted proteins | sample OliLakLV19MP7P2_FD_148606 | JGI IMG/M metagenome (GOLD analysis project Ga0163148, IMG submission 148606) | Freshwater microbial mat bacterial communities from Lake Vanda, McMurdo Dry Valleys, Antarctica- Oligotrophic Lake LV.19.MP7.P2 | ecosystem: Environmental > Aquatic > Freshwater > Lake >...
GCATTGTGGCATTGGGTCATTGGGTCATTTCGTCATTGGGTCATTGGGTCATTGGGTCATTGGGTCATTGGGTCATTTCGTCATTGGGTCATTGGGTCATTGGGTCATTGGGTCATTGGGTCATTAGGTCATTGGGTCATTGGGTCATTGGGTCATTGGGTCATTGGGTCATTTCGTCATTGGGTCATTGGGTCATTTCGTCATTGGGTCATTGGGTCATTGGGTCATTGGGTCATTTCGTCATTGGGTCATTGGGTCATTGGGTCATTGGGTCATTGGGTCATTAGGTCATTTCGTCATTGGGTCATTGGGTCATTGGGTCATTGGGTCATTTCGTCATTGGGTCATTGGGTCATTGGGTCATTAGGTCATTTCGTCATTGGGTCATTGGGTCATTGGGTCATTAGGTCATTTCGTCATTGGGTCATTGGGTCATTGGGTCATTTCATCAATGACGGATAATGACGATCAATGACGAAATGACGAAATGACGAAATTTCACTCCCTTCACTTTTTTAATTTTTTCAACATGAAAAATTTTTTCGAATTCTTCGGTTTCCTCTCCACCGCTTGCATCTCTGCTGCGCTAATCTTTATTTTTATCGGCAAAAAAGATGGCTTTAAAAGCGAATCCAAAGGTGGTTTTCTTACCGAAATGGGTACAGATGTCGAAGTGCCCAACGCCCCACGTTCCATCTCCGACCTCCCGATGCGCTCAAATCAAGCAGGAAACAGCAAGCGCGACAAAGCCTCAGCCTCCAAAGAAGCCAACGCTCCTGAGCTTGCACCCGTTGAACGCTTGAAGTCCCTCTATGACGACAATGACTTCGTAGCCGCTACGACCAAACAATGGAAAGGCCTTGTACGAGACGCCGCAGATGAGTACAATGTGAAACCCCATGTATTGCTCGCCCATGTGTTGGTGCAATCTTACCTCGGCGACTATTCGCGCACACAACTTTACAACGATGCCGCACGCCACGCCGGTGAGCGTGTAAAGCCCACTGGAACCGCCATCAAAGGCTATCGTTATGGTTGGAGCATGCAAAAACTGTTGAACGAGCACGATCTCTTGCGCTACTTCCCTGAGGAAAAATCACCCGCTACTGCTGCTGCTGGCATGGGGACGACGCGCAAAGCGGTGGAGAAAAATACTGCGCCAAAAGGTGTGTCAAAATCATCTGCGCCAGTGGCTAAAAACAATCCTGTAGAAGAGGGATTCAAAAATATGGTGGCCAAGGAATACGGTTTTGCATCCTGGGCCGGATTGCAAAAACTCGCTGATCCTGACACGAAATCCGAAGCTGGGCGCCGTGTGAAATCGTTGATGATGGCTTCGCGGGTCCGTTGACTAAATACCTGCCACATAGTTCACATAGGACACCTAGTTTAAAGATTGTTGATTTTCAAAACTATGTGCGCTATGTGAACTATGTGGTAAAAATCTCTACCCCCCAATTTTCAACCAAAAAGAACCACCATGCCGTTCCACACCCTGCGTGTTGGGATGTTCCCAAATGCTCGCAATCGAACTGCTCAGCGCTGCATCTTCCGAGATAAAATAGGCCGGAAAAATTGGTAGATATCGCTGCGGATTAGCCATCAGTGCGATGGCTAGACCATACTGTTCGGAATAAAAACGGTCGCACATGAACTGCGGGTAATCGTAGGGCAGGTAGATATCGTGAACGTGAACGATGACTCCCGGCTTGAGCGCAGGTAGCGTTTCAAGGAAGAAAACCGTCACATCCGAATTTGGCAACATCCGATGTGAGTTGTCTATAAACAAGATGTCGCCCGCATCCAGCTCGGCGAGCCAGCGCGTGTCCACGGCCTCGAATGGTTTGCGCACAATTTCATGCGCAAGGCTGTCAATTTCCGCACGAGGATAAGGGTCTATGGAAATAATTTTGGTTGAAAGTCCGTGATCTATTACCGCCTTATGCGCCACTTTGGTGGAGTTGCCAGAGCCGACTTCTACATAACGGTGCGGCTTGGATTCGGCTATGATCGCATACAGCGCCACAATGTCAAGCCCCGGCAAAAAGTCGTTGTTCCAGCCCGGTTGGGTCGGGTCTTTTACCTCGGCCAATTTTTTGATAGCCTGAAGCTGCGGCGCGAAACCATTTATTTTATCCAACCAGAATTGATATGTTTCGCGTTGTGTCTCCATGATTTCGAGCAATCGTTTGTGTGCCGGGAGACCGTACCCATATCTTGGTTTGAAGGCAACTTTATATTCTAGAAACAGGGTTTGGAAACGCGGGGAAAGAAATCTGTACAGGGATTTTAGCATTGCGGAGAAGAAAATTTTGCGGGTCAAAGGTAACTTTACTGCCCAATATGCTTTAAGCCTTTCAAGCTTTCCCGCGAAAAATCTCTTCTGTATACTGCTTCATTTCTTGAAAAACCTCCAAACCAAATTAGGCAGAAAAATCCACCATGCCATCGGTCAATTGCCACAGCGTGAAAACGCTGATATGTACTCCTGCAACGGTTTCCCCCTGGCGCGTTTGCCAATGGTGGCACCCCGTTCGCTGCCCTCCATTGCGGCATAATAGACGGAAGGATCAAAATCAACGCGTCTATGAGCCGGGCTACCAGTCGTTCGCCAAATGAAGCGTACACAATGGACTGGGAAGTTTGCCGAGGCTGGTCGAGTATTGTGATGAAGTTTAGTTTTGTTTGAGGCGAAAGATTTGGTATTTAACGTATCCCGCCCCAACCTTTTTCGATGAAGCGCCCGTCTTTTGGGAAATTTCGGGACAAGAATGGTACGAAGGCAGTTTTCATTCCCTTACCTTGCCATTAATTTAGTCGTGGTAAAATTTTAAAACGTGGCGTTTTTCGGCAAAAAAAACTATTCAGATCAAGAATTGGTTGAGGGCTGCGCCGCCAACGACCGCCGTGCCCAAGAGGCGCTCTACCGCCGTTTTTTTCCCGAAATGCTGCGGATGGTGCGGCGATACACCCGCGACGAAGACACTGCCATTGAGGTAGTGAACAACGGCATGTTGCGTGTTTTCAAAAAAATCCACACTTTTTCCTTCATGGGAAGCCTCGAAGGCTGGATGCGCCGAATTGTTTACCATTGTATGGCCGACTATTACCGCGAAAATGCCCGATACCTGCACTTCCTCGTTCTGGAAGATCACGACCAAAGCGTACCAGAGCGTGGCCACGAGACCTTTTACGAAGAAGATATCCTGAAAGCCGTGCGGACGTTGCCGCCCACGTCGCAGGAAGTTTTTCGGCTCTATGCCATCGAAGGGTACAGCCATGCCGAAATAGCCGATAGCCTTCAAATGAGCGAGGGTACCTCTAAATGGCATCTCAGCACTGCCCGACAAAAATTGAGAGAATTGCTACGTCTAGAGTTTAAAATAGCCTTGGCAGTTGGGGACAGGTAAGCAAATCAATGATTGACAACCGATTGACCACATTTTTTTAATAAACATGGATAAGAAAACTACAGACAAAGCATGGGCTTCAATGCGCGAGTTGCTCGACCGCGAAATGCCCGAAAATCGCGGCCCCCGATTTGGGTGGTGGTGGTTTGGATTGCTGCTTCTGCCCGTTGTGGGCTACGGGAGCTGGCAATGGCTCAAATCGCCCGATGGCCCAAAACAAATACAGGAAACCACGTCTGTTCAGCCCTTGGCGAGCTTAGCTCCAGCCATGGAACAAACCAATACTGTTAATGCAGAAAACCAAACAACAAAACCAAGGCTCGTTCTTTCTGAACGCAACCCAGATTTGACAGCTTTTGAAAAGTTGCCAAATCCTCCATCTGCTGAAAATATCGCTGCCAATACCGATGCACCGATACAGGCTAAATTATCCCTCGACTTGCTCTCCATAACGCCACAGTCTGTTGAATTACAAGAACAAAGATCATTTTCAGCTCCTTTATTTTCATTCGACAACAGTCCGAAACCAATCAAAAAATCTTTCGACAAACGCTGGATATTCGGCGTGACCTCGGGCATCTCTACCGAGCAATTCAACAAGATTAACGGATTCTCCACTGGCGTAACTGTTGACTGGAAATTTGCCCGAAAATGGGGCCTGCGTACCGGGGCAATGTATAACATGCACACTCCGCAGGAAAAATATCGCCCCGTTGCTTCGGTGCGTTCTGCTGACTACCGTTCCAATGTTGATGGAGGCATCATTTTACTGGATATCAGTACTGGACAGGAAGTGACCAATGTGACCGGCAGCAACTTTTATGGCGACTCATTGGGCGGCAACGTGTTCATTCCTGTCAACCGTTTACAACGCCTTGAAGTCCCAGTTACGGTATTCTGGCAGGCCGCTCGTCCTTTGAAAATCATTGCTGGACTATCCTTGACACGCACACTTTCCACCAAGGCTGACAAACAAAATTATTCGGGTGATTATATCTTGAAACTCTCCGACCGTACCGCCGAGGACGGCGCAAGCAAATTGAGTTCCAGCGAGTTGGACAATTGGAGCGCGGATGCAATGATTGGCGCGGGAGTCCGCCTTGGAAGGTCTTTCGAACTTGGTTTATCGGCTAAAATGCCCTTGAGTAAGTTCCCTGGTCTTGCAAAAACAAATCAAGCCGGAACAAATGCGGGCCTCGCAGATCAATCCCTTGGCTCCACCCGCAAGCAGAACGGCCCGGTTTTCTCGCTTTTCGGGATCTTGTTTTTCTAAGTACCCCGAAACTCCGTTCCGGGGATAATTGGCAAACCGCCCCCGGAAAGGAGTTCCGGGGTACTTACGCTCAACATACCCATTCGGTTCATATCGTATGAAGCAAGTGAACCGCATCAGGTCGCCCCGATTTTTCGGAGGCGGCCTGTATTGTTTTGTTCCTACTTTTAGCCCCGAAACAATACAGCATGAAAGCCAAGCCAGAGCCACCCCCAACCCCCGCCCCGCCGAGCGAGATTGACTTCGCCGACGCAAGTGTAAGCTTGCGCTATGACGATGTTTTTCAATGGACACGCCCAAACGAGGTGTCCGACGTTCGATGGCGCGATGGGGCTTACGAATTTGTGTGCTTCAATGGCGTGGTGCTCCGCGTTTCGGTATTGGCAGCAGGCATTTTCCGACTGCGCTATTCCCCTGACGGAGTTTTTCAACCCGATTTTTCTTACGCTGTAGCCCCTGCTTTTGAACCGGAGAAAGTAGTAGTGCGGCTCGAAGAACGCGATGACGAATATTTGCTCGACTCCGGAGCCTTGCAAGTGGTGGTGTCGAAAGCGGACTTGAGCGTAAAATTTTATGACTCCGATGACCGCACGCTCTGCGAAGACGAGGCTGGTTTTTCAGCCAAACGATCCATTTTGAAAGGCTGGTGCGAACTCCGAATGGAAAAAAAATGCCACAAAAAAGAGGTGTTTTTTGGCCTTGGCGACAAGGCTTGTGGCACGAATCTGGCTGGCAAAAAATTTGAAAACTGGTGTTCGGATTCTTATGCGTTTGGCCGGGAGACCGACCCGCTTTACCGTGCTGTACCATTCTATTACGCACTGAATCAAGGTGTTGCATACGGTATTTTTTTTGACAACAGTTTCAGAACGCATTTTGACTTTGATTCGGAAGAAACAGGCTCTACCAGTTTTTACGCCGAAGGCGGCGAATTGAATTACTACTTCCTACACGGCCCAAACCTCGACGACGTGGCCCGAAGCTACGCCCGCCTAACGGGCACGCACGAACTCCCGCCCAGATGGGCATTGGGTTATCACCAATGCCGCTGGAGTTACCACCCGGACAGCCATGTTCGGGAAATTGCCGCAGCGTTCCGCGAGCGCCAAATCCCCTGCGACGCGATTTACCTCGATATTGATTACATGGACGGTTACCGATGTTTCACTTGGGACTCGAAAGCATTCCCAGACCCAAAAGCATTGGTGGACGATCTGCGGGAAATGGGCTTCCAAACCGTGACGATGATTGATCCTGGCATCAAGGAAGACCCGAATTACGCGGTTTATAGGGACGGCCTGGAGCAAAACAGGTTTCTACGTACCGCCGATGGTGTGGTTGCCAAAGCCCCCGTGTGGCCAGGCTTTTGCGCTTTTCCCGATTTTACAAACCCAGAGGTACGCACATGGTGGGGTGAACTATACGAAAACCAATACAATGACATCGGCATCGCAGGATTTTGGAACGATATGAACGAGCCTGCAGTGTTTCATGTCCACCATAAAACCTTGCCTGACAATGTGATGCACGAGCACGATGGACTGCCCTGTAGCCATCGAAAAGCGCACAATATTTACGGTCAGCAGATGAACCGCGCCTCTTGGGAGGGCTTCCGAACTTTGCAACCAGAGAAGCGCCCCTTCTTGTTAAGCCGGGCTTCGTTTAGTGGCGGGCAGCGATTTTCGGCCATTTGGACTGGCGATAATTGCTCGGATTGGGAACATTTGCAAATCGCCAACATCCAGTGCCAGCGGCTCGCCATTTCCGGTTTTTCATTTTGTGGCACCGACATAGGAGGCTTTGCCGGCAATGCCGAAGGCGAACTTTTTATCCGTTGGCTACAACTCGGAGTTTTTCACCCGCTCATGCGCGTCCATAGTATTGGGAAACACAGTGCTGGCGATGGCCTCCCTGCCGACGAGGCAGAATTGACCGATCCGGCTTTGCACGTTTCAGACCAAGAACCTTGGTCTTTTGGGGAGAAATGGACTGATTTGGCGAAAAAAGCCATCGAACTGCGTTACTGTCTGTTACCTTGCCTTTACACGGCGATATGGCTGCATACCTTAGACGGTTCGCCCGTTTTACGGCATTTGGCTTTTGCTGATGCGCAGGACCCAAAACTTTGGGATGTGGAGCGCGATTTCCTTTTTGGCGAGCATATCCTGGTCAGCCCGGTAGTACAGCCAAAAGTGCAAAGGCAGGGCGTGTATTTGCCGAAGGGCAATTGGTACTATTTCTGGACGGGTCAATCAGGCAGTGGTGAGTTATTTGTCAATGTGATGCCAGATCAGATTCCGTTTTTTGTTCGGGAAGGTGCTGTGCTACCCGTATATCCGATACACCAGCACACGGGCATACCTGTTGATGAACTGACTTTGTATGTCTATTATAAAAACGGGCTGGAAACCAGCCATTTATACGAAGATGCTGGCGAAGGATATGCCCACCAAGAGGGGGTTTTTAGTTTGAAAATTTTCGAAACGGAAGGTAAAAACGGCACCTTTTCATTGCGTCAGCGAAAAGAGGGCGAGTACCAGCCAATCTACGGAAAAGTGAAAATCTACCTCGTCGGCTTCCCAACTTTTGTCAAAAAATGTGCGGCTGATGGGGCAGAAATCCCCATAAAAGAAATTAAACTACGGGAGAGGTCGCTGTACACCCTGACCTTGAACCCGGATTTTGAAAAGGTGGAATGGGAAGGGTGAGGAGGGTGGAAATTGGGAAATTGGGATACAATTCAATTGCATCAATAAATTACTACGAATCTTTCTGATGAAAAACTTTCTCCTTCTGATCTTAGTTATTTGCCTTAATTATTGGGCAAGCGGCCAAACGCCGCAGCTGCTGGGCGATATTCATAAGCCGTCACTTAGCCCATTTGAATATGTTAGCGGACCGTTCTTCTCCGTACATGGCAAAGTGCTTTTTTACGGGCTTACGTTCCGTCAGGGCTATGGTTCATGGACCTACGATGGATCCGATCATGCCACGTTCATTAGCGGCTATGGCAGTTTAAGTGCAAATCCTGTGGAGACTGAAGACGGATTCTATTTTATTGATTCTTATGATGTTGGGCAATATTGGTTGCTAAAGCATGGAGGCGACCCAGGCGTGACCATATACCTGGACGATCTCAAGGCCAGTTCGCCCAACAATATTCCAAGTATTGCCTCCTTACACGACAAGGTACTCTACCCAAACTGGGAAACATCTACCGGGTACGAACTTTGGGTAGCGGAAGACAGCCCTGAAAGTGCCCGCTTGCTCAAAGATGCCAGCCCAGGTACTGGCAGCACATACCCCATGGAACTGACCAAGGCTGACAGTTTGGTATATTTTCGAGGAGGATCGTCAGGGCGACAATTGTGGCGCACAGACGGCACGGAATCAGGCACATTCATGGTTTTTCAAATCCTCGGCACGAGCCAGATCATTCAAGCCAGCTCCTTAAAAGCCTTTGGGAACAAAGCCTGTTTCCTGGTTCGGAAAAATTCAGGAGAAACTGAATTTTGGACCAGCGATGGCACCGTAGCAGGAACCTCTAAGGCGGCAGACGTGCCCACATCCACCAATCAACAAGACAGGTTCGAAGTGTTTTTTCTGGGCGAAAAGTATATCTACCTCGCGAATGATGCTCAAAACGTAAGTTTTGAATGGGTCGCAATAAACGCAAACACCTCTGGAGCCGAGATTTTGTTAGACATAACCACGAATGAAAATTATTATCTCGTTAGTAATGGGAACACAAGAAAATCTATTCTAAACGGCGAATTTTACTTTGTTTATCTCAACAATTCTTCCCTTGAATATGAATTGTGGAAAAGTGATGGAAGCACCATTGGCACCCATAAGATAGTGTCGCTGGAAGGGTCTGCGATTCCAGCGGCTTCCACGAAACAACTGTTTTTCTTTTTTATTCAGAAACAAGGGAACATAGAACTTTGGAAAAGCGATGGGAGCATTGCTGGTACTATTTTGACCAAGGACTTAGGCCATAGTGATTTCGCGTTTTATAACACAACCTGTGAAGCAACCGAATCTACCCTCTTTTTTCAAGGCCCATTTTTCGGCCCTGACGCGCCTGATTTCCCCTATCGAAGCGACGGCACAGAACAAGGCACTTATCCTGTAATGGGCGCTCCTGCTCCACATTTGGCAGGTTCAAACCCCGTTGGCTTTGTGTCAGGCCCGGAAGAGGCGGTTTTCTTTCGATCAGATGGCGAAAGCTACTTTAGAAGCGTTTGGCGCACTGAGCCTTCCGCCCCATTTTCAATCACCCGACTAGACACCACTTCCCAAGACAGCTACCTTGAAGTAGCCACCCCTATGTCCGTTGGCGATAAAGTACTTTGGTTTTCAAACCAGTATACATTGCGTGTTACGGACGCAAGCGGGATTATTGACCAAATCCAACTCCCCGTAAATTTTGGTGGCACTTGGGATTATGGGCCAGATGGGGCTGTGTATTTTATTGCCAATGACAATAAAAGCCTTTGGCGCACGGATGGGACTCTGGCTGGCACTTTGGAAGTGATTACTGCATCTGCAAACAGCCAACTGTACAGTTTAACAGCTACAGGAGACAGTCTGTACTTTATTGAGCGCATTGCCCTGCCCAATCAGCCGAACGTTTATCTCTGGTCGAGCGACGGCGCCACCAATGGCACCCAAATCATTGGGGTCATTCAAACTGGTTCGACTGTTTTCCTGCAAGCAGTAGAAAATCGCATAGCTTATAGCGTCTATTCCTACGCACCCTATGCACGTACCTTGTATGTAAGCGGTTTTGAACCTGTTTACTTCCCTGACTTGAATTCTAATGACTTTATCGGCTTGGTAACCACTGACAGTCAATTATTTGTGTTGGGACCTCGTGTTTATAGCCCTATGGATAGTTTTCATTATTCTCTATGGACCGCAGAAAACGGGCAACCTAACCTGCTGCATAAATTCAAGGTAATAGCGGGTAATGCGTATTATTATTCATGGCCGCAAGAACATTTGCACCGCTTGGGGAATTCGGTGGTTTTTGGCGCAGGATTGACGGAAAACAACGCAGAATTGTGGATCAGCGATGGCACAATTGGCGGCACCTATGAGGTTCGCGATCTCAACCCTTCAGGCAGCTCCAACCCCAACAACTTTGTACGCTACAGCGACCAGCTTTGGCTCTTTACGGCAAACGATGGCACAGAAGTTTCTTGGTGGGCAACGGATGGCAGCTGGGATGGCACATTCAAGGTCGCAAGTTTGGCAACGGTGAAGGATTATTTTGTGCCAACTATCAACGACGCCTACTTAACCGGAAACCGCCTCTTTTTTTCCATGAATGATGGTATTGTCGGGCAAGAGCCTTGGGTGATGGTTTTGGAAGATTCGCTGGTGGTAAGCACCCTTGCCCCACTGTCGCAGGCAAACGAACTGAGCATCTGGCCCAATCCGGCGAAAGACCTTGTCAACTTAATCTTGGAGCATCAATCGGGAAAGACCGTTTGGGTGAAAATCACCAACAATACGGGACAAGTGGTGTACCAAAAAAGACATGCCCTTCCTGATTCTGGGCCACTTTCCATTCGTTTTTCACAACAAAGCAAAGGGGTTCATTTCCTCCACGTAAGCACAGAAAACGGCAAATTTTGGACAAAAAAGTTGATACTTGCAGAATAACCAAACCATCACTTTTATCCGCCATAGCCAAGGGCGAAGGCGGACATCACTTCATCACTTCATGTTAACCTGGCAAGATTTTGAAAAAGTTGAAATGCGAGTCGGCACCGTTCTGGAGGCCAAGGATTTTCCGGGCGCGCGCAACCCGGCTTATCAGTTGCTGATTGATTTTGGGGAGTATGGAATCAAGAAAAGCTCAGCCCAGATTACTGATTTGTATCAAAAAGAAGCACTTGTGGGCAAACAAGTCATAGCTGTGGTAAACTTTCCGCCGAAGCAGATCGCTACATTTTTTTCAGAGTGCCTTGTACTTGGTCTCGTAGGCGAAAATAAAGAAATCACCCTGCTCCAACCAGAACGGCCCGTACCCAATGGCCTCCGGGTAGCGTGAAAAATCACTCCATCACTTCATCACTCCATCGCTTCATCACTCCATCACTCCATCACTCCATCACTTTATCACTCTATCACTAATGAACTGGCAACGCATCTCACTACACTTCCTTTTTTGGATCGTTTATGTGCCGCTCAATGCGGTGCTCAACTGTATTTTGGGGCGACAAACCTTGGAAGAAGGTTTCCAGGATGCGTTAATCGGCGAAGCATTTTCGCTGCCCGTCAAATTGCTGCTCACCTACTTTGTATTTTACTATGTCATCCCGCTTTATCTCGACCGCAGCAAGATTTGGAAACTCGTCGGCCTGTTGCTTTTGGCTTTTGCAGTTGCAACCGTGATTTATCGGCTTGAAATGGCCTTTATTTTTTATCCAATTTTCCTGCCCGAGGAATCTTATAACCTGCTCAATCCCAAAGGTTTGCTGCTCACGGAGTTCGATCTCTTTATCACCCTTGCTGCCGCAGTGACCATTAAAATGTTTCGGGTACACTATAAAAGTCTCGAATTCGAGCAGGAATTGATGCGCGAAAAATTGCAGTCCGAACTCAGTTTCCTTCGGGCCCAAACCAATCCCCATTTTCTCTTCAATACCCTCAACAACCTTTATGTACTTGCGCGAAAAAAGAGCGACAAAACCCCCGATGCCATCATGATGCTTTCTAAAATCATGCGTTTTGTCTTGTATGAATGCCGTGCCCCTCGCATAGCAGTATCCGACGAGGCAAAGGTGATTCAGGACTACATCGAGCTGGAAAAACTGCGCTACAATAAACGTCTGACCATTGATTATCAAGAAGATATGGACAATCCCCTTACCCCCATTGCACCGTTGCTGTTGCTGCCTTTTGTAGAAAACAGTTTCAAACACGGCGCAGGAAGCACTACCGGCGACGTGCAGATTTTGATTAAAATTGTCCTTCGGGAAAAACAACTTTCTTATACCGTCCAAAACACCCTTGACACCGAAAACGACTTCAATGCGAACGGCATCAACAGCGGCATAGGCCTACGAAACGTTCAACGTCAACTCGACCTGCTTTATCCCGAACAGCACCAACTCAAAACCACCCGCGACAATGGGCTTTTCACCGTTGATTTGAAAATTGATTTGTCTGAATCCTAAAGTTTGTTTCACGCAACGCCGCACTTAATATCGTTGCGCCGTAGCGGCGTTGCGTGAAACTTGTGTTCGCGCTTAATATCGTTGCGGCATTGCGTGAAATTTGTGTTCGCACTTAATATCTCAATATCCCAATATCTTAAATCTCCCATGATCGTAGTTACAGGCGCGGCAGGCTTTATTGGTTCCTGCATGGTAAAACGGCTCAACGACGCAGGCTATCAGGATGTGCTGGCAGTAGACGACTTTAGCCGCCCGGATAAAAACCGCAACCTCGAAAACAAGCAACTCTGGGGACAGATGCACCGACTCAATTTTGTACGATGGCTTGAACGAAACCATACCGACGTGGACGCAGTGATACACCTCGGCGCACGGACCGATACCACGGAACAAAACCCGGAGATTTTCAACGAATTAAACCTGGAATACTCCCGCGCGCTTTGGATGCTTTGCGCAGGCTTCGACATTCCATTCCTCTACGCCAGCAGCGCGGCTACTTACGGCCTTGGCGAAATCGGTTATGCCGACAACCATGCTACGATTCCACAACTCCGCCCCCTCAATCCCTATGGCCAGAGCAAGCAGGATTTTGATGTGTGGGTACTTCAACAAACAATGAACGATCAATCAGAAACCATATCCCACGGTGATTCATCATTCGTCATTCATCATTCATCATTCCATTGGGCTGGCTTCAAATTTTTCAATGTGTACGGCCCCAACGAGTACCACAAGGGGCGGATGGCTTCCGTCATCTTCCATACAGCACAGCAGATAAAAGCCAGCGGGGCAATGCGATTGTTTCGCTCCCACCGCCCTGACTATCAAGACGGTGCACAAAGCCGGGATTTTATCTATGTGAAAGATGTGGTGGACGTGTTGCTCTATTTTTTGGAAAACAAGCCCCTCAACGGCATCTACAACCTTGGTACAGGGCAAGCGCGAACTTTTCTAGATTTGGCAGCCGGTACATTCCGGGCAATGGATTTAGAGCCGAACATTTCATTTATTGACACCCCCGCCGATATTCGAGACACCTATCAATATTTTACCCAAGCCGAAATGGGCAAACTCCGCGCATCCGGGTACACCCAGCCGTTCATCGGCTTAGAAGAAGGCATCGAAGATTATGTGCAGCGGTATTTGAAAGAAGAAGTTTTGTGGTGAGTCAGGCGGCGGAAACACTCATTCTTTTTTCTTAAACCGGTACGAATACAAATCCGACTCGCCTTCATAATAACCGTCCAGCGAAAGGTTATTGTAGGCACTTTGCATAGCCTCTACCCCTTCGCTTACATTGTTTACGCGTTTGCCATTGACACTCGTGATGATGAATCCTGGTTGCATATTGGTTTCATACACAACACTTCCTCGAAGCACACTGCTGACAATAACACCTTGCAAACGCAATTTGCGCTGCTCGTCGCGACTGAGGTTGCGCAACGTAAAACCGAGTTCTTTTTCAAGTTCGTCACCCTGAGCACGAGCGATTTGGGTAGAGTTGTTTACATCTTTTAGTGTGATGCGGGAGCGAAGTTTTTTCCCCCCTCTCCAATAGTCAACCTGTACTGCTTCGCCTGGGCGGAATCGGCCGACATACTCCTGCAGCTGCGAGGTGCTGCGAATACGGGTGTCGTTCATTCCGATCACCACATCCCCCGCTTGCAGCCCTGCATCGGAGGCGGCACCTTCGGAAGCGACACGGTTGATAAGTACCCCTTCGGCGTTCGGAAGGCCTAGATCTCGGGCAGTTTCGCTGTCCAAATCTTGGATGCCTACGCCAAGGTAAGCGCGTTGTGGTGTGCCGTATTCACGCAAATCACGGACGATTTTTTTAACCAAATTGGAAGGAATAGCAAAGGAATATCCCTCATAACTCCCTGATTCTGTGATAATTGCCGTATTTACTCCGATCAACTCGCCCACTGTGTTTACCAAGGCGCCACCAGAGTTGCCCGGGTTCACGGCTGCATCGGTTTGGATGAATGATTCAATGCTCGCCGCGCCTGAAAGGATGTTGATATTGCGACCCTTGGCGCTTACGATACCTGCTGTAACCGTGCTTTCCAGATTGAATGGGTTGCCCACAGCCAACACCCATTCGCCTACCCGCACCGAATCGCTGTTGCCAAAAACCACAAAGGGCAATTCTTGCTCTTCAATTTTCAAGAGGGCAATATCTGTAGATGGATCCGAGCCAATAAGTTTGGCTTTGTAAGTACGTTTGTCAGCAAGGGTGACTTTGATATCGCCGCTTTTTTCAACCACATGGTGATTCGTGACGATGTAGCCATCGGGCGAAACGACGACCCCTGAACCAGACGAGCCTGTGAGCGCGCTACCAGACCAAATATTTCCGCCAGATTCAATCAGCGCACGGATATTCACCACTGCCGGGGTAGCCACTTCTGCCGCTTCTATAAAATCAGTAGGCGAAGCGGAACGAAAGCCATTATTGGAGCGGCTGTCGAAAAGTTTGTCAACGAGTCCCGTGAGGCGTGTTTCACCAGCTTCATTGGTCCAAACCACCCTATTCGGTTTCGCAAGTTGACTGTAAATCAACACGGAGAGCAATGAGCTCACTATGCAGACCAAGGAAAGCAAAAGATATTTTCTCATAGCTGAAATCAATTATGGTCGAAGAACGATTCGAATTGCGATTTGTTTGAAAAGACAAGGCTTTCGCCATCGAGTTGTGGGGTTTTGAGGAAATACAGCCAAAAATCAGGCCATCGAATGTAGGGCGAAATTTATTTCGCCTTTTAATAGTGAATTCGCTCCAGCACTGAAATTTAAACATGCACTAAATGGGGAAATGAAATTCGCGCCAACTAATTTTGCCACATGAAATTTTGGAAGTATCAAGGTGCAGGCAACGACTTTGTCATGTTGGACCAGCGTGAAAACCAGTGGATTGGTCGGGCCGATACCAAACTTATCGAATACTTATGCGACCGCCGGTTTGGCATTGGCGCCGATGGCCTCATTTTGTTGCAAAACCTTTCAGGCTACGATTTTGAAATGGTGTATTTCAATGCCGATGGACGCGAGAGCACTATGTGCGGCAATGGTGGCAGGTGTATCGTGGCATTTGCCTGGTACTTGGGCATTGTAGATTTGAATTGCCGTTTTATGGCAATTGATGGGGAACACGAAGCGAAGCTCGGCGGTATCACATATCCAAAGGGCACCAATGTTCACTCAGATAAGGCGCAACTGGGGAAAGACTTATGGATCAACCTAAAAATGAGCGATGTAAAACACGTTGAAAAGGATGGTGACGCGTACATACTGAATACTGGATCTCCACATTACGTCCGCTTTGTAAAAAACTTGGACAGATTGGATTTGGTGGCAGAAGGTCGGGCAGTGCGGTATTCAGAACGTTGGAAACAAAACGGAATCAACGTCAACCTGGTGGCCGAAAACGGCGCGAACGGCCAATACTCGATCCGGACCTATGAGCGTGGTGTAGAAGATGAAACTTATGCCTGCGGAACTGGCGCCACAGCTGCGGCGATTGCAACCTTCTTGAACGAGGGCGGTAAAATGGGCGCATTTGCAATCGGATTGCAAGCCAAAGGCGGCAATTTAAGCGTAAATGCCCATGCAAACGATGATGGCAGTTTCTCCGAAATTTGGCTTAGTGGACCGGCGGAGCGCGTTTTTGAAGGGGAAATCAACAATATTTTAGCATGAAAACAATTACTACTTTACTGATTTTCAACTTTCTATCAATACTTTCTTCCGCCCAAACGGACACTTTGCCCCTGCCTAAAACCGATTCAAAGCCTGAAAAAATTGCAGCGTCCCGACGCGAACTGCTCTTTTCGTTTTTGAATGAAGACCAAGCCGGGACAGGCCTTTGGATGGACTCGCTGGCAAGGCTCGAAGACGAAAATTATGCCGGACTTATTTGGGATGAGCGCTGGATGTTGTACTTCTGGACGGAATCATACGGAACATTGTTGGAGGAAGTAAGCCTTTTCGATGCAAACCAACGCGCCCTTCAAGCCTGGAAAATTCAGCCGCCAAAAGACAGCCTTTTCGAGTGGGTTGATTTTAGCCTGAACGAAAGGCGTTTCAACATTTTCAGCAGTATCCGAAGTGCTTTTTTAAACGAAGAAGAAAAAGCGTTCACGACCCTTTTGCTTGAATACGTTTTAAGGCTCAATACGAATGAAGAAGAATGGGCCGAACGGCTGCAAACCTTTGAAAATCGCTATCCCTCGTCGCGTTTTTTGGGCTTTGTACGCAGCGTTAAACCTTCGATTTTAAAACCTGCCAACAAAGCCTTCGGGATTTCTGGCGGGCTTCTGATTGGCAACTGGAGGGGAGATATTGACCGCAGCCTTGGAACACCTTACATGTTCAATTGTGATGTGTACTACTGGACGGAGCGTTGGAATTTTCTTTTCGACGCGTCATTTGGAGGCCCAAACCTTTCACGCGATTTGCTTGTAGGAAATGAAATATGGCCAGAGAATGATCCGACCAGATTTTTCGTCCTTGGCCTAAATGTCGGTTATGACATCGTAAACACCCCAAAACTCCGAATTTTCCCAAACGTCGGCGCTGGGCTTGGGTTTCTCAAACCGCCCACGCCCGACGAGGACGAAGACCCGCTCCCTGAATACTACGACGACTTCAATTTCAACGAGTTCCACCTTACTGCCGCCGTAACGGCTGACATAAAGTTGTTTCAAAAAAACTATCGCGACTGGAACTTGCCCAAAGGCTCGTATCACGGAATTCGGTTGAAATTTGGCTGGAACGGTCTGAACTTTGGCAAAAAGAACTCCGATCTTCAGGGTGAGATGATTTACTTTACTGTCAACTACAATTTCTTCGCATATTTGGCGAAATAAAATGACCTACGATTGGCTCTCCGACCTCCATCCGCTTTTTGCTGCGCAAGATTCGTGGCTAGACGGCTCGTATAACAAACCGATCACGGCACAGCTTGTTTGCCAAACCGGAGCCCCTTTTTCCATCGCTTGCGGAGCGGGGCTTTTGGCCGAACATATCCGCAGATTCAAATTCGATGCACCCATCATCCAACGATTGGGACAGGTGACAGATGCGAAAGGACGCTCCGTTTTTCAGGAAAGTTTTCTCAACCACCTTCAACGCCTGCGTTTGCGCACCCATGTGAACGCCGCCCCAGAAGGCACCTTGCTCCTGCCTGGCGAACCTGTGCTGACGATCAAAGCCACGCAACTTCAATTCAGACTTTTGGAGTCTGCTATTCGGCTACTTATTTGGAAATCAACATCTTGGGCAACTCACTCAGCTGCAGAACAATGGCATAAAGGTGTTTTTTCAGAGGAAGAAACGCCTCATCCTCCGCATTTTCCATTCAATCTAAACGGCTGGAAAATGCGGGCGCAGTACATTGGGGCTTACTCGTCTGACGACTCTAAGTCGTCTGACGAGTTGAACGCATCCAATAGAACAAAAGCCGCTGGTAGCCCTGATAATTTTAACTCGTCAGACGAATTAGAGTTGTCAGACGAGTGGCCAGGCTTGATCGAAATTGAAAACCCAAATGGCCAGCCACTCGCCCAAATCCGCCGCCTTTTTAAAGGCGAACAACCGCTGGGCGACGTATGGTTGACTGATGCACAGGATGCCCATGCGAGCGTGAGCCATACGCACATTCAATTTATGGACGAAAAATCAAGGAAGGCCGCCGAGGTTCAGATGTCGCGCTTTCAAAACCTGATGCAACCACTATTGGTAAAAGGTCACCCCGCGCTCAGTTCGCCCAGCCTTGACTACCTGCGGCAGCGCACTTGGAAACAACTGGAGGCCTTTCACAACATTGACTTGGAGGGGTATCAACGGGGTTGGTTTTTTGAATAGGACTTGCCGGGTAAGTATCGTAAGACCCCAGACAGTATCGAACTTATTGAAGTGCCGCTTTGTAGGTTTTCAGGCACCTTTCTCTTGCAAAAGTGTGCTCAACCATGGGCTTTGGATAACTCGATGTTCCAAACTCCGGCACCCATTTTCGGATGTATTTGTGTTCCGGGTCAAATTTTTTGGTTTGTTCCGAAGGGTTGAAAATACGGAAATACGGCGCAGCATCGGTGCCACAACCTGCCGCCCATTGCCAGCCGCCTGAATTGCTGGAGAGGTCAAAATCCAATAGTTTTTGCGCAAAATATGCCTCCCCAAGCCGCCAATCCAGCAATAAATGTTTGGAGAGGAAACTGGCGACGATCATCCGAACCCGGTTGTGCATATAGCCCGTGGCGTTTAATTCCCGCATGCCAGCATCCACGATGGGGTAACCTGTGAGTCCTTTCTTCCATTTTTCAAAATCATCGGGCGCGTCTCGCCACTCCACCCGGTCGTATTGCGCACGGAATGGGTGACCAACGACGTGGGGAAAATTGCCCAAAATCTGGCTGTAAAAATCCCGCCAGATGAGCTCGTTCAGATAAGTGGCGTTCAAACCCTGGGCACTGCGGGCTTTCTCACGGATGCTTATGGTTCCAAATCGGAAATGCACGCCAAGCCGTGAGGTGCCGAGCAGACTGGGGATGTCGCGGGTTTTATCGTAGTTGCGAATGAGACTTCGAGCAACGGCGGCGGGCGGGAATTCGATGCCTGCTGGTTCAAAGCCCATGTCGGAGAGCGTGTAGAAATTTGACAACTTTTGAAAAGTTGTCAAATTTGAGACACCCCTGATTTTCAGGAACCTGGAAAAATATTTCTCGGTCGGGTAGGAAGTCAGATAAAACGAAACGCGCTGGGGTTCGCCATCATCCCCTTGAATGGTTCGCCATTTGGTGTGGAGTTTTTCAAGCCAGCGCTTGCTGTACGGAGTGAATACGGTGTAGGGCATTCCATCCCCTTTCAGCACCTCGTCTTTTTCAAAAATGACATGGTCTTTATAGGTGTGAAAAGGAATGGTTTTATCTGAGAGCAATTGGCGCACAGCATTATCACGCTCAATGGCATAAGGCTCGAAATCTCGATTGGCGAAGACTGCTGCGATGTTGAATTCCTGCAACAATTGTGGCCAGATTTCCTGAGGCTTCCCGTAACGGATGAGCAGGGTGCTGCCCATTTCTTCCAGACGCTTTTTCAAATCCGATACCGCATGGTGGATAAACTCCACGCGAGCGTCTTTTTCACATTCAAGATCATCAAGGATTTCCCGATCAAAAATGAATAAAGGAAGGACAGGACATGAAGCAGCACCTCGCGTCGGCCCGCGTAAGGCGTGGTAAAGGCCCGCATTATCATCTAAACGTAGGTCGCGTCGAAACCAGAAGAGGGAGATGGGATGAGGCATAACTATCTGATCACCACGTCTTTGATAAAATCCTCCCCCAATTCCGAATTCATCAAATCCCGAATTTTGTCTTTTGCATAGGAGAGCTCGTGCTTGAGCGGCGCAGATAATATACTTAGGTAAAGCACGCCTTTTCGCACGGTGATCTGGGAGGTATAAGTATTGATCGTTTTACCCATCAGTTCGGCCCAAAGCGATTTGACCCGCATCTCATTGAGTTGCGATCCAAGGCGGTATTCCTTGATCATCAGCTGCATGGCCTCAGCAAGGGAGAAATCGTTTTTTTGTTTCATTCGACAGCAAACGTACTCAAAATTCTAAATTCTTCGCCCGTCACTTTCCCGTCACAAACTCCGCTGTAATTCACATCACCACCCCACCCTCCCCTACTTTTGCAGTTCAATTTTTCAAAAAATGACAGCCAACCAATCACCAATCACCAATTTACCCGCCGAAGCTAAAGCTTCGGCGGGCAAACAATCGCCCAATCCCCTATTCCTCCGCGCGGCCCTCGGAGAAACCACCGAACGCCCGCCCGTTTGGCTCATGCGTCAGGCTGGACGTATCTTGCCGCAATACCGTGCGCTTCGCCAACGATTTCCCGATTTCAAAGCATTCGTGAAAACACCCGCTGCCGCTGCAGAAGCAACGCTCCAGCCATTAGATGAACTGGGCGTAGATGCAGCCATCGTTTTTTCCGATATACTGGTCATTCCAGAAGCAATGGGTTTAGACTACGAAATGATCGAAGCCAAAGGCCCGCGTTTTCCAAAAACGATAGAAAGTCAACAGGATGTAACCATGCTTCGCTCAGGTGCGGAAGCTGCAATGTCTCTGGAGTACGTTTACGAGGCGCTGCGCATCAGCAAGCGCGAACTGGCAGGACGTGTGCCACTTATTGGTTTTGCAGGAGCACCCTGGACAATACTTGCCTATATGGTAGAAGGGAGTGGAAGCAAAACTTTTTCAAAGGCTCGTCGTCTGCTCTATACCGAGCCTGTTTTAGCGCACGAATTGCTCCAAAAAATCACCGACACCACCATTTTTTATCTGCGCAACCAAGTGCTTGCTGGAGCCGATCTGTTGCAATTATTCGATTCCTGGGCTGGTGAGTTGCCGCCCGCGCACTACCGCGCTTTTGCCCTCCCCTATCTGCGTCAGATTTGCGAAGCATTGCCAGAAGTGCCGAAGACTGTTTTTGCCAAAGGCGCCTGGTTTGCTCTGGAGGATTTGGCAGCATTGCCCTGCCAAGTCATTGGCTTGGACTGGAATATTAGCCCTGAATTTGCAAAACAAAAAACAGGCGGGCACAAGGTTTTACAAGGAAACCTCGATCCCTGCACGCTTTACGCTGATACTAAAACAATTGAAAAAGAAACCGTTGCGATGATCCGGGCTTTTGGCGGCAAGCATATCGCCAACCTCGGCCATGGGGTTTACCCGGATACGCCGCTAGATGGCGTGAAGGCGTTTGTTGAAACGGTCAAAACTACGATGTATGATGTATGATGTATGATGTATGATGTATGATGTATGATGTATGATGTATGATGTATGATGTATGATGTATGAAGGGAGTGTTCAAAAAACTGTGTCAACTGCTGGTTACACCCCTTACCCCTATAGGGCAATGTCGTTGACTTAAGGATTTGTGTGTATAAAAGGGGCGTAGCCCCGACACCGTTTATAGAACAATATTTTGCGTGTTTTATGGAGGGGCGTAGCCCCGGCACGATTTGTCAGGGGTGCCGCCACTACGTGGCTCGTTCACACACCCGATTTTTCTATAAACGGTGTCGCCACTACGTGGCTAAAACCCTTAAGTCAACGACATCGCCCTGTAGGGGAGTTTATTCCGTCGAGTGCATTACTCAATGAATAACAAACATTTATCCACCTATTCGAATTTGCTCCCCTTTAGGGCAGTGTCGTTGAGGGGTTGGGGGTGTAACCAGCAGTTGACGCAGATTTTTGAACACTCCCTGTATGAACTATGGATGATGAACGCTTACATTCGCGTTGTTATACATCATACATCATACATCATACATCATACATCATACATCATACATCATACATCATACATCATACATCATACATCATACATCATACATCATACATCATACATCATACATCATACATCATACATCA
>Ga0163148_10002607_pt1 | contig 21239 bp, 24 predicted proteins | sample OliLakLV19MP7P2_FD_148606 | JGI IMG/M metagenome (GOLD analysis project Ga0163148, IMG submission 148606) | Freshwater microbial mat bacterial communities from Lake Vanda, McMurdo Dry Valleys, Antarctica- Oligotrophic Lake LV.19.MP7.P2 | ecosystem: Environmental > Aquatic > Freshwater > Lake >...
ACCTGATCGGCACACCCACAGGTTTGGAGATAGTGGCAAGGCTGCTGGGCTCCATCGAGAGCGGCGCCTACCAATGAAGTTGTGGCGCATCGCCGCAGACACACGTCAGTACCGCGCGGACGATCTCAGTGGAAGCGGCGCGGCAAAACGACCGGGGCGCTGGAATGACACTGGTGAGCCAGTCGTCTACGCCGCGCCCACGATCTCGATGGCAGTCCTTGAGACTGCGGCACACATCGACGATGTCGGCCTGCCGCTGAACCGCTACCTGCTGGAGATCAATGTGCCGGATGACGTTTGGGTCTTGGCTGAGGAACTAGACCTCGCCTCTTTGCCACCGGCGTGGTCAGCGATCCCCGCTGGCCGTGCCAGCGTGAAAATTGGCTCTGCCTGGCTGACAGCGCTGCGATCGTCAATCCTGTTGGCGCCTTCGGTCATTGTTCCCGAAGAACGCGCTGCGTTGATTAATCCAAAACACCCGGACTGTAAGAGCATCACAGCGCAAATCGTGCGCCTATTCGACTACAACAGACTATTCAGGTCACAGCGAACGATCTAGACGGTGGCTGGAGTGCCCGCCGTCCCGGCGTGTCCATCGGTGTTCGACGACAACTATCTTGGCCGGCGTGTTGCCTCAAGAAGGAATGTTACCGGGGCCTTGGTTGTCGTTGGTCCCCGGTTATCTTCAATTTCAATCGTGGTCGAGGGCTGTGGGCATGTGGGCGAAGGCGGCGTCGGTGGGCAACGCTGACGCGCAGCGGCGCGTTGTCCACGGACGCCGCCGGTGCGCCGCCAGGCGCATCGTCCACATGTCCATAGTCCTGCCGGGCGCGTAGCGCCCGGCTTCCCCCCTCGCACTCGAACATGCTGCGCACGGGCTATTGATGTTCAACAGTTTTGGCGCCGGCTTTGCGCAAGCTGCCAAGAACCATCTCCTTGGCCCGCTCTGAACGCCATTCCCCGACGCGGCGTTGAAGTGTTCGAAGCTGTGCCTTGCTTCCATACACCTCAGGAGTCATCGCGGCCAGTCGATCCATCAATTCATTCGCACTGGCCGATGGATCGGCATCCAGCCAGCCCTCGATGACAGGCCACGCTTCGGCAAAAGGACTCACACGCGTGCGCCACCATCGCGGAGCATTTGACTTCTTGCGGTGCGTGGGCCGCACCTCGCCTTCCTTCCAGGCTGTGGAGAGGCTGGACAGAAACTCGGCGATGGGGGTTGGCGATGGCGATGGCGATGCCGTCGGCGTCGCCTGCTGCGCTGGCGGCCCGTACGTCGCGATGTCGCTCAATGCTTGCTGAACGATTCGGATCTGCTGGAGCAGCCTCACCGGGTCGAGGGCCAGGAACTGTGCCGCCAGATCCGCCTTGACGGTGGGATCCACCGCCGGGTGGGCGATGAGCCGGTCGCACGGAGTCGCCGGCGGGTGGTACACCTTCTTCACGCGTGCGCCGTCGCGTGTCTTCGACTTCAGCTTGAACGACGGCTGGAAGAAGTTGATGTACAGCCGCGAGCTGGCATACAGCTGTGCCAGCGTCTTCGTTGCCTCGCTTCCGCTCAGGCGCCCGTATCCCACCAGGCGGCGCACGATGGCGCCGTTCTTCTGTTCGACCCAAGCCTGATCGTTCTTCTTGTAGGCCCGCGAACGCGTCTGCACAAGCCGATGCGCCACGCAATAGTCGAAGACGTCCTGTGTCATGAAGGCGCTGTCGTTGTCGGAGTCAACCCCCAGCATCGGGAAGAGCAAATCCTCGGCGGCCGTGGCCAGGCCTTCGATCACCAGCGCTTGGCTGCGATGCCGCATCGCAATGCATTCTGTCCACCCGCTGGCGATGTCGGTGAGTACCAGCGTGTGAAGGTAGTCGCCATCGGTCTTGGGGCCGTTGTAGTGCTCGACCATGTCGATCTCGAAGAAGCCGGGCGGCGGGTCGCCCCAGTCGGCGAACGTGCGAACAGGAATGCTGCGGCGGATGGCAGCGCCGATGCCTTTGCGGCGCTTGCGCTGCCCGTCGATCTGCAAGCGCGTGCCGGCCAGCATGCGATCAATGGTGGCGGCGCTGACCGCCAAGACCTTGTCCTTGACGATCGGGTCAAGCTCGAGATGGCCATGTCGTTCCATCGCGTCGATCAGCATCGGGACCAGCGCCTTCAGCCTCTTGCCGCAGACGCGGTCTGCCGCCTCCCACAGCATGATCAGGGCCTGTCGCGTGGCCTCGTCGTAGACGCGGTTGCGCCCCTTCTCCTCGACATCTGCTGCGCGCATGCCGTTCAGGGCCCTGATCGCGTGCTTGCGGTGGCAACCAGTTAGCGCTACGAACTCGTCGAGGATCTTCTGCTTCTCGCTCTTCGGCGCAGCTCGATATCTCGCGCCGATGGCCTTGGTCAACTCCTTGCGTGTGGTCATGCTGATTCGCCCTTGCTTGGTCACCTCGTGCCCCCGAGCCGGACCATCCGGCGGGTAGCAAACTACATGAGGCAACAGGGCATCAGCGGTAACAAAACTGATGAGTCAATGCGCCGGTTTTTCACCTAAACCGACCTGGCGCGAACGCGAGCCTTATTGTGGTTCTTTTTCAGCGTTGAACTGGAGGGAGATTGCAGTGCGGGTTTGCGGGCGATTCGGCCGAATCAAATTCGCCACCCACAAGCACCAGCATTGGCAGCGGTTTCTGGGCAATTTCGCCGAAAGCTGTTGCGTTTGTCGTTTTGCCGAGGTCGCTGCATGGCAGCCAAGTCCGACCAAGACTTCTATGCGAGCGCATCGGCCGGCAGCCCGTGATTGGCCAGCGGCACGAGAGATTGCGCATCCGGCAGCATTAGGCAGGCATCGACCGTCTGCGCATCGACGGTTTCGTGCTCGAGCAGCGCTGCGGTTAAGCGCTCGAGCGCGCCGCGATGCGCGGCCAGCAGTTCCGCGCATTGCGCCTCCACCTCCCGCACCACCTGGCGCGCGGCGACGATGGCTTCCGGAAAATGCCCGGCGCGGCGCTCCTGTTCCGGCAACCCGGCATAGCTGAAAGGTCCGATCTCGGCCGAGAAGCCCAGCTCGGTGACCATGCGCCAGGCCATCGACGACACCTGCTCGAGGTCGTTGGCGGCGCCGGTGGAAAGGTTCTTCAGCACCAGCAGCTCGGCGCAGCGGCCACCCAGCAACATGCTCATGCGAGCCCTGACTTCGGCCTCGGTCTGCAGGATTTTCTCGATGTCGTTGCTGACCAGCGTCACGCCCAGCGACCTGCCGCGCTGCAGGATGCTGACCTTCTCCACCAATCCAACGCCCAGGAGCTTGGTGACGATGGCATGGCCGGCCTCGTGAATGGCGATGCGATGGCGCTCGCCCAGGCCGAGTGGCGTCTGGCCAGGACTGACCGCGCCGCCCATGCGGTGCTGTTCGAGCACGCGCTGGAAATGCGCGTGGGTGACCGCCGGTGCGCCGTCCTTCGCCGCCAGCAGCGCGGCCTGGTTCACCACGTTGGCGATAGCGGCCGGCGACAAGCCGGCGGCCAGACGCGCGAGCTGACGGAAATTGCCGCTGCCGTCGCTGCGCACCTTCTCAGCATAGAGGGCGAACAATGACTCGCGCTCGTCGACGCTCGGCAGGCCCAGATGGCAATTGCGGTCGAAGCGGCCCGGGCGCAGCAGGGCCGGGTCGAGATGGTCGACGTTGTTGGTGGCGCCCAGCACGATGATGCCGGTGCCGGTGGAAAAGCCGTCGAGCTCGACCAGCAGCGCGTTGATGATGCGGTTGTTCTCGGTCTCGCCGGCCGAACCGCCGGAGGAGCGGCGACCGAGGCCGTCGATCTCGTCGATGAACACCACGCAGGGCGCATGCCTGCGCGCCTGCGCGAACAGCTTCCTGACCCGGCGCACGCCGACGCCCAGGAACATGTCACTGAAATCGCTGCCGGAGAGCGCAAAGAACGGCACCCCCGCCTCGCCGGCGACGGCGCGCGCCAGCAGGGTCTTGCCGCAGCCGAAATGCCCTTCCAGGACCACGCCCTTGGGCGGGTTGGCGCCCAGCTCGGTGAAACGCCCCGGTTGCCTGAGATAGGCGACGATGTCCTGCAGGGCCTCCTTGGCTTCCTGCACGCCGATGATGTCGGCGAAGCGCGTGGTCGGCCGGGCCGCGTTCCTGAACATGCCGCCGGCACCGCGCGCCGGATTCATCATGACCAGCAGGTAGAGGATCAGGAGCGGTCCGAGCAACGAAAGCCAGGCCGGGTCGAAGCGGTGCACCAGCGCGTCCAGCGGCCCGGCCGGCGGCTGGATTCGATCAAGCGCGAACACCACCGGGCTGGCCGCGGCGAGGCTGTCCTTGAGCAGATCGGTGACCAGCGCCCGCTGCGCGTCGATGCGCACGTAATAGCGGGTGCTGTCGGCCAGATCGACCAGCGCGTATTCGCGCGACAGGCCGATGCCGCGGGCGGCACCGGTCCGCGCATCTTGCGCCAGCGAATTGATGTCGCGCTCGGTGACGAAGTAGCTATCGGAATCGCGCTCCATCGCGGTGACCTTGGCGCTGCGCCCGCGCTCCGGGGCGTGGATGGTGAACCAGACCAGTGCGAGTGAAGCGGCCAGGGCCAGCCCCAGCCCGGCCAGCTTGAGCTGCTTCCGGTATTTCAGCAATGCGGTGAACACGGTGAACCCTCGCAGACATGGGAGTGGCGCGGGCGGCACGGTTACCGACCCGGAAGGCAACCAGCATGCGGGTTGGCCGCCGCCGCCCGTAGCGGCAAGTCGGGGCTTTATGCGTGCCTGTTGGAGCGATACATGGGTTCAACGCAGGCAGCACGGCCACTGCGGTGCCAGGAATCCGGGCGCCGCCTTCGGTCAGGGATGGGCCGGACATGCGAGTCACGCGCAGTGCGGGCTGGCTGATCCGTGACGAGAGCATATGGCGGGATATTGCGAGCCAGATCTCATGCGGCGCCTGGGCCGAAATCAACACGTTGTGCACGAAGGTGCACAATGCCGAAATGCCTACCGCAGACTCCCCCGGTTTTCAGCCCCTGGACGGTATCTACGAGCCGTCGGCGATTCAGCAATTGCCGGACGGACGATTCCTTGTGGTCGAGGATGAAGCGCACCATCCCTTCAGCCTGGTCACCATTGGCGCCGATGGGCAGGTCGAAAGCACTGCACTCAAGGCCGGGCTGCTGCAGTTCTTCAGCGATTTCTGGAACCTGGATGACCTCGAAGGCCTCGCCATGGACCGGGCCGGCTTTGTCTACGCCATCACATCGCACTCCCGTGACGAGCGCGGCAACGAGAAGCCCTCGCGCGAACGACTGGTTCGCTTCCGGATCAACAAGAACCGGGTGGATAAGCCAAAGGTCGCCGAGGGTCTGAAGCGCGCATTGACCCAGACGCATGCGGTCCTGGCCGCAGCGGCCAAGGTGCGGGACGTCAAGACAGGCGGCGGACTCAACATCGAAGCGCTGGAGATCAGCCCTGACCAGCAGCGACTGCTGATCGGCTTTCGCAGCCCCTTGCTCGGCGATAGGGCAATCATCGCCAGCGTCGAGAATCCCGCCGGGATATTCGATGCGGATGAGCCCCCCCGTGTGGCGGCCAAACTCGAAGAGCTGGATCTGGGCGGGCATGGCATCCGTGGTCTGGCCTACCTGCCCTCCATCGGCGAATATCTGGTCATCGGCGGCCCGGTTTCGCGCCCGGCGGGCCAGTTCGACCTCTGGCTATGGAGTGGTCAGCCTGGAGCCGCAGCCAGACGCGTCAGCGTCCCGGGCTTGAAGGGCTTCGAGCGCGCCGAAGGCGTGAGTCGGGCCGTTGTCGGCGGGTTGGAGCGAATCATCCTGGTCAGCGACGATGGGAACCGGCAGTCTGGACGCTTCGCCAGCTACCTTCTGCTGGATCCCGGGCAACTGCAGATAGAAAATTGATGGCCCGGTGGGATGCCCTCTGGCCGGACAAACAGGACTGCCACGCCCACCTCGGTTCGGCGGCGCGCGGATCGCACGCAGAGTTATTCACGGAACCAGGAGACAAGCCCGAAAGTGATCTTCATCAACAACCTCCCCGCACGTCTACTGCAAGCGCTTGAGAATTGTCAGGCGACAATTACCTTGGCCGGCGTTTTGCGTCAAGTTTTTTACCGTCAACACGGCGGATCGCGGTAGGCGCCCATGGCCGGTGGCGTTTAGTCGTCCAGCCGCCAGCACGTCGAAGTACAGCGGCCAGGTACACATCCGACGAGGGAACGTACGCGTCGGGCACCCGGCCCGCGCTCATGTAGGGGGCCCACTCCACGCGTCGCCCGCGCTCCTCGCCTCTACAGGGGCTCGAACGTGATCACCTCGCGTACACGCAGCTTCAGCGCATCGGCCACGGCCTGCAGACGCTCAACCGACACACCTTTGTACTGTGTCGCTTCGTAGCGCTGGACTTGCTGCTCGGCCACCGCCAGCTTGTCAGCCAGCTCTTTCTGGGTCCAGTTGCGCATGATTCGGGCCTTGATCAGCCTGTCGATCTCAAGTCAAGCAGAAATTCGCAGCTTGGCCACCACCCTCCCCTCTCTGGTCGGCCAACAACGCACGTCTCGCCAATGACGCTACGGCCCCAGTGGATCAGCCGCTCGGGGGTCCATTGCTTGTGCGCCCGATGCGCCGCCGGCATGTGCTCGTCTTGCGTGGTGAAGCCGCCGCGTCGCGCGCTGCGCGGATGGCATGCCACACGCTGACCACGGTGCAGCAGCTCGACCAGCGCATCGGTGATGCGCGCCTCCAGTTTCAGGCTGACCAGGGCATGCGGCACGCTGTAGCGGTGGCCTTCGACTTCGACGTGGTAGTCGATCTGCACGGTCACCGTCTTGAAGCTCGCCCATTGCCAGGGCTGGGCCGGCAGAGGCGACAGCGCCGGGGCGTCGAGCGCGGCGAACACTCTGGCGCGGCTGCCGTCGAGCTTCTGGAACGGCCGCTCGTTGAGCGACGCCAGCAATGGGGCCAGGGCTACATTGGCGGCGTGCACGTCGGCCAGCACGGTGTGGCGCAGGCGCGCCATCAGCCAGCGTTCCACCACTTGCACCGCCGACTCGGCAGTGGCCTTGTCTTTGGGCGAATAGGGCCGCGCCGGGAGGATCGAGATGCCGTAGTGACGCGCGAAGTCGAGCGCGGTGTCGGTGACGCGCGGTTCGTAGCGGTCGGCCCGGGCGATGAGGGCGCGCGGATTGTCGGGGACCACAAGGCTGGGGCAGCCGCCGTAGAACGTCAGTGCGCGTGCCAATGCGCCCAGCCAGGAGCGCATGCTCTGGTCGGCGGTAGCGCAGGCGAAGGTGTAGCTCGATGCGCCCATGGCGGCTGCGAAGACGTGTGCGCGGGCGCCGTCGGCCAACGCCAGGGTCGGGCCGGCGTCGTCGATGAACAATTTCTCGCCGGCGCGCCGGTGCTGGCGCATCGAACGTTTGAGGCTCTTGGCGAAGCGCTTGTAGTGCTCGCAGAACTGGGTGTAGGCCCAGGTGCGCTGGCCTTCGTACGCTGCGCGGTATTCCTGCCACAGCAGCATCAGCGTCACGCCCTTGCGGTGCAATTCGATGTGCACGCGCGCGAAGTCGGCCTCGACCACCCGGGTTTCGGCCAGGTCGCGCCCGAGCAGCCGGCGTTCGAGGGCCGATTCGTCGAGCTCGGCCGCGCTCGTCCAGTCGAGCCCGGCGGCACCGGCCAGTCCGAGGTACTTGGCTACCACGCCCTTGGAGATCGACAGGCTTTGCGCGATGCGCTGGTGCGACTGCTCGCCTTGGTACTTCAGTCTGAGTATGTCTTTGATCATGCGTATGTCCATTCGTGGTTGCGGCACAGTCTCTCCGGCAAAAAAGCCGTGAGGCTACGCCACACTTGTGGTTCATACGCAACACCAACTCCGCCCCTTTAACAGGGCTTTGAACACCTCGATGCCCGACTATTCGGGGCCGATTCTTCCGCCGGTCACGTCACCGAAACAACCGGTCACGATGCCGAAATCGCCGTTCACGATACCGAAACGGGCGGTCACGATGGTCCGAAATACGCACCGTGCTTCTCGACGATGACTTAACCGGCCTTCCGGGACAAAGAAAGCTGCAGGTCGAGTTCTACCCGATCATGGGTGACCTTCGGCGTGATCCGCCCACGCTCTCCCCGTTCCAAGCTTACAAGGCCGTAGCCAGCCATCGTCTTCAAGGTCCGCGACAGATTCGACTTCGCCTTGCCGGTGATCCGCGCCAGTTCATCCAGCGAGCTTGGCGCCTGCTCCACGATCACCCGCAACAGGTCGCGGTTACCTGCCGACAGCACCTTGGCGAAAGACTCCGTAGAGGTAAACCACACCTTCGGCTCATTGCGGGCCACACGCAGCTTACCGCGCGCCACCGCCATTGTGCGAGCCTTCATCTCCTCGTAGCTGGCAATACCTATTTTCAGCGTAGTCATGGAATCACTCCTTTCTCGCGCAATACCGCATCCACCGTTTTCCAAAAATCCTCAAGCAACGTCGCCGCATCCCGGTATTCATACTTTCTAATCGTTCGCAGTCGATGGCGATGATCCTGCGGCTCGCCGAGCTTTTGCCTGGCAACCGGGTGAGCGTTATCGAAACCTACCAGCCGCTCCCCATCAGGGCCGTGAAGGGTCAGCGAATAATCCAGCCCATGCGGCTTGGCCGGCGACACGGCCACCCGGGTCACCACAAATCGGACCCAATGACCGCCCTCGGGATCCACGACGAGCACCTGCCCGTCAAGGTCGAGAAGCACATCGAGTGAAAAGTCGCGCGACATCATCACGGCATAAGGTTATCACAGTAAGATAACCTATTCAACGTAGGGTCAACTTTCGCACCACATACAACCAACAATGAGAGCCCGGGAAGTCCGTTGCTCTACTGTGGCTCCTTCTTGCGGCTCTGCACAATTTGACTCAGGCGCTCGCCATCGATATCAGTCTTGATTTGCACCCAGAGCGGAAAATGGTCGGACAATTGAAAGGTGAATTTCTCACGGTTACAGCCCTTGTCGGGGAACAGTTCCTTGATGCGGGTATCCGTCTCAAGTGAACCGGAGGTTGCTCTGTGAATGCGCTCGGGGATCGACATAAATATGCCTAAAGAGACATAATTTCTCCAATCTCGAAATTGGTTCGCAAGCTATCAAGTGGGTCAGTTCTGCCAAGCGCGATCTGGATGCGATGTCAGAGGATGTCAAAGACGTCTTTGGTCATGCGATCGACTTGGCCCAAGCCGGCGCCAAGCATCAGGATGCCAAAGTGCTGACCGGGTTTGGTTCCGCGGGTGTTCTGGAAGTGGTCGAAGACCATCACGGCGACACCTATCGGGCTGTCTACACCGTCAAGTTCGTCGGGTGGGTCTATGTGCTGCATTGCTTCCAAAAGAAATCCAAAAGCGGAATTGCGACACCCAAGCCCGATATGGACCTGATCAATTCCCGCCTGAAAGCTGCAAAGCAGGATTTCGAAGCATGGCAGGCACAGCAAGGGGTACGCAAATGAATGAATCGCAAGAGATGACAATCCAGGAAGGCAGTACCAATATCTACGCTGACCTCGGATACACAAACGCTGCCGAAATGCAGCGCAAATCCAGGCTTGCCGGCGAAATTTCACGCGCGATCAAGCCGCGTCGCCTGACACAAGCGAATGCGGCAACTTTGCTTGGCATCGACCAATCCAAGGTCTCTCGCATCACACGCGGAAAGTTTCGCGGTGTGAGCGAAGCCAAACTGTTGGAACTGGTGGCCAGGTTGGGACGCGACGTGAAAATCGTGGTTGGCCCGGTGCGCCGCCGCGCGGGCAAGATCGAACTCCAGTTTGCTTGAGAAGTCCAAAGCGCCGCTCCGCAGCAACAGCTGTCCCGAGTGGATGACGCCCGAACAGTACGCGCAGGCCCCCGAGGAACTCAGGCTGCGTGAAGTCAAAGTGGGGTACCTGGTTCTGGTCACCACGCTGGTGGATCATCGACGGGTCGGCAAGGATGATCTGTCGGCGCTGTATGCGCGTCGCTGGAACGTCGAACTTGACCTGCGCAACCTGAAGACAACGACCGGCATGGACGTGCTGAGCTGCCAGACGCCCGAGATGAACGACAAGCAGTTGTGGGTCCATCTGCTGGCCTACAACGTGATCCGGTTGCTCATGGCGCACGCCGCCAGCAATGCCGATGTGGACCCGCGAAGCCTGAGCTTCAAGCACACGGTGCAGCTTTGGACGGAGTGGGTGGCGCAGGGGATTTCAGCGACGAAGGGCAACCAGTTGCTATTCACGCTGATTGCCCAATGCAAAGTCGGCCATCGGCCTGGTCGCATCGAGCCACGAAAGCGAAAACGCCGGCCAAAACCATACCCCTGGTTGAAGGTGCCGCGCGCCCACGCTCGCCGGCAAGTTCAGAAGCACGGCCATGACTGGGAGCCAAAGTAAGTGCCATTCGACTTGACAGGGCCATTTTTGGCAGAGCGCTTAACCGGCGGCCTGCATCGACCGCTGATTACGAAGTCGGCGCACGGTTCGTTTGGTCACGAAGATTCCACACCGCCCCCGCCTCGATCATCTCGATGAAGCGCTCGGCACTGAAGCCGTTGGGGTAGAGACTCCAGCCAGACCCGCTTGTATCTGTTTCATTCGCCTGGTCTACATCGTCGTTCCCGGCGAGCAGTCCTCCAGGGTCGTTCAGGAGGTGACGATCATCGCGAAGCGCGATCAGCAGTTCTTCGACTGAAACCTTCAGAAAGCCATCGAACTTCTGGTGGTCACACTCGATCGATGTGTCGGCGATCCAGCCATGGTGTTGACCAGGAAACCGGCCCTCGGTCAAACCAAGCATGGCGCGGAACTCGCGATCCGATGCGATTGCCAGCGACACCGCTTCGACCTTGCGGCGAAGTTGTTGGCCAGCCTTGCGCAGGGTGGTGGTTCCGTGTAGCCATGCATCGCGCTCCGAGCGCCGCAGAAACGTCGACTTCACCTCAAGGACGAACAGATGTTCACCGAGAGTGGCGATGATGTCCACTTCGCCCGGGTCGTCCACATCGCGCGGCGGCGGCTGCCAGTTGAGCAGCGTCTTGAACCCACGCGCCTCGAGTCGCCTGGCAAGACTTGCCTCAATCCGTTGCGCCTCGTCCCGAGCCTGCCCACGACGAGCGCCGAGTCGCCTCAGGCTGTTGATCGCGGCCGAGCTGTTGTTCTGCATGCCAACGATCCATGGCAATTGAACCAGCGTCGCCCCGAACTTGAGTACTGGTCGCTCGAACAAATGAGGCTGAAGACCTGGCTCACTGCGCTGGATTCGCTCCGCCGTCGCGTTCATGTCGTAGGTCCAGAAGTCCAGGATCGCGGATGCCATTCGGGGACTGCCTTTGGGCTCGGATGCCGTGACTGTCCATCCCATGATGTTGGCCACCTTGGAGTCGCGGCCTGACCAAGTGAGCGGCAGTCGATTCTGAAGCCCTTCCCGAAGGCCGTCCATGGCCAGCCGCTGAAGCGCAGCAATCCAGTCTCCCGATGCATCAAGACGATCCGCAAAGGCCGCCAGGAAGTCCTGTAAGAAGAAGGCCGACATCAAGTTGAGCGACAACAGCGCCTGGAAGAGATCTACGGTCTCGCCTGACTCGGAGGTCACTTCGTCATCGACGCCGTACACCTCACACAAGCGAAGTTGCGCTTGCAGCGCGCGCAACCAGGCCAAACGGTTGGCGTCCGCGTTCTCCGGTCGACCGATCACCGCCTTGGCCGGATCGGAGGCGACCTGCTCGACGTATGTGTCGATTGCACGATAGAACCAGTAGCCATGCAGGCGCTCCAACTTCCGCCCGTCGTTCTGCCAAGCAATTCGTTCAGCTGGCTCCATCTCGACGATATCAAGGCGCTTGCCGTGTCGCTCGAACCGAATGCCGTCGTCGTAGCAGAAAGCATCCGCCGACCTGGCGGTGAACTCGTTCAATTCGATCTGCGCGTCCATCAGCGCGTGGAAGGCACGGAGATTCCGAACCGCCTCGGCAGAGCTCGCAGCACCCGATTCGAAGAGGATCGGTCGAAGATGCTCGGCGGCCGATCTCCCAATGCTGTCGTCAGTCAGCTTCAGGGACGAGTTACTGGCGCCAGCGAGCTTCCACGCGACCAGATCGTTGAGTGCATCCCAGGCGAGTTGGATATCAGCGTCCGCAGGCCGTGCAGGTGCCTTTGCCTTAAAGTCTCTTGGAACCAGCACTTCGAAGGCGTAAAGGCTCGCGTAGATCAAAAGATCGAAGACTGACAGCTCAGCCAGTTGCGCCTTCTGCGCCTCAAGCGCCGCGACCCGTTCGCGGTGCGCCGTGGCAAACAGGTCAAGCACGCGGCAAATCTCGGCCACGGCTTCGCTTTCGGCTGCAGCCTGCTCCAGTTCAGCTCGTCGCGGAGAACGTGGGCTCAAGACGAGACCGGAATACCTAACGGCGCGGATCAACGCATCGGGTGCCGCTTGCGCCATCCTAGTCACCAATCCCTCAACAGCTAGCGGCTCCTGGCCCAGGTATCGCGCGAGAGCGAGCACCATGGTCTCGACATTCCACGAGTCGGGAGGGCAGTCCCATACTGCGTCGCTAGACCAGAACAGGTTATCGCGCTCCTTCTTCGTGAGCTTCTTCTTTCCAAACGGAAGCGGCTTTCCGTCCAGGTACGCGCCAGCGACTCGCTCGACGGCGACCGGCAGCGGGACACCGGCACCGATCAAGCGCACAAGCAGGTTGTCATAGTAGTTCGTAGCGCGCTGAATCATGAGCCGATACCTTCACCTCATCGTGATCACGTCTCGCGACGTCGATTCAGTCCGTAGGCCAGCGCAATGCGTTCGACTATCTCGGCAATGCTGCCGTTGATCCTGATGGACTTGGGGTCGATCGAGCTATCCGCTTCGAGCCCATCAAGAAAGCGATTCAGATCCTGTGCGATCCGTGGGGCGATGGCAATGCGAACGTCCGGCGCGAGCAACTGCGACAGGCGCAGCACGTCGTTTGCGTGTTTGCGGATGTTCTTGCTGTCCACCGGCTCGCCCTTCGCCTGGCGCAGGCCGAGGTCCAACCAGGCGCTGGCCTTGAGGGGAATCAGCCTGTCCTCGCCGATCCATGGCAACCCATCAACTTCTTTGCGACCTGCAAGGATGAAGTCGTAGTAGATGTCATCGAGCAAGATCGCGGACAGACTCGCAGCGGCGTCGTCGATCGGAATCGGCGTGAGGTGACTCCCATCGGCGAGGTTGATTCCGGCGGGAGCTCGGCAGAACAACTCCAGCATGTAGGGAAAGCGTTCGTCGGCAGGCTTCTGGAAGCGGTAGAACACAGGCTTCCCGGTCTGGCTGGCTCGCCGGATTTCGTAACCGCCCGCTTCGACGAAGCGCCAGAACGCTTCCCCGAATGACGGGCTGAGCGCCTCGATGTGGAGGACGATGTCCAGATCCTTCGTGGTGCGAAACTCGAGACCCGCTTCTTCCATCGCGAGAGTAGCGGCCGTGCCGCCGATCAGCACGAACCGGTCGGCGTGGCCGGCGAAGTATTCCCGGAAGATATCGAGGCCCCTCACCACGGAAAACGCTCCTTCAGTTCATCAAGTGCGAGTTGGACACGTTCGTCGGCATCATGCTGCAGGCTAAGGGTCAAGGAAAGCGGATCGACTGTTTCGCTGTCCGGTACGAGTGCGGGGTTGTAGTGCCAGAGCTCCCATTCGCAGGCACCCGGCAGCGGCTCCGGCAAGGTCTCAATGCTGGCCTGTGTCGCCATCTTCCATTGCGCCGGGCTGACGGCGTAGATCGGCCACTGCGGCTCGGAAAGCATCGAGTATCGCGCCAGCGCGTTCAAGCCCGCCAGCTTGACGTGGGGCGGCTTCCACTTGGGAACGGGCTGAGCCCAGAATCGACGCTTGATTGGGCTGCGCAATAATGGCTTCGCCCGTTCCCAGGTCTCCGCAGCAGTACGGTCGGTGTGCAGCCATCGCGCCTTGCCCTCGGTGCGCAATGTCGCAATGCCGGCGGCCGTGATCTCCTTTACGGCACGGGACAGCGTCATGGCGGTGTAGCCCAGGTCGCTGACCACCTCGACGGGCTGCCACTGGGCGCGCCAAGGCTGCCGCAGAAGGACAGCGATCAGCATCGCCTGCGTCGCCGGGCTGAGCGTGGTGTCTGGAGAGGCGGGCGGCTTGCGAAAGTACTCGCGCAAGTCGATCCCGAGATCCGGCAGATAAAGCTGGTTTCCCGGCACCAGAAACGGGACCTTCTGCTCAATGAGGCGCTTACGCTCGTAGGACGCGAGGCTGCCGGTCACGTAGACCACGGGCATCCCCGCCAGTTGGCGCAGCTTGTCGATCTGGCCTCGGACGTTGGCCAAGCCCGGCTTGTCGAGCCGCTTGTCGATCGCCAGGAGAATCTGCCGATTCAGCAGCTTCAGTTCCCGGACTTCAAAGGCGTCCTGTAAAAAGTACGGTAGCTTGCCGGCACCCGGCCACGCTTGACCGCTGGGGGTGATTCCCAAGGTTTCATGCAGATACGAGTAGATGGCGGCGTCCACGGGACGTTCTCGGGCGGGTTGATATAACATTACAAAATAACGATAACATGATAAATGTTATCGTGCAAGTCAGTGTTATATAAACTGGCCGCACAGGCCCCAAGCTCCGTTGGGAAGCAAGGGGGCTGGCATCGAACCGTTCAGTCGCCAGCCGCCTTGTCCGACTCGAAGCGCCAAGGAAATAGTCACTGCACAACGGATATTCGATCAATTTTTTACCGCCATCTCATTCGCGACAGCCAGTAACACCAGTGAACGGTCGTATCCAGCGGCCTGGCTCGCCGCCAAGCACAGTCTTGCGCACGGCTGGCGATTCATCGGCGTTCGGCTGCCAGTCCGGGCAATCGCGGAGGGCGAGCTAAAAACTTTTCGATTTTTGGAATGCAGCTCGCAGGTACCCGATGGATCTCAGACCCCAGCGCCTGAAGTTGCCAAAGTGTCAGAAATTCGTATAAACTTCTGCCAATCAGGAAATCGCCATGCAGACCCTTGCCAAACAAGTTCTAGAGCACGCCACCGGGTTACCGGAGGGCACGCCTTTGGTCAGCAAGGAACTGTTGCATCTGGGCAGCCGGGCAGCCGTGGATCAAGTCCTCTCCCGCCTCGTACGGCGTGGCAAGCTGCTTCGAGCGGGTCGTGGCATCTATGTCCGGCCTGTGGAGAGTCGCTATGGCACCCGCGCGCCTTCGACAGTCAAAATGGTCGAAGGCCTGGCAACTCAGCGTGGCGAAACTATCGTGTCTCACGGTGCCGCGGCCGCGAATGCGCTTGGCCTCACCACACAGGTGCCCATGCGGGCGGTCTATCTGACCTCCGGGCGGAGCCGTCGCCTGAAGCTGGGAGCACAGACGGTCGAGTTCCGTCACGCACCGATCTGGCAATTGATCTTCCCCGGCCGCGTTGCCGGCGATGTAGTGCGGGCACTGGCGTGGCTGGGTCCCGAAAAAGCTGGAGAGGCGATCGAGACGTTGCGCAGCAAACTACCGCCGTCCGAGCTTGAGGAAGTCGCGGCGGCACGCGCACGGTTACCGACATGGATGGCCCAAGAGATCAGCGCCCTGGTAACCCATGGCTGAGTTCTTCCAGCTCTCCGCCGCAGAACGTCTGGATGCGCTCAACGCAGTCGCCGATATATCCGGCTTGCCGCCTCACCTGCCGGCCACCAAGAGCCAGGAAAAGAAATCGACGCAGTAGATCCGCAAACGTCTGTCGGACTGGATCGAAAAGGAGATCGGCCTGCGGATGCAGCAAGCGCTCGACGCCGATAAATTGCCGGAAAAGGTGCGCGTAGAAGACGACAGGGTGTTTATCGACTACACATCGCTCGCGACCGGCACCGGCTACGTCTCGCCGTCTGTCATGTTGGAGTTCGGTGCCAGATCCACCGGCGAGCCGAGCGAGTCGCGTGTCATTCGCTCCGACGCCGCTCAATTCCTCGAGGCCGTGACATTTCCCAGCGCGACGCCACAAGTCATGCGTCCTGAACGGCCATTCTGGGAAAAGGCCACCGCGATTCACGTGTTTTGTGCTCAGTCACCTTAGGATACTGGGCCTTGAACTTACTCGTCTCAAGCGCAAAGTCGCCGGGATACCTACGCGTCAAGATGCGCAACGAAGTAGCGGACATCGCTTCCGAACCCAATAGCGTGAAGATCGTTCCATCGACGTATGGATCGACAACCATGATCGACTTATGCGCCTGTCGGAAAATGCGTCGAATCTCCACATATGCGTCGTGCTGACTTCCGGTCGGAAAGAAGAGCTCGCTGACCGCAGCGGAGCTGGGCATGAGCCGCCCGGATTCGATTTTCCAGCCGATATTTTGAAGGTCGCGCGCCAACCCTTCCGCCGCCGAACCCGATAGCGCTTCCACGACGATATAGGCTACGCGCAGCTTGCTGTCGTCAGTCAGCGCTTCGTAGGCAGCGACAATACGCGGGCGGTAGGCCGCCAGTCGGGTCTTTGCCGAGTAATCCTCTTTCTCGGAAAGGCTCCAGTCCACGGCCAAACCCGCCCGGTCCAGGACTTTAGGTATCTCGCGGCTGTCGGTCCCGAACAGGTGATGCAGAACAATGCGCCAAGGATCAAGATCTTGGCGTCCCATGATTTGCAGTCCCCTCGTAAGCTCTACGCGCAACATTGTAAGCTCTACGCGCAACATTGATTGCGCGTAGACTTGATTATTGCGCCTATATTGTTCATTATTGCGCGTATAGATCTATGCGCAAGAAAGGTTAACGGATTGGCCAACCAAATTGCTGACACCGCGTTGGCGGAAATCGAACAAGCGGTGCGCCGCTATCCTGGTGGTGCCTCGGCCCAGGACATTTTGCGCAGCATGGCATCCCCGGTCCCGCTGCGCACGCTTCAGTATCGCCTGAAGCATCTTCTGACGCGCAACCGCCTCGTCAAAGACGGCGAAGGGCGCTGGGCAAAATATCGGCTGCCGGATCCCATCCAGCACCCTGCGGCCTCCGAGGCCGCCTCACTGCCGGAGGTTGGACTGCCCGTTATACCCTTGTCTTCGGCGGCGGCAGCTATCCGCAACTACGTCCGCCAGCGACCGGAGGCGCGCAAGCCCGTTGGCTATGACCGAGGATTTCTCGAGAGCTACCGCTCCAATGTCACCTACTATCTGACGCAAAAGGAGCGCGCACATCTGGCCGCGGTGGGAACGCCAAAAATTGCCGAACAGCCCGCCGGCACCTATGCGAAGCAGATTCTGAACAGGCTCCTCATTGATCTTGCCTGGAATTCGAGTCGCCTCGAAGGCAACACCTATTCCCTTCTCGACACCAAGCGCCTGATCGAGCTTGGAGAGGAAGCCGAGGGCCGCGTGTACCTCGAAGCGCAGATGATTCTGAACCACAAGGATGCGATCGAATTTCTGGTCGCCGCTGCCGATGACATCGGCTTCAACCGCTACACCATGCTCAATCTCCATGCGTTGCTGGCCAACAACCTTCTCGCCGATCCCACGGCGGCCGGCAGGCTCCGCCATATCCCCGTGACGATCGAACGCTCGACATTCCACCCCCTAGAAGTCCCCCAACTCATCGAGGAGTGCTTCGACCAGGTTCTCGCGACGGCTAACGCGATTGTCGATCCATTCGAACAGGCCTTCTTCATCATGGTGCAGCTCCCGTATCTGCAGCCGTTCGACGATGTGAACAAACGCGTGTCGCGCCTCGCCGCGAACATCCCGCTCATCAAAGGCAATCTTTCGCCGCTGTCCTTCGCCGATGTCCCGACACAGACTTACACGGAGGCGATACTGGGCGTCTACGAGCTCAATAAGATTGAGCTCCTCAAGGAAGTCTTTATCTGGGCCTGCGAGCGTTCGGCCGCGCGTTACAGCGCCGTCCGGCAATCGCTTGGGGACCCTGATCCTTTCCGCCTTCGATATCGGGCAGAGTTGCGCGAGATTGTCGGCGATCTCATCCGTTCGCGTCTGAGCCGCAAAGAAGCCACTGCGCGCATCGCGGCCTGGTCAAGGGAGAAGATCAATGCCGAAGATTGCCAGCGGTTCACGAAGGTCGTCGAAGCCGAGCTCACGAGCCTGCACGAAGGAAATTTCGCCCGCTATCAGATCCGACCGTCCGAATTTGTCGCCTGGCGAGCGGTCTGGGAAACGACATGACAGACGCGCGTTCAATCAATCCTTCAACAGTGGCGATCTACTCGCTATCCATCGAGCGCTGCCGCGGCATCTCCTCGCTTAAATGGCAACCGGCGCGCGGCTTGAACATCATTCTTGGCGGAGGAGACGCGGGCAAGACCACGATCCTCGAAGCGATCACGCTCCTACTTAACCCCGTTAACCCGACGAACCTGTCCGACCCCGACTATCATTGTCGCCAAATCGATGTCGGTTTCTCAATCGAGGGCGTGCTATTGCTCCCCCTCCCATCCGGAATCGGCGATCAAAGGAAGCCGTCCTGGCCATGGGAATGGACAGGCGACGACGTCTCCATTCCCAATTCGGAAGATGACGGAAAGCTCGCAGGTGAACCCGTTTATCGGGTTCGGGTGCGTGGAACGGAGGATCTCGAACTTGCGTACGAGATCATGCAGCCTGACGGTACGACCGACAGTTTCCCGGTCACACTTCGCCGATCCATCGGGTTGGTGCGCCTCGGTGGCGATGACCGCAACGATCGAGATCTCAGGCTTGTTCAAGGTTCCGCGCCCGACCGGCTTCTCTCGGACAAGGGGTTACGCTCGAGGATGGCGAGTGAAGTCGCGAAGAATGACGTCAAGAGCACAGGAACGATCTTCTCCCGGACGATAGCGTGCTTCAGGGCTCCGCCCGCGTTGCTCAAACAGTAGGTCGTAGTTGGTGGTGAAAATTTCCACCGGGTGTTCGCGTCCCGTGCCGCTGATCCACGTCACGAACTCGGTGTACGGTGTAGGACCCTCGTGAAGGGGTTTGTTAACGATGGTGCCGATCTGCTCGCAGATGGCCTCGCTCAGCTTCTTATACCCTTCCCCGTCAAGGTCATGGACCTTCGTCTTGCCAATGACACTGGCCAGGCTGCGCACTCGCGACAGGATCGTTTCGATGTTCGGGGTGTCGAGTTCGGCCCATACGGCATCCAGGGTCTTGCCGTAGTCGGCTTTCAGCGCTTCCATCACCATGTCGGTGAGGCCTGCTACAGCAGGGATCAGCGGCTTGTCGCTACCAGGCGGGAAGATGCCGGCCGGTGCGCCCGCCCCGACCAGTAGGCCGATCCGCTTGCGTCCCTGGGCAATGATCTGCCGCAGACTGGCCATGTACTGGTCTGGATTATGGACACTGACGGTCATCGAGCACTCTCCCTTTTGGTGCGGCCTATGGCGACTTTCGCCTTTGAATTTTCATTGTTACATTTTACGCTCAGTTTGTCTCCCTTCGGGAGACAAACTTGCCGCCGGATATCACTTGTGTTATACTTACTGCGCATTACGTTTCTTTTAGGGACGCGAATTGAGCGTAAAATATCACTTGCAAACGAAGACGCTAGGCCCACGGGCAGCGCAACTCTTCACTGAGCTGAATGAACTGCGCCGGTCTACGTTTACCTTGGCGGATGTGGGCTCGATCACCGGCCTGTCGGCTGCGGCGTCCCGTAATCTCGTACACAAGGCTCAGCAGCGAGGCTTGGTGACGCGACTGAAGCCCGGTTTGTACAACCTTGTGCCCTTCGAACTCGGCCGGGCCACTGAGCACATCGACAGCCCGTACCTGATCGCGCGTGAACTCGCTGGTGCAGCACCCTACTTTCTCTCGCACGGAACAGCGCTTGAACTACACCGCATGGTGACGCAGCCGAACTTCACCGTGTATGTGTCCTGCACGCGGCGCGTGCGTCCGCAGACGGTCGGCGGCTATGACTTTCGGTTTATCCATATCACCCCGGAACAAGAATTCGGGGTGATGAAGCACTGGATCGACAAAGAGCGCTTCGTGATGATCAGCGACATGGAGCGCACCATCATCGACGGGCTCCGACACCCGGCATTTGTCGGCGGCATAACCGAAGTCGCCAAGGGCTTGTGGATGAAGCGGGACGTGCTGAAAGTCGAACGGCTGGTGGACTACGCACGACGCCTCGGCGTCGGCGCCGTCGTGCGTCGCCTCGGCTACCTGCTGGAACACTATGGCCTGGCCGATGCGTCGGCGCTGGAACCATTGCACAGCATGCTGACGGCGACGTACCAGCGCCTTGATCCACTACTCCCCGCCGAGGGGGCCTTTCTCTCACGTTGGCGGCTCCAGCTCAACGTGACTCCTGAAGAACTCGATACCGTAAGACTTGGCTGATGATTCCACAACGCAATATTTCCCTGATCTCGAACACGCTGGTAAGCGCCGGCGGGCGGCGCATTCCCGAGCCCGTCATCGAACGCGATTACGTGTTGGCTTGGTTCCTGACCGGTCTGGCCGGTCATCCGCTACGCGAAGTGCTGGCCTTCAAAGGTGGCACGGCCCTGCGACGCTGCTGGTTCCAGGACTATCGGTTTTCAGAAGACTTGGATTTCACCTTGACCCGTCCGATCACCCTCGAAGATATTCTGGCAGGGTTAACCGAAATCTTTGCGGCGGTTGAGGCCGCCTGCGGCTTGCGGATCGCTTTCGCAGCAGCGTCTTCAACTCGACGTTTTCGAGAGCGATATCCGACAAGCTCAGGACTGCCACCACATCGCGGATGGTTGCCGGCAATGCATCAAATACGCGCGCCAGGATGATTTCCTGGGCAGTCTCGACCGTGTTGGTCTGCGCGTCCAGTTCGATGCACAACTGCGCGACATCACCGCCGTACTCGCTGGTGGCAATCTTCGCTGCGCTCTGCACATACAGCGGAAGTCCAGCCGTCAACATACGCAGGCGCTCGTAAGTGGCCGCACTGCCTCGACCACCAACCCCGTCGACTTCGGCCGCAACGGCATCGATATCCCACCCCAGCAAGGACTCGCGTGCGATACCCAGCCTGACCTCCAATTCCTGCACGGCCGGCGATGGCTGACAAAGCAGCACGAAGCGCAGGTGCGTCGTGATGTCTGCGAGGCCGCGCAAGCTATCAGCGGGAACCCGATGCGCGTTGTCGAGAACGATCAGGGGACGAAGCTCTTGCTGCCCTACGAAAGTATCCAGTGCACGCAGCGACTCGCCACCCGTGGCACCGGGCAATAGAATCCGTTAAAGCTCGCCAGGTGTCTGTTCAA
>Ga0163148_10002617_pt1 | contig 21166 bp, 12 predicted proteins | sample OliLakLV19MP7P2_FD_148606 | JGI IMG/M metagenome (GOLD analysis project Ga0163148, IMG submission 148606) | Freshwater microbial mat bacterial communities from Lake Vanda, McMurdo Dry Valleys, Antarctica- Oligotrophic Lake LV.19.MP7.P2 | ecosystem: Environmental > Aquatic > Freshwater > Lake >...
TTGTTGTGGTTGTTTTCCTTGCTTTTGTAACAGAGCACATGTGGCCCAACTAGCGAGTCCACCCACCAGTGGGAGTAGTACCGAAATGGCAATGCTGGCGGAGAACAAAAAACGGCGCGCCGACTTTGACGTCAATGCCATGCTGGTAAAGGTTTTAGCGGCACTCGTACTCCCACCTGCCACCAGTATCATGGTAGAAGCTAATCCAAGACGTTGACAATACTTGTCCCGTATCGTTTGCAAGAAGGATGATGATGATGATGACGATTGTTTATTGTTGTTGGATAATCTTGTCAAGATATTTCCCAATAACAATCCACTTAATAATGGCACCAAGACCAAACGAGCAATGCTCTTCAAAACGCCCGCAAATTGCACCGGTACCGAAGTGCCCAATAAGGTTTGCACCAACAAGGGTGTCGCCACGACGCCCACCAAGGTGGTACTCAGGGTACAAATGACGGACAAGGCCACATCGCCTTTGGCAATCATGGTAAATAAATTCGAGGCTTGTCCTCCACTATATATATAATTATGGTAGTAGATGTAGATTCATTATAGATAGGATAAAGCAGAAAAGCAAACGAGATGTGAGCGCTTACGGCAGGTAGGAGGAGCTATAAGACTGCCTGCATCATCCACACAACAGTACCAACAACCTGCAATCTATACTCGCTGTCCTCCAGTCTGTCACAAGTATACATATATCATATTCAATACAATTTACATACCTGACACAACCCATCAGCAGCGTTCCAATGACCAAGGAGGAGGACGCCATTGTGTTGGGCAAAGACGCCGTGACTCCCAATGCCACCAATGGCATGGCGACAAAACAAAAGACCAAATTGAGAACGAGCACCAAAGGTTGTTGCCATGCGGCTTGCAATTGGGACGGGGTAATGGAAAATCCCATGGTCATCATGAGGACCGCCAAGGCGGTTTGTAGGGTCGATAATTGATGACAGGAATGCTGAATCCAGGTCATGACAGTACTATAGTAATACGTTGTCATGCTCGCACTCGCAGAAGCAGTTCTGGATGTGGGAAGGAGTCCCACGATACTCGCCAAGAGTGTCAAGAGCACCGGCGTTAGCAATGGTAGTGTCTTGGCAAAGGAGAAAGACGCCTTGTTATTATCATTGTGGTTGGCGGCGGTGGAGTGCAGTGACATGAAACCATCGTGGGCGGATCTTTTATTACGGCTGCATCGAGCAGTGGCACTGGATGATGACAGCTTAGTCATTCTTCTTCGTGTTGTTGTTGTTATTTTGGCTGCTAGTGGTGGTACAGCGTAGGAGGACGATGCGCCGTGGGGTACATGCCGAGCTTGTGACAGTTCATGGCGAAAATGTCCATGCTGATGTTGTTGAAGATAATGCCGATTGACAATGGGGGAAGTTGAGAAAGATGCCACTTCTTGCACTGCATTCAGCGCAACGAGAATGACAATGATACAAAAGGATAAACGTATCATCATGGATGGATGGATATATTGCGTTGGGCCTCACAAACCAATCGCAAGCTACAATACGTTCGTTGATGTCGACTCTGGGCAAGAGATAGATACAACAACGGATACTATCGTCGCTACCTGTGGGATGAAGAGGGTCTCTACCGTCTTCACAACCAACACTTCTGATTCTGAGTCTCCTTTTCCTTGCCCCGTTTCTGGTCCAACCAACATAGCTAGACAATCACAAGAACCTAAATCAATGGATGGATCGGTAGTACATAATCATTGTGACGCTGTTGTTGCTACTGCGGATCCAGGTCGCCGTTGTTGTTGTCTCATTTTTGTTGTTTGTTTTTGTGACGTACTTTGTTGGTTTGAATGCTTGGGCCTCATGCGAGACCAAACTTCACCGTAGAAGCATGCGCCGAAAAAGATTCAAGCGACCGCGCGACAAAGAGCAAACAAATATAACGCGCACACATGTTCGAAAAAATATCGAGTCTCGTAAGTCGTAACCACACGGTTTCCATCTTTTTGCAATTAGCGTTTTGCTTTTTGAACAGCAGCAAAAACCACAGCGGCATTGCTCATAATGCCTTATCCCTTTAAACAGAATGGAGTTTCAAACCTCCCTTAATTTAGGGGAGAGTTTTCAAAATGTACCTCTGAACTCTGCTATAACGTAGGGAAGAGTTTCAAAACTCTCCCTTGATTCGAACACAAGCACAAATGTGTCACAGTTTGTTCCAAAACAATTTCAATGCTGACTCCACAAAACCAGATGAACAAAAAATTGAAAGCCAACAAACAAAACAAAGACAAGAGTTCAAACAAATGATGCAAATGATGTCTACTCTTTTTGTGTTGGCTTCTCCAAGCTCTGGAACTCAAATTAATAACAATGCATTGCATCAGGGTTCCAAAGCTTATCTGGTCCCACACTTTGGTTCAAGTGTCTAGCCACTAGCCGCACACACCATGACAACAGGTTCCACCAAAACAAGTTCAGCCTTCTGTGAGTCCTCAGCAATCTTGCTGATTGTCTTCACAATGCTGTTCATGAATTGAAACTGCACCCTTTCTGCACGCTTGAGAAGCTGATCAAAATTGAGCTTGGAGTCACATGTGATGGGGAGTCAGCCTCCCACATCCCTGATCCTTGGCTGTTTGCTTTGAAGAGAGCCACCAACTGGTCATGTTGTGCACATGGGAAGCACAAGGACAGGATTCAAAAACTGTTGCTGTGTGTTTTCAAGTGCCACGGCACTAGCTAGTAGTACCGTGTTTCTCTGGCTAAATCCGAGCCAACCGGCGACCAAATTTGTCCGTGGCACGCGCATTTGCCAGGCAATTTTTCAAAATGAATGACGTCAGTAAGCCCTAACCCTCCATTTAATGAAGCCCAGCTAGTAGATAGCTGCTGGTACCACGCCGTAGCTACTAGCTAGCTAGTAGCTAGTAGCGGTGCATGGTGTTGGCTTCTCGGACCATGACAGTTGTTGTGTGTCCTCTCAACCCTCTTTGAAGTCAATATCTTTGGCGTCACTAATAGTAGTCTCTATTACTGGTGAATTGCCGTCCAGTTCAAAGTGTCCAACAAACCTCGATGTTACAAGCTAACTAGCTACTAATGCGCAGTAGCTAGAAGGGGCAAAGAGCTTTTGGTAGCCAAGAAGTTATCTTTTAGTATCCAAGTACAAAAGTCTGATATCGTCTCCTATACTCCACTCCCAAGACCATGAGGATATCTCCATTGGCGGTGCGCCTCTTTTTGGCTGTAGTATGCTTGGCTCCCAGCACCACCACCACTGCCGACGCTGCTTTTCAGCTTCCTAGAACTAACATCTTGAGACGACAAGAGCAAAATCGAGAGAAAGCGCAACAGCCTAGGCTTCTCCAACTGAATCTGAAAGAAACGACCGATTGGAGTTTCTTTGACGATCTCTTCAAATTTGGGGACTCTGACTCTACAAAAGGAGATGACAATACACAAAAGGACGGCGATCCAAAGGTTTTTTTTGCCGAAGATACGGGAAGAACGTTGCCCAATTGGACTCCTCCTCCTCCTCCTCCGAAACCAGAACCTCCCAAGGAAGCTCCACCAGTAGTGGAGATGGAAATCGTCAAGGAAGTAGAAAAAGTTGCACCACCACCACCCAAAATCACACTTCCATCAGTGCCAAAATTATCATTGCCAGAGAAGCCAATTTTGACAAAAGAAACCACAGAAGAACTCAGCAAATCTGCCAAGGTGGTAGTTGAAAAAGTAGTGGTAAGTTTAAACTATCTGTGTGTGGCAATAGGTGTCCAGATAATTATATTGTTGCCTTGTATCTGGTAACATCTGGGAGCCGCCATTCTTTGCTCCACTCCCAGATTGTTCCTTCCGATGCAACTACTGTTTGGTTATCGTTCATTCACTTATACTGCTATTCATCCTCCTCAAAAAAAAATCTTTTTTTTAGAATCCCCTCATCGGCCGCGAAATTGAAAAGGGGGTCCCCGGATCCACTATTCAAGGAGCTTCGCTATCCGCTGCTCTGATTGCTTTAATGACGACGCAAAGCCTCAGTCTTGCGGCACTCACATTGGTGACGGTTGGATTGATTACCATTACACCAGGACCCGTGGGAGAAACCTTTCGAACTCTGGGGGATTTGGTGTATGATACATTAGAACGCTTTTGGAACTTATCGGAAAAATTGGGCGTCACCGATGCCGTCAATGAACGGTTGGCGAGAATGGAATACACGTCCAAAATCGAACGCATTCGTCGTGTCCAAAGCGAGGTACAAGAAGTCTTGCAACAAGCCGAAGAAACGCTGGCGGGTGCTGATATTCAAATGGCTGAAATACAAGCCTTCCAATCCGACGTCAAGGACGTATTAAAAGAAGCCGATGCTGCCATTTCCAATGCCATTGAGATCCAGGAATACAAAATACGTTTGGCAGCCCAGGAACGCAAGGAGGTGCAGTTGCAAGAAAAGGCCATGGCGGCAGAAGAAAAGGTCAAGCAACTGGCACGAGAAGCCAAGAAACTAGCGCAAGCTGCCAAAGCAGCCGCCAAAAGCAACCCCATCGACTTGACAATTCCGTACGATGCAGCCGCAAAGCTTGCCTACGAAGCCAGTGACAAAACACTAAAATATAACGTATTCAAAGCCAAATACGAAGCCGATGCCGTGGCCGATGTGATGGCCAAGAAGATGGACTTGGCTGTTCCCTACGACGCAGCTGCCATGCTTGCCTATGATGCTAGTGACAAGTCCAAAACGTTTGAGAAATTCAAAACCGCATTTGTATCCCAAGCTGTGGCAGATGTGATTGCTAAGACTGAAGCTAAACGAGCCGAGGCGGAACGGCTGGCTGAGGAAGCTAGACAAGAGGAAGAGCGAAAGCAGCTCGAGGAGGAGAAAAGACTAGCGGCCGAAGAAGCAGCGGCTGCAGCTGCAGCCGAGGAGGCCAGGCTATTAGAGGAACAGAAACAACTAGAAGCTGCAGCCATGGAGGCAGCCGAGCAAGAACGCCTACAGCGGCTAGAAGAAGAAAAGCGACTTGTCGAGGAGGAACAAGCATCAGCCGAAGAAGCACGTCTTGCAGAAGAGGAGCGACTGGCGGAAGAACTACGTCTTTCGGACGAAGAGAGACGAGCTGAAGAAGAAAAACTAGCGGAAGAACAGAGAGTTGCAAGAGAGGAAAGGATTGCCGAAGTAAGGAGACTTGCAGAAGAATCAAGACTTGCTGAAGAGCGAGAGCAACAATTTGTGGAAGAGCAGAGACTAGCTTCTGAGGAACTCCAGGCAGAAAGGCTTAGGGTTGCCGAAGAGGAAAGGTTGGCCAAAGAAAGAGAGGAAAGGATCGCTGACGTCAAGAGGCGCGCAGAAGAAGCAAGGCTAGCTGCAGAGCGAGAGGAACAGTATTTGGAACAGCAGAGACTAGCTTCTGAGCAGCTTCAAGCAGAAAGGCAACTTCTTGCCGACGAAGATGAAGTAGCAAAGCTGGCAGCATTGGATCCCATCGACGACGTAGAAGTAGACGATGACGGCTTCACGGATGACGACTGGGATGCATCCGTGGACATGGCAAAAGGCAGCGTGGATGGCAACATTGTAGGAATCGATGATGCCGAAACGGACGAATCTCAAAAGGCAGACTGGGATGCTGCTGGCAAATTTGCCCAGACGCTTGGTGGCAGCCAACAGGAACCTCCTGTGTTTGACGACGAGGAACCCGAAGAAATTGGTCTCGATATTGACAGTGACATGAATTTTGAGGAATTGGCCCGGGCTGCTCGGGAAGCAGTAGAAAAGATGGAGCAAGAGCGAAGAGGTGGGCGCGCGGAGGAAGCTGACGATGAAGAAGACGACGATGATGATTTCTTCTCGATCTTTGACGACGAAGGCGAAATCGAGATTGGAGAAGACGTGCCCATCGAGGATATTGCGGCGGCAGCTCGCCGAGCGGTCGAAATGTTTGAGTCTGATATGGGACCTGAATTAACCGATATGGGAGAGGAACCAGAAATGTTTTTTGACGATGAGGTGCAAGAAGAAGCACCACCCATGGAAGCATCGTCCGACAAAAATTGGGCAGGTCTTACAGTTCTTCTCTTGAAGGAGGAATTGAAAAGCCGGGGACTTTCAGCAATCGGTAAAAAGGTTGATCTTGTTGCACGTCTAGAAGAAAATGACAGAGAGCTTGCTCTTTCAGATTCTTCAGCGGAGAATGACGACGAAAGCGAAGAAGAAGAGGATGAAGATGACGATGACGATGAAGACGACAATGAACTTGACATTGGTGGAATGGATTTGGAAGAGATTGGTAGGTTAGCGCGAGAAGCTGCCGAATTGTTCAATGGTGAGGAGCCGTCGGATGAGGTTCTAACAATGCTCGAAAACGAAGAGATTGAATTGATGGAGTCCATGAAAGATACTGGTGACGTCGGTGGTGGTTCAACGAAAGCAGGGTCGGACTATTCTAGCATGAATATGAGCGAGCTCAAGGATGAGTTGCGGAACCGAGGGCTCAAGGTTAGTGGGAAGAAAGCTGATCTAATAGAACGGCTAGAATCTTCTGACTAAACAGGGATGCCGGCATGCTTTGGATTATCCTTCTGTTCCATACCATTTCCTGTGGCTTCAACCCAACCCAATGAATCTAAACAACGCTAAGGGAAAATCAATGTCATTGTCGCCATACAGTATTATACACATTACAATTAATGCTATTTAATTCCTTCTGCAAACACAGAAGAAAGAGAAAATTCGTCTCTCAATCAACCGGCGCAAGGCGATGGCGCCGGTCGGGAAGCAGGTCGGTATTGCTCCCTGTAAAGAGTTGCCCCATCGTCTCGTGCCTTCCAAACGTGGAAAAATTCATAGAAACAAAAATGGGCGGCAGCTAACGCGCGCATGTCGGCCATCAGTCTTTCCTCTGCTTCGTTAGATTTGTTTTTCAGTTCATGATAATCCATGATTGTTACCAGGCGAGCTACCAGACGTGGGTTGGCACCGCGGAGCAGCCCCAGCCGGGTATGCACGGTACGGCACCAACGGCTTCATCCTCCAAAAGATTTATTAGCGCTCCAGTCTTGTTTTCAGATCATACGTAATATCAATTGTGCCCAGACTGGGATGAGACCAACGGCTTCTTGGCCTTGTACAACTTGCTTCATACTGCTCCAAAACATTCCTCTCATTGGTAGGCTTTAGTTTCTCGGGTCCTAATCCACGTTGCCTCGTTTTCGGTCGGGTACGGTTTACAAACAGCTGTGACCGGGTTCACCTATATAGTAGGCATTTAAAGGCCTAAGAATGGCTGCCTAGTAGTAGCCCGTCTCATATTAACACGTACATTCGTGCAAACAAGTAGGCACTGTATTAGAAGTTTTGGACTTCGTATTCAAGTGTGCGCACGTTTAACAATACTACTACTAGCTAGCTAGTAGCTAGCTACCAATAGCTATTAGACACTCGGGGATTAGTGAACGAAGCTGTGAGCGATCAGCTGCTGTACTGAAGTTTCACATGAGATGTACCAGTACTGTAGTTAAGTACTGGTACTAGCTAGTACTGTACTGCACTACTGTATGTATCAATACATGGGCGACAGGAGCGTTGGTCATTTAAATAAGACAGTATTTAACAGTGGATCCCCTAAATTAGGGGAGAGTCAAGGATTAGGGGAGAGTCTGAGACTCTACCCTATCTTAGGTGAGAGTTTAAAACTCTCCCCTAAAATAGCGGAGAGTTTTAGGGGCGAATTATTTAACATGAGAGAACTGTGACATTTTTTTTCTTAAGTTCAAAACTCTCCCCTAAATTAGGGGAGAGTTTTGTAACTCTCCCCTAAAATAGAGTAGAGTTTAGAGTACGTTTTGAAACTCTCCCCTAAACTTAGGGGGGAGTCTTGAACTGTACTCTATTTAAGGGCTCTTTTGGCATTATGAGCAAGGCTCCAGCTCCAGACGTGCACTTGTAATTTACTCGAGTAACAAGAACGACAAATTTTCGTTGCCGTTGGAAAAAACATAAAAAGTTACTCGAGCATAGTAACCAGCTAAACCAGTATACGGACCGCATGATATTAGTAGTACTAGCTACAGTAGTATAACCAGCAACTCAGCAACAGTGGCAAATAGATTAGAACGCGCTTGTGCACGTCTGGGCCGGGTGATATTGAGTGATGAACGAGTTTTTTGTTCCATTCATAAACTCATTTACTGATCATCAACAAACGTTCACAAGAATACTTCGACTTGTAGCATCTTCGTTGCTCCTCTTATCCTTTACATCCATGCCTGCTGCCACTGCCTTTCTCCAACCCTCCCTTGTCCCTCCTCCTTTGTCGCCAAGTTCCCGGCTCTCGTCTCCCACGAAATCAGACTCAAGAAGAATGAGCAAGACCACTTTCACGCCCCCCGAAAAAGAAGAAGAGACCTTGCCTCGGATTGACCGTGTCGATAAAGTCGGCGCGACCAAATGGCTGGCCTTGGAAACCTATCACTATACCGATATTGAAGGCAAACAACGTGCATGGGATGTCGCCACTCGTACCACCAAACCGGATGCCACGATGCAAGACCAAAAAGTCAATACACCTGGCAATACCCATTCCACGGCGGATGCCGTGATAATTATCCCTCTTTTGAAAAGCAAGACCAACGCCACTGCCAAATTGGAAACTCTGTTGGTGGAACAATTTCGTCCTCCTGTCCGTTGCGCCACGATGGAATTTCCAGCCGGATTGGTCGATAAGAATGAAACCGTCGAACAAGCCGCCCTGCGAGAATTGCGGGAAGAAACAGGATTTGTCGGTGATTTTTGCAGTGTCGTCCCCGACGTTTCGAGAGCGGTATGTATGAGTCCTGGATTGGCGACGGAAACCGTGCATATTGTGCTGGTCCATGTCGATTTGGACAATCCTTACAATCATGGGACGCCCAAACCCGATTTGGATGATGGGGAACACGTGACACTTCATCGTACGGATTTGGATGAAGGTTTGAAATCGCTATTGGATCAATGTCCTGCCATGCCCATTATGGGATTGTATTTGTTTGCTGTGGGGTTTCAGTTGGGTGTGCAACAGCAAAAGAGAGATTGAAAAAAAGAGGAATTGTAAATCACTGTACGGGTTGACGCGCTCTATATTATATCCAGTGACGAGACAGCGAATACTGCTACATTATCCATCTTTCATTGTACTGCATCACACAAAGCATAATATCTATTATTGGACTAATCACGATTAAAAAAAAAAAATGGCTCAATGATGAACTCCTCTGTGTTTTAATCGTAGTGTAGTGTCGTTGGGCATGCTATTTTTGTCAATTTGAATGCCGCCTTGCAGGCACGTAATATATAAATAACAGGTTCATCATCAGCACATTGGACAAAATTACAGTCTCATACTTTCGCATTGCCTCTGTTTGATATCATGCTGGGCCTGCCTTTTGCCCTTCAAATCCCGCTGCTTGATGGAAGCTCCCACCTGCGCAGCTTGTTGCACCCAAAACTGCCAATGTGGATACCATTTTTTCTCATTCATTTCGTTTCTTTTCAACTTGCAAGGTTGCTTTGGTTGAAACAAACCCAAGAGCCCAAAAATAAAGTTTGTGGAATTTTATGAAATCTTCTGCTGGTTGATTGTTGACATGTTTGTGTGTGTGTGTGTGTGTGTGGAAGGTTGTTCTGGTTGAACTAAATCAAAAGAAAATGATTGTATTGCTACCAAGCAATGAAGTTGGCGCCATTTTGTAACATCTTTAAAATGCCAATGATGATAAGGAGGAGAAAGACAAGGACAAGAAAGTAGCGGTGTCATTGCGGATGCAATGCAGTTAACAACAGCTCACTGTTTTAGTTGAACCTAAATTGTTTCAAGCATGGTGATGAGTGACAAGAGAGGAAGTGCAGATGAACTGACTTGAACTGCCCAGGACAATGTGCTGCAAACATGCAATTCTTTTAACTGCACAATGATTGTGGAAGAACAAAGTGGCAACATGATTTTCTTTTGTGAAAAATCCAATTGATGTCATGTGGCCTTTGTGGCTTTACATAGCATGTGGATGAACAACAATTTCATTGTTGGTTTTAGTTCTTGCTGTGATTCGAAAAGTGATGCTTGTGTTTTTGTCTCCATCCATCACATTGGAAGCATGTCAGAATTCTTGCTCATCCACACTGTCCTAAAAGTCATGCCGTTTGCGTTGTGAATAAACGCAAACTGCAAACTTTGGACCAAACTCAAAACAAAGGTTTCTTCGGGGACACTTTCATTCAAAGATCACTTGGACAGTTCTGTCTTGCACCTGGATGTCATTGCATTTGATCAAGTTTCCTCACAAACATGACTCCCTTGCCATTTGTCAAACATGAACAGGCTTGTTTCTGACTCCAGTCACTGACTTGATAGCAAAAATGGCAAACAGATTGCACCAACTATCCTGAAGTGTGCGAACAACACCATGAACTGCCCGCCATCTGTGGAGTTAGCAACAGCTGTGCCTTGTTAATTTGGATGTTCTTTGGATGTTTTTGATGAAAAAGATGACATGATCGTTCTGGAGTTGGTTTGTGAATTGCATGCTCTGTTGGAACTGATGCCCAAGTCTGGCAATGACAGACAGTTGGTCATTGCAGCCAAATTAGCAGTGATTTCAGATGAAATGTGAGTGGTCTGCTGGTTCAATTCCGGTGCATTTCGTTCTTTCATCATGGCAAAATTCTTTTATCAACAACTTTGTGCATTGGGCGTGCCATTTTTTGCATCATGACGTTTGCGGAGAGCATTCACAAGAAATGACATGATGACTCACCTGTCATGATCCCGACATCCATTTGTCAATGCCAGTGCAGTTTCAATCCAGGTTGGAAAGATCATCATTGATGCCAGAATGAAAGACACCGGTTCAAGTTCCATTGTTTGCTTCACAGATTCAACATAGTCAAACACACAACCAAGAACCACATTTGAAGTGACCTTGCACAATGACATGTCACCACTGACCAACAAACATCCTTTGATGTCCATTTGCAGATGAAACAATTTGTTCTTTCCAGAACATGATGGCAAAGGATGATTTGCAGACAGCATTGGAATCAATGTCAAAGATGCTCTCAACTGTTTCATGCAACAGAAGTCATGTCAAATTGATGTTCATGCCCCATGATTGCTGTCTGTGTCATTGTCATCTGTCCCAACATCAACATTTCACTGCATGGATCTGACTGTGTCTTGAAACTGACCTGACAGTCTGAAGATCACAACCTGTCTTGTGTCTGAACCTGCAACTGACAGTGACTGCAACAACAAAGAAAGAAAAGTCAGAGCTCAAACTCTGAGGGGTGACTTCGAGATCACCAAAAAAAAGATCATGTTGTGTCATTCCTTGGTGGAAATCATTGTGCGCGATGATTTGGCCTCTGCTCCAAAAGAAACAGACAATGGCAGACTCCTGAATTTGAAGTGTCAGACAGGCTTGGCAGACAGATTGTGACCCATGCATTGTGGAGACATTTGCTTTTCAAGTGACATTGGACAAGACAAACAAAGGAAACTCGGACTGGCCCCACCTCAAGTGGAGGGCAGTGCTAGCAAGCTAGCTAGCATAGCTAGCTAGCTAGATCATTGTTACACTGGCCAAGGAACAATCAAACGGCTTTATTTGTGGATGATGCTCGCGTACGTACGCACAAACGTAGCGCATCTTTTCACAAGCCTTTGATTGCCAGATGACCTCATTTGACGTACCCGAACATAAATAGGTTTAAGGTCTGTCGAACCTGTAGGCTTCTCTGCCCGGGAGAGGAAAGGGCAATTTGATAAATAAAACGGCCATTAATAAGTACGTTGTTTCCTGAGTCAGCGTGCGTAATCAGTATTGTATTGTCATAAAAAGAAGCTAACCTCCATTCAAAAGAAGGTGTGACTAGAGAATCAATACTCCGAGTCTCTTTCGGTCTTTGCTTCGTTAAAATTGTAACCGCGGTGATTTCTTTAGGAAGACGCTCTATGAACTTCACGTGCAATACTGCACATTGTACCTGTTACCAGTATGACGTACCAATTCTACGTAATAGACTGCTAACTAGCTGGCTAAATATCCATGCGACGTAGTATGTATGAGGTACCAGTGCTTACTACAACCGGGACCCAGGGGAACTAATTTTTATTTTGCTTGCCTTCTCGTCGCCTCCGGAAGGCTACTAGTCTATTCCTCAACTCCACCTGCACTTGCGACAAAAACCAATAGTAGCACTGCATGTTTATGACAACAATCCACAGTACTAGTAACCAAAAAGTTGGAGAATAGACACAACTTTCACGCTCTAGCTAGTCTAGTTGCTAGTATACAGTAGCTAGCAGTAGGCTTGGCATTCAACCACAAAAGACAAGACACTACGAGTAGTAACATCTAATATTCCTTTGCCTAGATCAAACAAATCAAAATGTTCTTTGAAAACAACGCCAACGACTTCCACAATAATGCCAACGACTTGAACAACAACGGCAACCCCAACAAGAAACGTCGTGCCCTACTCGTCGAGGAATCAGAAGACGAGGATGATGTGCCTGTCGTACAAGTGGGAGCAGGAGTGCCTGCGAGTCGTGAGTTGACGAGTAGCAGTGACGAAGAGGATGACCCGAGCGAAGCCAACCACAGCCACAACAAGCAAGCCGACGAAGCACAAGAAGAGGACTCTTTGATGGGGGGTCTATTGGCTCACGAAGAGAATGCTGCTGCGGATGTTGGTGCTGCTGCTGCTGCCAACAATGGCGTTGCTCGCCCACATCCTCCAATAGATGTAAACATGTTCAATGAACAAGCCCTTCTGGCTGCCAACAACGGCAACGCCAATGTCGCCCTTGCTCGTCCCCCTCCTTTTGATGTTAATATATTCAATGAACAAGCCCTTCTTGCGGCCAACGCTGCTCGTCCACCTCCAATTGATGTTAATATGTTCAATGAACAAGCCATTTTGGCAGGGCTGAATGAACAAGCTCTACAAGATGCTCGCAATCCTGGACTTTTTCCTGCCGAAGAGGACGACGAAGAGGACGATTTGGAAAATGGCTTTAACATGGCCCACGTCCAGCAATTTGCCGCCGGAGAAGATTTTGATTATGGCATGCGCATGATGCAAGCCATGGAAGATGGATCCGAGGAGGAGGAAGAACCGGAAGACGACGACGACGACGACCAAGCCGAGCCACAGCAACAAGGGGAAGGCGTGGACGCGGCCGACAATATCGAAGAACGCCTGGAAGCCTTTGCGACGCGTCATTTGGAAGATACCTCTCGCATGGCGGGGCTCCGCGATAGCATTTTGGGAGTTTGTTCGTCCTTGACGCAAGCGGTACGAGAATACTACCTCCTGTCGCAGTCCGAACAATCCCAAGTCTGGGATGACATGAGAGGAGGACAACAACGAGGAGGAGGAGGTCGCAATACGAGCCATAAGAATAATCGTGGCAAGGAACTTGCACAAGAACCATACGAAGCTCAACCCATGGTGGAATTGGCGCTCGTGAGATTGCCACTGGAATTGGAACGCATGCCCAACAGTCATCCCCACGCGGCCTTGGATCGCGTCTTGGAAGAATCGCCCGATTATGTGTTGGATCGAGCCTTTTTGCTCAAATTTTTGCGGGCCGAAAAGTTTGATGTCTTTGCCACGGCTTCACGACTGTGCCGCTACTTTGAAGCCAAGAGTGAACTCTTTGGTCCGGACAAGCTCGGACGCGACATTCGGCTGGCGGATTTGGACGAGGATGACATGGCGGCCTTTCGAAATGGATACATTCAAATCTTGCAAACGAAAGATCATGATGCTCATCAAAACATTATTTTCTATTACAAGGCCGTGTCCTCGGAATGTTACAAGAAGCGAGAGAATATTGTACGTTTCACCACAGACATGTTCTAGGTTGTCCGAGGCAGATCATGATGGCTGTGCGCTCACGTTGTTTGTATCTGCTCCTTCTTTTTCTTCTCATTATAATTTATTGAATAGTTACGTGCCTTCTTTTACATGACGGATCGATTGAGTCAACAAGAAGATGTTCAAAAGTTGGGTGTGACCAATATCGTTTACAACAATGGTGGCTTTCCCCGTCAGGGCATGGATTATGAAAAATCACGACGGATTTCACATCTCTTTCAATCCATCCCGGTCCGATTCAATAACTTTTACGTGTGTTTGGATGACAAACCCTGGTTGACGGTCGTGGAAACCTTTGCCGTGATGATTACCCGCTTTTTACGCGTCCGTCTGCGCATGATCAAAGGAACGCACGACGAAGTGGTGGAAAAACTCCATGTGATTGGTGTCCCCGTAGCCGCCTTGCCAGTGAATGATCAAAGTGAATTGCTGGTGGAGGCTCTTTGAAATGGATTCAGTCCCTCCAAAGGGCCGAAGAACAAGAAAACGAAGAGCGCCTTGCGGCAGTAGCTGCAATAGCAGCTGGCAATACGGCCACAGCTGCCACGTATGAGTGCCACATGAACACCTTGGCGCACTTGGCGGCAACGACGACGGCCTTTTATCATACTAATAAGAGTGAAGGAGGAGGCGGCCCATCCAACAACATGAACCTTCCATTGGGTCCTTCCCTTGTACTCCCGGGTGCTGAAAGTTGAAGGAACGAATACATTATTATTTCATAGTGAATAACAAATAGGCAAACATTATCCATAATTATATACTCGTGGTAGAGTGAGCTGTCCTACTGAATACTACTAGCCAGAACACTCTAGCTAATACTACGTAATAAAGGGTAGCTTTTATCTATTGCTCGTGACCATGTGTTACGAAAAGTACCTAACAGTATGAGATTACTACTGCTCTACTAGTAGATCACAGTCATCCACACTGGCCATCGGCCGAAAGGATGGCATTTTGGTATAGACATGGACGGCACATCCGGTACCCCGTCGTTGGGTCCATGTCATTTCCACGTACTCCACGCGATGTGTTAAGCCAAACGTTTTCCAGACAACTTGAAAACTCGTGCTGTCCAAGACACCTCGTGTTTGAAAGCCTTCCGGAAAGGGACGCAGCGTCGCAATGCATTGTAGGTGGGGTGGAGATTCCCTTTGCAATTTGGTGGCAATCCGATGCATGAGATCATCGGGATAGGCCAATGAGGACAGATACATGTGTGTGACTTGGGACAAGTCGGCGTGTAAAAAATCACCTTCGAGCAATTCCACCGTGGCAGCGTTGTTGTTTATATCGTTATGGTTCTCGCGTCGAAGCCTGTGGATCTTTGGTTTTAGGTCGTCCCATGCCGAAATGGCACTGGCATGTCGTTGGGGTCCCAATTCAATGCCGACACTTTTCCTTACACGAGAGAGCTCCATATAGGCTTGCAGGACCAATTTTCCGCGCCCCGATCCCAAATCATAAAAGACCACGTGATTATCTGAATCCGTTTCTTCATCATCAATATCAATGCCAATATCAGAATCATCTGCGCCATGAAAAATGTCTTGTACATCTTCATGGACAAGGGTACTCGTCGATGCGGACGTGTCCTCCACATCTGGGACACCACTTGTAGTCGTCGTCGTCGTTGTTACCGTGTTTTTGTTCTTGCCATTGTACATTCCGGTCATGCCCATGTGACAGAACAATTGACGAGCACCACACGTGGTGACTTCTCCATAGGTTGCCGGTTGTCTCTTTTGGTCGTCTTCTAACAATGACAACTGTTCTTGAGTTGTCTTGCTGTCGTCATTGTAGTCTTCTAGCCTACTACTATTACTACTATTGCTACTACTAGTAGTACTAGTGGTATCTGTAGTACCAGCAGTGCTCTTCGAGCTGCTCTTGGTTGTCGTCATCATCCTCATGGCATCATTGACCACATGATCATCGCTCACATCGGCATATCCCGAGGCATGACTCACCCATGGTTCTTGGTCATCCGACAACAAGTCATCGACAGCTTTTCGATGCTGCTGCTGCTGCTGCTGCTGCTGCTGCTGTTTTGCATCGGAAAAAGGCAGCGAGAAAGGAGAAGATAAAAAGGAGAACGGCATGACCACAATGCTAACAATATGTAATCAAGGACGGTCTCCATCTACAACGAGAGCAATGCTATACGAGATGTATATTGACAAAAGGTCTCGCCACATTGATTGGATGGATCGAGAGGAATGACCTTTTTGTCACAGAAGTGTCATGTCCCTCTGGCATGGTTGTCGTTATCGTGGTTAGAATTTATTGAGAAATATCAGTTGAGCATAACAGTACTATCTACTGTAGTACAGTGCTGTACAGTAGTAGTACTGGTACGCGAGAAAGATCCAAGTGGATTTCATGGATTAGGGTTTCGGCTATTATTGGATCCAATGTCCGTGCTAGTAGTAGAAGGTGAAAATCTACGTAATGCACAGTAAAGTGAACCTGAGCTCTAATAATTCGGTCTCACAGTAGACCGCTAAGACATAAGGGAGTGTGAGGGATGGATGTGTTTGACAAACCCTGCGCGCAGACTATGTAACTTTCAGTACAAAAAGTGTAACAGTGACGTTTTAGCACTTGTTGTTTTCATGATGATCTGTTTGACGAACACGGTTTTGAAATGACAAATGGTTTTCGCATCTAGCTCACCCTGCTTGAACCTGTTTTGGGTTGGATTTTTCGTTTGAATTGATTGCCGGTGCATTAATCTGCACAAAGTGCCTGTAGAATTTTGGATTTTCGCGCATTTTCCGAATGGGCTCCCACGCAGCTTTGGTGCTGAAAGCCACTTAGCTTTGCCCCATGCAGCTGTCCTATTGGTGCCACCAGGCTCCCACGTGGGCTTGGCACTGAAAGCTACTTAGCTTTGCCCCATGCAGCTGTCCGATTGGTGCCACCAGGCTCCCACGTAGGCTTGGTGCTGAAAGCCACTTAGCTTTGCCCGATGCAGCTAAGTGAGGCCCCCCCACGGGAACAACAATCCCATCTGATTCCTTACTTTCTTCTGCCTGAAAAGCGGCCGGAGAACCATGGCACACACATTTGATTGTCATTCAGACTCTCGGTGTGGAACCGTCGTCATTAACATCTCTGTAGCAGTAGCAGTGCTACTGGCTAGCAGCAGGAGGGCCAAACCACCCTCATGATGGTAGCCAGCAGGTCCGCACCTGCGTGTGAATGAATCCGGGTGGAGGGCATCACCATGATGGGAAGAGTCGATCCAAATGCCAGCGTGCTGCACAACAACCATCCACATCATGGCCCACACTGCTACTCAACGAACTTGCATGACCCAGCATTCACGAATCAAAGGGCTAATGACAAATCATCCTGAAGTCTGTCCTCGCCACACTGTTGGAAGATGTGTGCATCTGCAACAATGGCATCTTTGAAGTTCCCACTTCAAGATCCACCACAACAAGCAGCAAGCATCAACACTGCCATGATTTCTAACAAACTGAACTGTTTCAACAAACAAGCAGGTCTCTTTGCTAGTCATCCAACATTTACTAGAAATTGTCCCCAGACTGACTGTGTGATCAAGACCGTGGTTAACGAAGCATCGATTGGATCGACAAGTGCGAGAAGGGATCGGCTGCATGCCGACAAAGAACCGAACGTGTTAACGAAGAGAGCAAGCCTAACAAGGGATCGGTTGTGTGCCGACGAAGAAGAAGCGTCGATTGGATCGACGAGATAACCAACGTGTCGATTGGATCGACACAACAAGAAAAAGTGTCGATTGGATCGATGAGATGCGAGCGTTGATTGGATCGACGAGCCAAGGAACAAGATAGAAGAAGGCTGGAGCTTGGCAGCTCGCCGTGAAGAAGACGTCAATTGGATCGACGAGTCAAACAAAGAAGAACTGTCGCTGGGACGACACGTGAAGTTAACAAAGAAGACAACAAGCTAAAGAGCAAGTCAAAAGTGCAGGAGTGGAGTAAGGGAATGAGTGCTAGTGTGAGCAGCAACACCAGCTTTAACAGCAGGAGAAGTGCTGCAAACAGCAGGAGTGACGGGAGGTCAAATTGCAGGAGTGACAGGGCCAATTCACATAACGAGTTCAATGGTGTCAAGTTTGCATTTGGAAGGCCAGATCAAGTGCCAATCTGCCTTCAGTCTGTGAAGAAATTGGCTGACTATGCTGGTACCAAAATGAACAACAACATGCACAAGTTGGTGAAGAAGAAGGTGGAGACCACGTTCCCAAAACCCAAGGCTCCAGGCAAGGATCCTGCCAAGCATGTGGTGGATGAGCACCAGGAACTCATGAAGAGGAAGTTGGACAAAGAGGATAAGCACAATGAGGATAAGGCTGAGTTGTTTAGGATCATCATGACCCAATGTTTGCCCGAGATGAAGGACAAACTAGAAGCACAGTCAACTGAACTTGACAAAGTTGAAGATGACAATGATGTCATCGGGCTGTTAGACATGATCAAGGAACTTGTCCACAATGCTGGTGGAGTCAGGAACAAGTTTGTCATCATGCAGTCGCTGAACAGGACTTTGCATGGAAGAGGCAACACTCAAAGACCCAATGAGAGTCAAAATGAGCACGGCAAGAGGTTCCCACAACAAGTTGAAGTCGTTGAAGCTGTGTGGGGAAAGCTTGTTCCCCCTTGTCATGAAAATGACAACGCAAAGGATCAGGAGTCTGCTCGCAATCAACACTTAGCAAGTTTGTTCCTTGGAGGAACGGACCAGGCCCGCTAAAAGGCAGCAGTTGATGAGTTGAACAACAACTATGTCCTCGGCAAGGATGTGTGTCCTGCAGATGTGCCAGCAGCCATCATGGTGTTGACCAACCACAGGGGGCATGGCGGATCCCGTCAGAGACAGGTTGAGGATCTTTCTGTTGGTTTGTCAGTGGTAAGTTTTGCACAGCAACCAGGTAGATGCAGAGGCAAGACCAGGTGCTTCCGTTGCAATCAGGAAGGGCATGTTGCCAAGGATTGCACTGCAATCATTGAGGGATCAGAGTCTAAGCGTGGTGGATCTGATGACAATGACAGTGTCGGAAGTGGCAGTGGAAAGGTAGCTTGGAACTTCTCACAAGTTGAGAGGGGTGTCAAGTGGCAGAAGGCAATGGATGATGATTCATTGCATTTCCAATTGACAGGAGTGCAGCTGAGTCAACCTGTGCGATGTGAGCAGGACAGTCCGACGACAGAATTCCATCCCTATCTCCGCAGGAGTGTGTTGGAAGATGTGTGCATCTGCAACAATGGCATCTTTGAAATTCCCACTTCAAGATCCAGTGCACCAAGCACCAAGTGTCAACACTGCCACAATTTTTAGCAAACTGAACTGTTTCAACAAACAAGCAGGTCTCTTTGATAGTCATCCAACACACACTCCTGCAAATGCACACAATTGTTGCAATGCTTTGCCACAATGCAGCATAGAAAAAGAACAAGTGTGTCAAACCGACAATCACGGGACATGTGTCCTTGCCATTCACACAGCACAGCGGAAAAGGGGGAAACTGGGGATCACTGTCTGATGCGTCCCTCCGTCCGTGTCCATCAAGCATGCTGCCATTCATGAATTGGCTGGAATGGGAAACCAGGAAAGCAAACGTGCCGGATGGACCTTTTTTTGGCGCAGAAGAGGCGACTCACTCACATGCAAGCAGCGTGTGTTTTGGGCACAGATTGTGCCACCAACGACCGACAAGCCAAAAGGAGGAGGAGGAACATTCTTTGAGCATGCCACTGCTTCCTATGGGAATGGAAGCAGGCACGCATCCAACGTGTGTGCCAGGGTCAAGTGTTCCCTCCTACTTTGTTGTCATTTTCCACAACAAAAATCTCCCATCCAACCACAGCACAAGGGGGAAAAAATCATTTTGGGGACACATGTCCAGGAGGCCACTTTTGCGTTTGGCCAAGGGAAAGGAATTGACAGCCATGACTGCCGCACTGCGCAAAATGAGCAACAACAACAACAACAACAACAACATCGGCATTGCCAACACGACATCAATGACATTCGATGGCATTCCATTCCATGAAACTTCCCAAGATGGATCTCATCCCGTTGCAAAGGATCGCAGTCAGTTCCTCTGTTCCATTTGCAATCGAGGCTGCTGCCACTGCTGCTGCTGCCACCACTGCTGTCGTTGTCGTCGTTTCTCATCCTGGAAGTCGTTTGGGAATTTCTGGATGATCGTGACCACCGCCAAAGGCTCTCAAAATAGCCAACAGGAACAAACACAACCACCAATCTCCAGAGCCACATGTGTGTGAATCATTGTGTGATTCATTCAGTGGTGATCGCCAAAGATGCTGCCCACGGTGGGTCATCCTCCACAACAGCACTGGAAACCAGCCAGCTAATTGCACACCACACATGCACTCCACCAAATTTACCACAACTCACAACTTACATGTTTGTTTCTTTTCTTGTTTTCTTTTTCTTTCTTTTTCTTCTTGCATGCAGCTGGCTAGCCTCTCTTCTTACTCACTTTGCCAACAAAATTTAAACGACACACAATCACATGTCATGTCCATGCAATTTCGTCTTCATCTCTCTGCGTTGTCTTCATCTCTTGCCATCGATCGGGGAATTTAAAGACAACGTCTGCAATGGTGCTTTGGTGTCTCACCCAAGTCTCACCACGAGTCAAGCAGTCGGCCCAATCACAGGCAGACAGCTCCAAGCACAGATTCCCAAACCTTCATGGACCGGAGAAAAACGCCTTGTCTGCCACCATTTTCTGGTCGCAATTAGCCATGTGAGCTTGTTTGCAAGAAGGACATGCATCATCCTCAGGAACAACGCCGAGCTTGACGCATTCCTCGGAAAAGAATGGGTGAAGAGACCACAAACAATCATCCTCTGTGTGCCACTTCTGGTTGTCTCCGATTCCACAATTCTCAACCGCTGTTGACATACCATTTGCATCAACCTCAAGGTGTTGGATGATTAAGAGATCTGTTTGTTTGGTGAAACAGATCAGTTTATTAGAAATTGTAAGCACTGTAGCTGCTAGCCATTGTAGTTGTAGATCTTTCTGGAGTCTTCCATGCTGTTGACTAAGCTACACTTCAAGTTACTCACAGGTGCACACCTGCTCCTTATGAAATGCTAGCTGTGCCAGCTGCACTTCCAACACACTCCTTCGGAGATGTGGATCCATGTTTGGATTCAGATCTTCGGACTCTATGTTAGATGTAGATTGGTGCTACAATGATAGCCTCACTGCTCCACTGTTTGCAAGGTTGCG